>ERZ1034680.340-NODE-340-length-25072-cov-35.282608_pt1 | contig 25072 bp, 28 predicted proteins | sample MGYA00520639_ERZ1034680 | MGnify/ENA primary metagenome ERZ1034680 (study PRJEB33766, sample SAMN09781760) | gut metagenome | biome: gut microbiome | host: Homo sapiens | place: Madagascar | study: EMG produced TPA metagenomics assembly of the PRJNA485056 data...
AATCATTAATCAATAATAAATAATCAATAGATAAAATGTTATTACTCATATTAATATTAGTCGGAGTCCTCTCCGTCCTTGCCCTCCTCATCATCCTTTGGGATTATTTCAAGCATGGAGGTGCAGCGGTATGGGACACAGAGCATCCTGGTAGAATCATTACCATGAAAGATGTCAAGAATAGGCGAAAGAAATCATAAATATTACTGGTAGGCGAAGCATCACTAGCATTTTTTATAAGCTACTTTTCGCTTTTGGTGTGGAGCCTACCTCTTTAATTAACGATGAAGAATGTATGATAATATTCAAATTATAATCATGGCCGGCGGCGTAGGCAGCCGCTTCTGGCCTATGTCAACCCCCGATTACCCAAAGCAGTTCATCGATGTGATGGGAGTCGGCCGTTCCCTCATTCAATTGACAGTAGATAGATTGAAGCCAATCTGTCAAGTCGAGAACATGTGGGTAGTGACAAACGAGAAATATATCAGCATTGTCAAGGAGCAAATCCCTGACATGCTAGTAGATAACATATTAGCAGAGCCGGAGGCTCGCAATACCGCTCCATGTATCGCTTATGCCTGCTGGAAGATCCAGAAGAAGCATCCTGATGCCAACATCGTGGTGACACCATCCGATGCCCTAGTGATCAATACAACCGAGTATCAGCGAGTATTGAGCAAGGCATTGAGCTATACATCCGATAAGAACGCCATCGTTACTATCGGTATTAAGCCAAGCCGCCCAGAAACAGGCTATGGCTATATCGCTGCAGCAGAGCCAACATCCGTAGATGAAATCTACAAGGTTGAGGCTTTCAAGGAAAAGCCAAACCTGGAGACAGCCGAACAATACCTTGCCGCTGGCAATTACTATTGGAATGCCGGAATCTTCGTATGGAACATCGATACCATCAGCAAGGCAATCCGTACCTTCCAGCCAAATCTTGCCAGCATCATGGATGAGATGGCACCTTCTTTCTATACCGAACTGGAGAAAGAGGTCGTCGGCAAACTCTTCCCAGCCTGCGAGAAGATAAGCATTGACTATGCCGTAATGGAGAAGTCGAAGGAAATCTATACCTTACCAGCCGAGTTTGGTTGGAGCGACTTAGGCAGTTGGGACAGCCTCCGCACCTTGTTTCCACAAGATGAGGATGGCAATGCCAAAGTAGGCAAGGATATCCGATTGTATGAATGCAAGAAATGTGTGGTTCATGCAGACGATGAAATAAAGGTGGTGGTTCAAGGCTTGGATGGCTATATAGTAGCCGAGAAGAATGGACAACTGCTTGTTTGCTCATTGAAGGAAGAACAGAGAATTAAAGAATTTGGAAAAAAATATTTGAACGTCAAGAATAAATGAGTAATAGTGTTTCAAATACTAAAAGATTAGCAAAGAATACGTTGTTGCTATATTTCCGTACAATTGTGGTGATGATTGTAACCCTTTATATGAGTCGTCTTATATTGGATACTCTTGGAGTAGAAGATTATGGAGTTTATAATGTTGTAGGAGGCACTGTTGCAATGTTCTCTGTTCTCACAGGAGCATTAGCATCATCAATTAGTAGGTTTATAACATTTGAATTGGGTAAGGAAAATATTGAAAGATTAAAATCTATATTTATAACCAGCGTTAATGTTCAGTTACTATTAGCAATTTCTATAATATTTATAGGCGAAATGGTTGGTTGGTGGTTTTTGAATAGCGCCTTGAATCTCCCAGAAAATAGACTAGATGCTGCTTTTTGGGTTATGCATTGTTCTATTTTAACATTTGCTCTTAATCTCATCAATGTTCCTTTTAATGCATGCATTATAGCCCATGAAAAAATGGAAGCTTTTGCCTACATTAGTATTGTTGATGTATTTCTTAAATTAGGAGTTGTTTTGCTTCTATATATTGCTCCTTATGATAAACTTAAATTATATGCTTGTCTATTAGTTGTTACGGCCGTTATAGTGCAGATACTATATATTGTTTATTGTAGAGTAAAATTTGTTGAGGCTAAGTATCATGTTTCTTGCGAAAAGGACATATTGAAAGAATTATCTTCTTTTGCAGGATGGAATTTTTTGACAAATGCTGCGTATGTATTTAATACACAAGGGATTAATATATTGATTAATGTGTTTTTTGGTGTAAGTGCAAATGCTGCGAGAGGTATTGCTTCTCAGGTTGAAAGTGCTGTTATGAAATTTGTTAATGATTTTACGACAGCAATAAATCCTCAAATAACTAAGTCATATGCAAAAGGCGATTTTATATTTATGAATAATCTTGTATGTAAGGGTGCAAAATATGGCTATTTTCTTCTATTGGCGATATCTTTACCTATATTGATAGAAACTGATACAATTCTTAAATTATGGTTAAAAACAGTTCCTGAATACACTGTAACATTTGTTAGATTATCTATAATAGGTACTATTATTGATAGATTGGGAATGACAGGTTATACTGCCTGTATGGCTAGTGGAAATATAAAAAAATATGTTTTGTGTATAACTTCTGTTGGATGTCTTGCGTTTCCTCTCACTTATGTTGTTTATAAATTGGGAGCTCCTGTTTGGACAACATATGTGGTTTTTGCATGTGTATATACTTGTGTTGATGCGGTACGATTATGGATTATGAAAGATTTGTTGAATTTTCCTATATCAATGTTTTGTAAAAAAGTTGTATTGAGAATATTGATAACTACTATATTGGCCGTGATAATGCCATTGTTAGTTATATATTTGTTTGATAAAAATCTTTTAAGATTATTTATTTCGATTATTATTGGACTTTTTTCAACTTGTATTTGTATTTATTTAGTAGGATTGGAATATGAAGAAAGAAGCTTTATCAAGCAGTGGATACATACAAAATTTAAAAAAGAATAAAATGAAAATTTTAATATTAGGTGGTACAGGAGCAATGGGTACTCATTTAGTTCATTTATTATCTAAATGTCATGAGTGTTTTGTTACTTCTCGTCAAAATAAAATCGCATCTCAAGATAATGTTCATTATATTCAAGGTAATGCTCATAATCTTGTTTTTTTGCAACAATTATTAAAGCATAAATGGGATGTTATAGTTGACTTTATGATATATAACACATCTGAATTTGAAGATAGGGTAAATCTTTTTCTTTCTTCGACAAAACAGTATGTTTTCATATCTTCTTGTAGAGTGTATGCAAACTGCGAGGAAAAAATCACAGAAAATTCACCTAGGTTGGTTGATGTTTGTTCTGATTCTGATTATCTTTCTACAGATGAATATGCTTTGACAAAAGGAAGGCAGGAAAATTTCTTGTTTAATTCTAAAAGTCGTAATTGGACTATAATTAGACCATACATAACTTATAGTGAATATCGTTTGCAACTTGGACCTATGGAAAAAGAGTATTGGTTATATAGGGCATTAGATGGTAGAAGTATAATAATGCCCAAAGATATAGCAAGTAAAAAAACTACTCTTACTTATGGCTTGGATGTTGCTGCTGGCATTGTTGCAATAATTGGAAAATCTGCAGCTTTAGGAGAAGCTTTTCATATAACTTCTCCTAATTCAATGACTTGGGATGATATATTATCTATTTATGTCAACAATTTGAAAACAATTGTTCAAAAGGACATTTCTATTAAATACATTGATACTTGGAACAAAAGACTTGGAGGGGGAACTGAACAAGTAAAATATGACAGATTATATAATAGAGAGTTCGATAACTCAAAGATTGGACGTTTTGTTGATGTATATAATTTTAAAAATGTAACTGTTGGACTTCATGATTGTTTAAATACCTTTGTTAATGATAAGCTTTTTAAAAAAATCAATTATACTTCTGAGGCTTATAAAGATAAATTATGTGGAAATAAGATATCGCTATGTAAAATACATAGCTTAAAAAATAAAGTTAAATATTTTTTGGTTAGATACTTAAATTTTTGAAATTATGAGTAATAAATTCTATTCTGATGAACGTAATGTTCAAATTGTTATTTCTTTGCTTAAGGCTCATGGGGTAAAAAAAATAATTGTATCCCCAGGGACCACAAATATGACTTTTGTAGGTAGTGTTCAGCAAGATTCATATTTTGAAGTCTATAGTAGCGTGGATGAGCGAAGTGCTGCTTATATTGCATGTGGTATGGCAGCTGAGAGTGGTGAACCTGTTGCCTTAAGTTGTACAGGAGCTACTGCGTCCCGAAATTATTATCCTGGTCTGACAGAGGCTTTTTACAGAAAATTACCTATAGTAGCAATTACGTCACACCAAGGTAATAATAGAATCGGTCATCTTATTGCGCAGAATATTGATCGCCGTGTTTTACCGAAAGATTTGGTTAAAATGAGTGTGGAAGCTCCGATTATTCGTTCTAAAGATGATGAGGATTTCTGTACAATAGAGGTAAATAAAGCTTTGTTGGAACTTCGTCATCATGGAGGAGGACCTGTACATATAAACTTGTTCACTTCATATAGTCATAATTTTAATGTTCGCACCTTGCCTCCTGTAAGAGTAATCAATCGTTATTGTCTTGGTAATGAAATGCCGTCTTTGCCTAACGGAAAAATTGGTATTTGTGTAGGTTCACATACTAAATTTACAGAGAGACTCACTAATGCTGTTGATTATTTTTGCTCCTGTAATAATGCGGTAGTTTTTTGTGATCATACAAGTGGTTATCATGGTAAATATAGAGTCCAGCAGGCTTTGGTCATAACCCAACTTAATTATGTTTCACCTAATCAAAAAGTAGATTTAGCTATTCATATTGGTGAAGTTTCTGGTGATTATAAGGGCTTGAATATCTATAGTAAAGAAGTTTGGCGAGTAAATGAAGATGGTGAATTAAGGGATACTTACGGGAAACTTACTAAGGTATTTGAAATGCCCGAGGATCTTTTTTTTGAGTATTATTCTAAACATTCAACATCTCAAACCAAAAATGATTTTTTGGAATCTTGTAACAATGAATATAATTCAATTTTATCTAAGATACCTGAAATTCCATTTGGTAATATTTGGATAGCTAATAGCATTGCTTCGAAAATTCCTTCTGGTTCAGAGTTGCATTTAGGAATCTTAAATAGTTTGCGCTCTTGGAATCTATTCAAAACAGATAACTCTGTTGATGTTTTTTCTAATGTTGGAGGATTTGGTATAGATGGATGTGTTTCTTCTTTAATTGGTGCATCTTTAATCAATCAACAAAAGTTGTATTTTGGCGTTGTCGGCGATTTAGCTTTCTTTTATGATTTAAACTCTCTTGGAAACAGACATATCGGAAATAATCTAAGACTTTTAGTTGTTAATAATGGTAAAGGTGGGGAGTTTAGAAATTATCGCCATCCTTGTTCTGAATTTGGCGAAGAAGCAGAACCTTATATGGCTGCTTCTGGACATTTTGGTAAAAAGTCTCTTACTCTTGTTAAAGATTATGTGGAATCTCTTGGTTTTGACTACCTTTCTGCGCACTCCAAAGAAAGTTTTATGTCTGTTGCTGATAAATTCTTAAATCCTCAAATTGCTTCAAAATCTATAGTGTTGGAAGCCTTTGTCGATTCGCAAGATGATTGCGAAGCCTTGAAGCTTATTTCCAATTACATAGTTGATGCTCAAGCGTTTATTAATCATAAGGCAAAAGATGCTCTAAAAAAAGTTATAGGCATACAGGGGGTAGAGAAATTGAAGCAAATTGTCAAATAGTATTTGTTGCTATTTTAGATTAATAAAATGAAGTTGGAAATGTAATGTTTTACAAATTTCCAACTTCTTAAGTCTTCCATTTGATAAGATAATGAATGATAAAAAAAAATATAGGAATACAATTTTCCTTTTCATATTATTGGGACTGCTTAATGTCCTCTTTCTTACAAGTCAATGGCTTGTACTAGTTACAATTATAGAGTTTGCTGTAGTTCTACGATTTCTTTTTCAGAATAATGTGGAGAGTGCTTTATTGTGGCATGTTGTATTTTCTGCCATTTCTTGCGACCAAAATACGTTAGATGAAGGGACAGGTACAATGAGTTATTCATCATTAAAGTTAATTGGACCTTTGACTATTTCTTATATAATATTGGGGTTGATTTGGTTTAGAGCATGTTCTATTTCTATTAGTGTTCCGAAACATTCTTTATTTCTAAAAATGAGGAATTTATTTATCGCACTATTCTGTTTCGGCACTTTGTTTGGTCTTGTAGGACTAGTTGTTGATAATTACGGGCTAAGGGATTTTATTACCCCATTACGCTATATGTTGATAGCTGTATTGGTAACTGATATTTTTTGCCGAATCTATAATGAACGATTTTTGAAAAAGTCATTATTTTATTCATTATGTTTGGTGATTGCAGCTCCAATATCTAGTGCGTTAGGATTCTTTTGGTTAGGAGTTTCATACAGTTATTCTGTTTTTGAATCTTTTATAGCGAGCCCTATTTTGTTGATGACGCCAATGTTATTTCTAGTATTGTTAAATAAAATGCCTAGATATCTTAAAATTTGGATTGTTATAAGCATTAGTTGTTTTTTAGCATTATGCCTAACGTCAGGTCGAGGAAGTCAGTTTGTAACTTTATTTTTTTCTGTGCTTTTGCTGGTTTACCTCGTTTATTTTAAAAATAATAATAGAAATTATCTTCAAATAAGGCTTGTAAAAGTTATTTTACCGGTTGTGTTACTTGGTGTAGTATCTTACGCTTTTATTATGTTAGAAAATGTTGGTGATAATTTAGCAAGTAATAAATTGCAACAGTTTGTATCCTTATTCTCGGCATTTGGAAGTCAACAGGGAAGACTTTTAGATAATATTAGTTTTTCTCCATACATGCGAATAGCTGAAACCTTGAATATTTTAGCAAATGGATTAGATAATCCCTTTTGTTTATTATTTGGAAAGGGCTATGGTGGATATTATACAGATTCTTTGGGGCTATTTAATAGAGTTGATTTATATATGGGAGCTTTCAGTGATTCTCAGATAAAGACAGGTCGCTTTGCCACAGCTCATTCAATGTATCCAAATGTCCTTTTATTCCATGGAGTTCTCGGTTTTTCCTTTGTTTGCAAATTAGGAATAGATTATCTTCGGCGTGTTAAATATTCCTGTTGGGTATTTGCGGCATTTATTTTATTGTTGTATTCTCTATACTTTAATGTCTCTTTATTAATTGCATGTATATTGTTTTTGTTTGCGGCTGATTATAATTTGAAAAGGTCTTAGAAAATACATCATAGTAAATATTCTGTAAAAAAATAATAATGTATAAAATGAAAATAGCAATTCTTACATATCCAATACATTCTAATTTTGGTTTTATCATGCAAGCATATGCTTTGCAGGTTCATATTCGAAAGTTGGGGCATGTTCCAGTTACCATCAATGTGCAACCACAGAAAGTTAGAACAATAAACAAGATAAAACAAACGATAAAAGATTTTATTAACACTCTTAAAGGAAAAGACAATAGTTGCTTCTTTAGATCTTGGCCAACCTATCAGCAGCAGCAGTTTATGGATCAAAATACCAATATGTTTGTAAAGGAATACTTATCCTTAACTCTTCCTGTTTCTTCTAAGCAAGATTTCTTTCGTGAAGATATTCAGAGTTTTGATTCTTATATTGTTGGAAGTGATCAGGTGTGGCGCTATGCATATATCAATGATATAACTAATTATTTTTTTGATTTCTTGCCAGATGATAAGCCAAGAATGTCCTATGCTGCATCTTTTGGTATATCAGATTTTGACTATAGTAAGAAATCTGAAAAACAATGTCGAAATTTGATATCAAAGTTTGATATAGTTTCCGTAAGGGAGTTTGATGGAGTTAAAATCTGTAAAGATAAATTTGGAGTAAATGCTATAAAGGTAATTGATCCTGTTTTTTTGTTGGATAAGATGGAATATTCATCTTTAGCACAAAAAGGAAAGAAACTATCCTTAAAAAAATATTTGTTTTCTTATATATTAGATGTAAATGAGGAGAAACGTCAATTTGTTAAAGATCTTTCTTGTCAATTAGGTCTTGAAGTTGTTAATCTCTTACCTGAGAAGTTTTATATGAGAGGTTCTGAGAATATAGAACAATGTATTTATCCTCCCATTTGCGATTTACTTAGAGGCTTTATGGAATGTGAATATGTGGTGACTGATTCTTTTCATGGTACAGCATTCTCTATTATATTTAATAAAAAATTTACAGTATTTTCAAACAATTATCGAGGTAATAGTCGATTAAATTCGATTTTGAGTACTTTTGGTTTGGAATCTCGTCTATATTCAAAGTTTCATGATATAAATGAAAAAATTCAATATGATACTGTAAATAATCAGATAAAAGAACAACGACATTTTTCGTCCAAAGTTCTTGAGGAGTTTTTTACGTCAAATAATTAGTTCAAATACATAATGAAAGTTTTATATATTGATACAGAATCCTTTCCTACACATGCAAATTTTAATAGAATACATATACGTGCTCTTCAAAAAGTTGGATGTGAAGTTTATTGTGTTCTTAAGGTAGGATATAAACAAATTCTTCAAATTCCTGATCTCAAAGTCGTTTATGAAATACCTGTGACATATTATGAGACAGGAAGAGATACTCCAATACGTGGTAGATTCTTAATGTTGAAACGCTTGTTTTGTATAAAAAAAAATGTAGATTTTCGTCAATATGACAAGATATTGCTTTCTTACTACGATGAGACAGTCTTGCCTTTCGCTTTTTATCCAAAGGGGTTATATTTAATTAATCATGTAAATATTGGAGGATTAAAATATTGGCTAAAAAGAAAGATGTTCTTATACCTTTCTCTGTCAAATATTCAGATAGTATTGACAAAAGCTGCTTTTAATTATATAGGAAAATTGGGCGTAACTAAAAAAGAATTGGTATATCATGGTCTTCCGGATCCATATAATTCTTTGCTGTCTACAGCAAAGAATAAACATAAATATACCATATTTTCTCCCTCTGCTCAAAGTTCTGACTTTGATTCAATAAGCCAATTGCTTAATTCTGATAAGTTTATAGAATTCTTAAAGGAGCGAGATATAGAATTTATTATTCGTTCGAAAGTATCTTTACCAAAGAAATCTAATGTTAAAGTTTTGACTTCTTATATGTGCAATGAGGATTATCAGCAATGCTTTTTGAAGTCTGATATTATTTTGATTTCATATAAAAAGACTTTTATGTATCGAGTAAGTGCTGTATTGTTAGAATGTATTGCAAACAAAAAGAATGTAATTATAAAAAAACATCTAGGTCTGAAAGAATATGAATCAATTTTGGGTAAAGATGTTTTCTATGAGTCTGTAGATGAGGCAATAAGTGCTATTGATGCTATATTATGTAAACATCAGAAAATATGTTATGATCGATTTAATTTTGAACCGAATTATCATTTTTTAACGCAAACTAAACATTATTAATTATGAAAATAGTAGTTTTAGATATTAGTAGTAGAAATTCAGTTCTCTATAATCCTTGTTTATGTAATCATTTAGGGGAAATTGATAGTCAAGAAAATACAGTTTATTTGTTGTCTATTACTGATTATGGTAACAGACATTTCTATAAACACTTTAAGTTATTACGATTATTGCCTGAGAAATATGATGGTAGTAGTAGTCTTGTAAAAAAAGCGGTAAGAGCTATTGAGGTTTTTGTCAATTATATTATTGTTTTCTTTTTTATATTGTTTAAACAACCAGATGTTTTACATATCCAATGGCTACCGCTTGTAGATATATGTTCTATTGAATTTTATTTCTTACTACTGTTCAAATGTATATCAAAAGTTAATATTATATTAACTATGCATAATATCTATCCACATAGGCTGCCAATTAATAAGAGGCAAAAATATAAAAAGCGTTTTCTGAAAGTAGCATCCAAAATTGATGGATTTATGGTTCATTTGTTATCTGCAAAGAAAGAGTTTACATCAGAGTATGGCATTCCTGAAGAAATTGTCTATGTGGCTTATCATGGGATATTTACTCCGAATGAATATACTCCTTCTACTCAAAAAAATGAACGGTTTACAATGGTGATGTATGGTTACCAAAATAGATATAAAGGTACTGATATTTTATTGGAAGCTTTAAAGTTGTTGCCATTTGATGTATTGCAACAGACAGAAACTTATATACTTGGAAAAACAGAAAATGGGTTATACGAAAAATATGAAAATGATTTAGATCGTCTTCATATAAAATGGATAAATAAATATGTTTCTGATGATCTTCTGTATAATACAATCGGAAAGGCTGATTTGATATTGTTGCCTTATCGGAAAATTTCACAAAGTGGGGTACTCCTCCTTGCTATATCCTATTTGAAACCTATATTGACATCGGATTTACCGTCCTTTAAAGAGACCCTTGAAGGTTATGATAGTAGTATGTTTTTTGAAAGTGAAAATCCATTTTCGTTAGCTATTAAAATAGGTCAATATGTTGAAGGTAGTTTTGATGTTTCGCAAATGTTAAAAGTTCTTAAAGCTTTAAATGTGAAATATTCTTGGCGTTCTACAGCCATTGCAACCATGGAGGCTTACAAAGTAACGAGTCTGATAAAATGCAAAAGTGGTATTTATGAATTTAAAAATTGAAGTTAGGCTTGCTTAAAAAAGAAAAAACTATCCCCCATATTAATTTTTATCATTATTTGGCTTATAAGCTCCTAATAGTGTATATTTTGAATAAATTAGTGGTAAAGATAGCGTGCGATTGGTACATAGTGCTCAGAATAGATCATTCACTTCAATACAAGAATCGGTAAACGAGTACGTCTATTCCAACATGGCACTATCGGAAAAGCATTACCTTGGGATGGAATGGCTAAAGAATGTGGATGTAAAATTTTAGATGATGCATTTTGTGTGTGCAAGGTGCAGTTGTATTATTTAAAGTGTAAATTCGTAATTGGTGTTAACGCTGTTAATGCCAAATCTACGGGTGAATATGAAATATGGGCAGGTATACCTGCGAAATTTGTGAATATCTTAAGCATTAAAACGAATATAAAGTATGAAAGATTTTGGATTAGTGTCAATAATAATGCCTTGCTATAATGGTGCTTGTCATATTGGTGAAGCAATAGAGTCTGTTGTAAACCAGACTTATGAAAATTGGGAATTATTGATAACAGATGATTGCTCTACAGATGATTCTGTAGATTTAATAAAAAGTTATGTGCAAAATGATAAACGAATAAAGTTATTTGTTTTAGAAAAAAATCAAGGAGCTGCTGTTGCTAGAAACAATTCTATTTCTAAAGCAAAAGGTAGATTTATAGCGTTCTTAGATGGGGATGATTTTTGGCTACCAGCCAAGTTGGAGTTGCAGTTAGATTTTATGTTGAAGAAGAAATGTGCAATCTGCTGTTCCAGTTTATTGTATAGTAATGAAAATGGCGAATATATTGGGATAGAACTGGCTCCTAAATTTCACTCTTTTCGTGATAGCTTGAAAGATAATAAAATTGGTACAACTTCTGCAATATATGATACTAATATGATTGGTAAATATTATATGCCATTAATTCGAAAACGACAGGATTGGGCTTTGTTTATGTCAATATTAAAGACTGGAGTAATTGCATATGGAATGAAACAGCCTCTTTGTGTTTATAGAATAGGACACCAATCTTTATCTAAGAATAAATGGTCTTTAATAAAATATAATATTGCAACTTATCAAATTGTTTTAAAATGGTCTTTTCCTCGAGCATTGATTTATTTTCTTTTAGTCTATATGCCGCATTGGTTATACAAAAAATGGTTGATAAAACAATATAATAAATAATTTTTTACTAGTTTGTTTTTATGTATAGACATTTTTTTAAAAGATTGATAGATTCTATCCTCGTCATTTGTGGCTTGATAGTATTCTGTATTCCTATGGTGCTAATCGCCATTTGTATTAAGTTGGATTCTAAAGGTCCTGTTTTGTTTAAGCAGGTGCGATTAGGTAAGGGAATGAAGCCAATAACCGTGTTTAAGTTCCGTACCATGTGTAATCATGCCTATGAGATGGGTGGTATCGCTACGAGTGCTTCTGATTCCCGTATCACTAAGGTTGGTGCTTTCTTGCGTCGTACCAGTCTTGATGAATTGCCGCAGATGTTTAACATCTTAAATGGTACCATGGCTATAATCGGTCCACGTCCTATCTTGGACTGGGAGTTTGATGAGTATAAGGATAAAAATCCTCGTTATGTCAAGCGCTATGAGGTGAGACAAGGTATGTTCTGCACTGTGGATGTTGTGGATCGTGCTGCTGAGCGTGATATGCAGTTTGAAATGGATGCAGATTATGCAGAGAAATTGTCGTTTGCATTGGACTTGAAGACTTTCTTTGGCATTTTTGCTCCTGTGCTTACAGGAAGAGGTGTATATAAGGATGAGAACACTTCTGCCAAGAAATAACACTAAGTTGATGTGCAAATTTTGAATCAAGAATAAATATTAAATCAAATAAATATGGAATCATTGAAAAATCATTTGGTGATTGTAATCGCTTTGGAGCATTACAATCCATTGAGTCAGTTGCGTGCGTTGGGTGAAAATGGGATTCGTCCTGTATTTATCGCCATCAATCATAAGGTTAGAGTAGCTAGTGCCAGCAAATGGCCAAGCAAGGTGTACCTTGTTGAAAACGAGGAAGAGGCATTCGACGTGTTGATGAAGGAATATGGTGATGTGGCAGAGAAGACTGGAGTGAAGCCAATCTTGTCTTTTTCTGATGATAAGACCGTTACTTTCTACGATGAGAAATATGATGATTTGAAGGACAAGTTCATCATGTTTAATGCTGGTAAAACTGGACGCATTACCCAATTTATGCGCAAGAAGGAAATCGTGGATTGCGCCCGCCGTCATGGAGTACCTGTTGCTCCAGACTGGTTGGTAGAGAATGGTGAGATCCCTGCTGATATTGAGTATCCTGTTATCACCAAGGCCTTTTCTCCTGTTGAAGGATGCTATAAAGGCGATTTCCATATTTGCCGGAATGAAGAGGAGCTGAAGGCTGCTTTTGCTGCAATTGAAAGTGAGCAGGTCTTTGTTCAGAAGTACATTGATAAAAAGACTGAGATGACTTATGAAGGATTCAGCTACAATCATGGCAAGGGTATGTATGTTGGTGTACAGACCCATTATCAGTATGCCGTGAAAGGCTACTATAGTCCTTTGCAGTATTGCCAGCCAAGAGTGGATGCTGAATTGCAGCAGAAACTGAACTCTATGCTGGAGGAAATCGGCTTTGAAGGTATCTGGGAAATTGAATTTCTGGTGGATAAGGATGATAAGATCTATTTCCTTGAAATCAACTTCCGTCATGCTACCTGGGGATATGCTTCTAATGTGGCTGGCAGCCCGCTTCCATATCTTTGGGCTAATGCGATGCTGACTGGTCAGGCTCCAGAGCAGAAAACCTTTGAGCCTTTCATTGCTATGGTTGAGCCTATTGATTATGGACTTCGAGTAGATAAGGGCTTGTGCTCTATGCAGGAGTGGTTGACAGATTTCAAGCGTGCTAAGTGTACCTATTATTATAATGAGAAGGATATGGAACCTTGGTATGTTATGATTAAGAATTGGGACAAACTGAAGTAAGGTATTATAGATGAAGAGATTTTTATTTGTAGCACTGATGCTTGTATTGAGCATCAGTGCCTTTTCGCAGATTCCTAATTTTGGAACTACCGTTGGTGACCAGAAACTATATGGATATTCTTCCATGAAATATAGAGCCAAAGCTGATACTTGGGAAACGTATTCTACCTTACAATATGGTATTGGTAACCATTTTCAAACAGGTGTTGACTTATATACCAATGGTGCTGCTAATTATATTGGTTATATCGTAAGAGGTGGAACAAAGATAAATGATTATTTGAAGATCGGTGCACAGCTGACTCCATCTTTTGATCTGAATGATCATCACAAATTCAGTTATTTAACATCGGCTCTTTATATCAATGGTAATATTACGAAGGATGGTAAATGGTTTTATGTAACCGATACCTGGTTGGAGAATAATGAGGACGAATTAACTTCCGCTAAGCAATGGAGCTATATCGGTCATACATTTGATCTTCCAGGCAAGGGAAACAGTATTACTCCTATGGTAGGTGCTATTCATTCCTGGAAGTTTGATCAGGATGTGGATTTGTCTATGGGTTGTTATTATTCTCATAAGAATATCAACCTTTATGCTTGGGCAAATGATATTCTTACCAAGCAGCCACGATTTGTATTAGCCGTTGAGTTTGCTTTCAGTAACAAATAAGTATAATGGATAAATTTAAGAGAATCTTACAGTTTTGTGGTGCTTGTATAGCATTCTATATTGGTGCCGGTTTTGCTACAATGCAAGAGGTGATGCAATATGAGGCATCTTATGGTAGTGAGTTCTGGGTAGTAATAGCGGTATGTGCTGTTATATATGTATATACCAATCTCTCGTTTATATCAAATGGCCATCGTTTGCATGTAAAGCATAATGGAGATATTTACAAGGCATATTGCGGAAAATATATCGGCAAATTTTTTGATTATTTCTCAGCCTTGTTCTGCTATATGAGCTTTGTGGTAATGTGTGGAGGTGCCAATTCTACTGCTATGGAGCAGTGGGGATTGCCTAATGGTGTTGGTGCAGCTATACTTGCAGCATTGGTCATCGTGACAGCAGTCTTTGGCTTGAATCGTATTGTCAAGACATTGGGTATCTTCGGTCCTATTATTGTAGTACTCATTATCTTTGTTGCTATCTGGACAGCTATTAGCGGTTTCCCTCATTTTGCGGAAGGATTGCAAGCTGTAGATAGCGGTAAGTATGAGATTACTCAGGTAGGAGATGGTAATCCATTTGCTTCAGGTGCTTCGTATGGCGGATTTGTGATATTGTGGTTTGCTGCCTTCTTAAGTAAGATTGGTGCTAACCATGATAAGAAGGAAGTGAACATGGGTATGTTGCTTTCTACTCTCGCCATCTTTGCAGCTGCAGCTGTTTGCAGTGTTGCTTTGATTGCCAATATTGATTCCACCTGGAATGTGGGTATTCCTGCGTTGGTATTGGCAAAGAGCATTCATCCTCTTCTTGCAACAGTTTTCACTGTTATCATCTTCTTTGGTATCTACACTTCTGCGTGTCCTTTACTTTGGACAGGTATTCGTGTAATCTCAACAGATGGTACTAAACTTTATAAGATTTTGATTATTGTAGGTGGTATCGTAGGCTGCATGATTGCATGCTTTGTGCCATATCGCCCATTGTTGAATGTAATCTATGGCTTGAATGGTTATCTAGGTTTTATTCTGGTGGCATTTATGATAGTTAATGATGTAAGATTGTGGTTAAATAGAAAGAAATAGTATGGAAAAACTATTATTTACGGGAGGAACAGGATTCCTTGGTAGGAATATCAAACCTATCCTAGATGAAAGATATGAAGTAACAACCATTGGTATCTCTGATGCTGATATGATAAAGGCTAATTTTGTAACAGATATCCCTGCCTTAACTGAGAAATATGATGTGGTGCTTCATGCTGCAGGTAAGGCTCACATCTATCCAAAGACAGAAGCAGAGAGAAAAGCTTTTTATGATGTAAATCTTACCGGTACAGTTCACCTTTGTGAAGCTTTGGAGAAAATTGGCGTACCTAAGGCTTTTGTCTTTATATCTACTCTTAATGTTTATGGAGATGAACCGGGAAATATGAACACAGAGGATTCACGCCCTTTAGTTGGAAGTAGTCCTTATGCGGATAGTAAAATCAAGGCTGAGGAGTATCTTACTGAATGGTGTAAAAAAAATCATGTGATTCTTGGTATTCTTCGTCCTTCACTCTTAGCTGGTAAAGGTGCTCCAGGTAACCTGGGTGCTATGATTAATGGCATTAAGACAGGTGCCTATCTGAGTATTGCTGGTGGCAAGGCAAAGAAGAGTGTATTAATGGTTGATGATATTGCACATCTTGTTCCTCTTGTAGCTGAGAAAGGAGGCATTTATAATGTATGTGATGATCACAATCCTTCTTTTGGTGAATTGGAGGCCACTATTGCAAAACAATTGGGTAAGCGTAAGCCTATAAGTATACCTTATTGGATGGCAAAATGTTTGGCTCTGATAGGTGATATCTTCAGCTTCTTCCCAATCAATTCCCAGAGATTGGAAAAAATAGTTACTTCTGATACATGGAGCAACGAAAAGGCTAAAAAGGAATTGGGCTGGCAGCCGATGGATGTACTGGAAAATTATAAGATTTAATAATCTTGTAGTTCATGGATATAGATATATTCGAAAAATACTCTTCTCTCTTTGATCCCGGTATTCCTGATTATATCTTTTTCCTTTCTTTTTGGGCAATGAGCCTGATTATTGCAATCCTGCTCATCGTAAAAAAGGGAATTGATATCAAGAGAATGGTGATGGGGACGTTGCTCATTGAATGCATCTTTATCATTTATTGCTCTACTGTGATATATCGGGAAACCTTCCCGGAACCTCAATACAACTTCATGCCATTCTGGAGCTATCAGGCTATCAAGGATGGCGATGACATGTATATCGTAGAGAACTTTCTCAATGTCATCCTGTTTATCCCCGTAGGTTTCCTGGCTTGTGGATTCAGAAGGATGAACAGATGGTGGAGGGTGGCTCTCCTGGGATGTATCATCTCCTGTTCCATAGAGGGATTGCAGCTTTGGTTGCAAAGAGGACTCTGCGAACTGGATGATGTGTTCCATAATACCTTGGGTGCTATCGTGGGATATGGACTCTATCAGGTAATGGCTTCGGCATTGAGACGGAGTATGAAGAATAATAACAATAAACAAAACTAAGAAAAATATGAAATACTTATTAGTTGTAGCTCATCCTGATGATGAGGTGTTGGGTGCTGGTGCATCTATGTGGAAATGGTCGCATCAAGGCGACGAGGTTGAGGTGGCTATTATGTGTACTGAGGCGAAAGCGAGAGCGTTTCGTCCTTCTGATGCTGAATTGGAGGGTGATACCAATGAGAGTACTGCCTTCCTGGGTGTAAAGAAGAAGTATGAGGCTACTTTCCCTAATATCGAGATGAATACGGTCCCTCACTTGAAGCTGGTACAGTTTATCGAGAGTGCTATCCGTGAGAGTGAGCCTGATATCGTAATTACGCATCATCCTGCCGATACCAACAATGACCATCTGATGACTTCCATGGCATGTCAGGAGGCTGTCCGCCTCTTCCAGCGTCAGCCAACCGTAAAGCCATTGAAGGAGTTCTGGTATATGGAGGTTCCTAGCTGCACAGAGTGGGCTATTAACGATGCCATGAATCTCTTCCGTCCAAACTGCTATGTTGAGGTAGGCAAAGAGGGTGCTGAGGCGAAATGCAAGGCATTGGCGATGTATAGAGGTGTAATGCGTCCGTATCCACATCCAAGAAGCAATGAGTATCTCATGGGCTTAGCTGCCGTAAGAGGTAGCCAGTGGGGATGCAACTATGCTGAGGCATTCCAGGTAGTGTTGAGAAGATATTAGAAGATTTTGTTTCTTACAGGAAATATGCTAGAAATAAACAAAGATTTCTTGGATTCTCTTTTTGCCAAGGCAAAGGAGAATCCTCGCTTGCGCCAGAACTATGATCTTCGTACAAGTGCTGAGGATCAAAGTCAGAGAATGCTCAATGCTCTGCTGCCTGGTACTGAAGTGGCGATACATCGTCATCCGAACTCATCAGAGAGTGTCATCTGCCTTTGTGGCAGAATGGATGAAGTGATATACGAGGAGGTGGTATCGTATCTTCAGGATGGTGGGGATACCGTAAGAAAGGTCTCTTATCAAGAGATTGAGAGAATCCATCTTAATCCGAAGAATGGGGTGTATGCCTGCCAAGTGCCTAAAGGGGCATGGCATACGGTAGAGGTATATGAACCTAGCGTCATCTTTGAAGCGAAAGATGGGGGGTATGGGAGTGATGGCAGCGAAGCTGCTAGGGCTTAAAGGGATTCTTTAAGAATTCTTCTTTCGAAAACCTACCCGTCCTTCCTTACCCTTAAGGAAGGCTCCACCTCTCATCTCGGTCTTCTCCCCTCAGGGAAGAAGAGGAAAACCGCCCTCCGGTGCTCGGAACCGCTTCGCTTTATGGTTGACGGGGCATCAAAGCCCTGCGCCATGTTGTGCGGGATGGGACCGCCTTACTATAAAAATAGCTATATGAGATTATTATGTAAGTATTCTTTTAGCAACCTATTCGTTACAAGCGTATCTTAGAGATCACTCAGGCGAAGAGGAAAATAAAAGTATATTGAGTGTTTTCCTTCCGATTCTAAAAGAAACTTTGAATCGTATGTTTCGTAAGAATGGTTGCTTCTTGAAAGGAAAAGATTATACTGAGTTGAAGGAGATGGTAGAACTGGAATTCGGGTTGAAAATGCCAATTCCTGTCATTGCAAGTTTGATGAAAGAAATCAGCCGTACTTGTTCTGGAAATTTTATTCTTAATAAAGACCATTCCTTTTTTATTCGGTCAGAGATAGTTACAGATGTTGGTACGAATTATGAAATTCAGAAAAACCGAATTCATAATATAGGAAACAATTTTAGAATTCATTGTGAAGGTTTGGGGATAGAACCTAAGTTTGATGACTTGTTGGTTTTTAAACAATTCTTTTTCTGTTAACTGGAAAGAAAGAGATAAACCGGTTTGGAAAAGAATAAGTATTACGGCATCTGATTTACTGGTTCTATTATGGCTTGCTAATCCTTCTTTGCCTATGGGTAATAACAAACATGTGTTGGCTATGGCAAGCTTATCTGCCAATGTGATAAACTATCGCTCAGGACGATATCCTTCGAGCAAAGTAGTAGGTCAGTTACAAGATAAAATAGCAAAGCTTCAAGAGTAACATAATATTTCTGAAACTTCAGTAGCCAAATTGTGTATTCGTATGGCAGAAGGGGCTTTTGATGAGACAGAAGCAGAGCGGTTGCTAATTTTATCTTCTGACGATTTGAAAGAACATATAGAAAGTTTTTCAAAACTTGACGAATCATACATGAAGGCATCAGAAGAGTTAGAACGGCAAAAAGATGCGAATATAAAGTTACAAAATGAACTTCATAATAAAGATATACAAAATAAAATTATTAAGATGAGAATCATGGGAGTCCTTTATGTTATTGTTATTTTTGTTGTTTATTATCTTGGGGTTCTATATATACAATAATGGCAAATGACTTCTGGAAGGGTATTCTTGGAACCCTATATTGGCTTGTTACAACGTTTGTTGTGAATTGGTTTAGTTATATGTATTTTGTTTATGGAATAATATCTCTTTTTTTAGAGAAATGGGTTATAAAAAAATAGAGAAAAGAAGCTATGATAATTAGAAGTAAAGCTCCTCTCCGTCTAGGTTTGGCAGGAGGTGGATCTGATGTATCGCCATATAGCGATATATACGGAGGTTTGATATTGAATGCTACAATTAATTTGTATGCATATTGTACAATCGAAGATACTGATGACAATCAGATAACTATCAATGCGTTTGATGCGCATTGCAATAAGAGTTATCCGATTACTGAATGTCTGGAGATTGATGGTGAGGCAAGTCTCATCAAGGGTGTGTATAATAGAGTGGTAAAGGATTTTGGCGTTGGTGCAAAATCTTTCAACATTACTACTTACAATGACGCTCCAGCTGGTTCTGGCTTAGGAACTTCATCTACAATGGTGGTTTGTATTCTGAAAGCATTTGTAGAGTGGCTTGGTTTACCATTGGGTGATTATGAGATTTCCCGACTTGCTTATGAGATAGAGCGTAAGGACTTGGGATTATCTGGTGGGAAGCAGGATCAGTATGCCGCTGCCTTTGGTGGTTTCAACTACATGGAGTTCTTGCAGAACGATATTGTCATCGTGAATCCTTTGAAGATTAAGCGATGGATTATCGATGAGTTGGAGGCAAGTATGCTTCTTTACTTTACTGGTAAGAGCCGTAGTAGTGCTGCTATCATTGAGGAACAAAAGAAAAATACCTCTCATGGTGATAATGACGCAGTGGAAGCTATGCATAAGATTAAGCAGAGTGCCAAGGACATGAAACTAGCTATCTTGAAAGGGGATATTGACGGATTTGCAGATATTCTCCGTGAAGGTTGGGAAAACAAGAAGAAGATGGCAAATAACATCACCAATCCTATGATTCAGGAGGCAATGGATGTTGCGATGGCTGCTGGTGCTAAGGCTGGTAAAGTATCTGGTGCTGGTGGCGGTGGTTTCATCATGTTCGTAGTTGAGCCTACCCGAAAGAAGGAAGTGGAAGAGGCTTTGAAGAAACTCAATGGTTTTGTGATGCCATTCCAGTTCTCTGATGGTGGTGCTCATGGCTGGAAGATTTATCCAACAGACGATGTTCGAATGTTGAGTGTTAAATGTTGAATGTTTAATTGAAGAATGCATATATGAACAACCATATTGAAACTTTGGTACAACGATATCCTCAGTTGGATAGTTGTAAGGATGATATTTTGAGGGCTTACCAAATTCTGGAGGAAGCTTATTCGGCAGGTCGTAAGTTGCTGGTTGCTGGTAATGGCGGTTCTGCTTCTGATTCAGAACATATTGTCGGTGAGCTGATGAAGGAGTTTAAGTTGAAGCGCAAGATTTATGCTGCTCAGATTGACCGACTCATGCAGATTGATGCTGAGATGGGTACTGTGTTAGCTGATCACCTTCAAGGTTCGCTTCCTGCTATCTCTTTGGTAGGAGAACCTTCCTTAACTACTGCATTTATGAATGATGCCGTACCTGTTTTGATTTTCGCCCAGCAGGTGAATGGCTTGGGTAGAGCAGGTGATGTATTCTTGGGTATCTCAACTTCTGGTAATAGTAAGAATGTTCTTTATGCAGCAGTTGCTGCAAAATCTAAGGGCTTGAAGGTGATTGGTCTGACCGGTCAAAACGAAAACAAGTTGGAAACATTTGCAGATGTTTGTATCCATGTCCCTGAGACAGAAACTTATAAGATTCAGGAACTTCATCTTCCTGTATATCATTGCTTGTGCTTGATGTTGGAAGAAAAATTCTTTGGCTAGGATATGAGAAAAGATATAGTATGGTTGGATTATGCAAGAGTTATAGGAATAAGTCTTGTAATATTTGGACATGCCCTTCAAAGCTTTCCTGCTTTTGAGGGGAGCTTTTGGCTTAAGTGGTTATGGGATTATATCTATTTGTTTCATATGCCTTTGTTCTTTATTATCTCAGGCTTTCTATTTCGGGCTACTCCGATTACAATTGAGAATATCAGATGTGGGGGGGCAAAAATTGTTAAGACTTTGATTGTTCCATATTTATTTTATCAATTCATCTATCTTCCTATACTTTTTGTATATAAACAGGGATTTAGTGATATTGGCTTTTTAGGGAAACTGTTATGTGGAATATTCCTTGGTGATGGGTATGAAACGGAATATTCTATTCCTGTTTGTTTACCATGTTGGTTTATTGTTTCTATTATACAACTCCGTTTGCTATTTTTGTTAGTTCCGATAAATAAAGGTACAACTAGTATATTAGGATGTTTTTCAATAGCATTTTTGTTGCTTCGTAAGTTTTATAACTTTGATTTGTTGTTTTGCCTAGATTCAACAGTTATGGCTATTCCATATTTTTTGTTGGGACATTATTTGAATACTTATCGAGATTTTGGAAAAAGAGGAAGTCTTTATAGTATGGCTTTAGTGCTTGCCCTCATAGTAGGAGTTGTTCTATATTTTAATGGATCTGCACAAATGAATGGACCAAGTTTTGGTAAAAGTGTCTTTTTAAACTATGCAGCAGGAGTTTCTGGAACCTTTTGTATTTTTGCTCTTTCAATGTGTTTGGCTAATAGATTTAATTCTCGCCTCATAATACTTAAGATTTCACGAAATACTCTTTTTATTATTTTCCTACATTGGTTTCTTCTAGCTCCATGCTGTTTGATAGCAAAAAAGATGTTTCCCTTTTTACTCTCTAATTCTGTTTTGTCTTTATTTACATCAATAGTTCTTACTATTGGTATTTTATGGTCTTCCAAATATTTTATAGATAAGTTATTGAAGTTATGTCCAATATTGTTGGGCAAATATAAAAAATATAATCATGAAAGTAGTACTTATGGCGGGCGGTAGAGGAACCCGCATCGCTGAACTTTTTCCAAACATACCAAAACCACTAATACCTGTGGCTGGTATGCCTATCCTTGAAAGAGAAATAAGATCTCTCTGTGCGCAAGGTTTTAAAGATATCATTTTGACCGTTGGTTATCTAGCTGACAAGATTATTGCCTATTTTGGAGATGGCAGTCAGTTTGGTGCAAAGATAGATTATTTTGTAGAAGAGTCTCCTCTTGGCAATGCTGGTGCTTTGTTTAGACTGAGGGAAAAAATAGGTGATGAGCCTTTCCTTCTCCTGAATGCGGATGCAGCATTCGATGTTGATTTCAATCGTATGGTTGCATTCCATCAGAATCTTGGAGGTCTTGTTACTCTGTTTACTCACCCTAATTCGCATCCATACGATAGTGGATTGATTATTGCTGATGAAAACGGTCATGTAGAGAAATGGCTTGCCAAGGAAGATGAGCGTCCTCAGTGGTATGACAATCGTGTGAATGCAGGTCTTCATGTGATAGATCCCAAGTTTTTGGATATTAGTTTGAAATCTCTTGAAATCAACAAAGAGTCTGGATTCCCACAAGGAAAGGTTGACTTGGACCGACAGATACTCAAACCTTTATGTGGCTCAAACTTGATGTTCTGTTATGACAGTCCTGAGTATGTAAAGGACATGGGTACGCCAGAACGTTTTCACCAAGTGGAGACTGATTATAAAAATGGTGTTGTTCAGGCAAAGAATCTTACCAACAAGCAGAAAGCCATATTCCTTGACCGTGATGGAACAATCAATAAATATGTGGGATTCCTTCGCAATATAGATGACTTTGAACTGATAGAAGGAGTAGCAGAGGCAATTAAGCTGATTAACCAAAGTGGATACTTGGCAATTGTTGTCACAAACCAGCCTGTGATAGCAAGAGGAGAGGTCACATGGGAAGAACTCAACGAGATACACAAGAAGATGGCAACTCTCTTAGGTAAAGAAGGTGCTTATGTTGATGGCATTTATATCTGCCCTCATCATCCAGACAAGGGATTCGAAGGAGAACGTCCAGAATACAAAATAGATTGCGATTGTCGCAAACCGAAGCCTGGTCTCCTGTTGCAAGCAGCTAAAGACTTCAATATTGATTTGTCAGAATCTTATATGATAGGTGATAGCCATCGTGATGTAGAAGCTGGCGAGAATGCTGGGGTAAAGAAAAGTATCAAGGTGGAAGAGAACAAAGCTGGTGCTTTAATGGAAGTTTTGAATCAAATTCTTATCAATAAATAGAAAGATAATTTATGGAATCTATTCATTTGTTAAATGTGAGAATTGACAATCTCTCATCTCAAGAATTGCTGGAGAATTTAACCCATGGAGTTCTTGTCACTCCAAATATTGACGATATTATGAAGCATCAGCATGATAAAGAGTTTCATGAGTATGCTTCACAAGCAGAATTCTCTATTTGTGACAGTAAGGTGGTTAAGTTAATGTCTTCTATTGCAGGCAAGCCATTGAAAGAAGCTATCCCTGGTTCTAGCTTTTTCCCAATGTATTGCGATTATCATGCAAAAGATGAAAATATAAAGGTCTTCTTGCTTGGAGCTAAAGAAGGTGTTGCTGATATAGCTAAAGAAAAAAAATAATAAACGTATTGGTAGAGACATTATCGTTGGAACTTATTCTCCTCCATTTGGTTTTGAGAAGGATGAGAAGGAATGCCAGCATATAGTAGAAATGCTTAGTGAATCTCCGGCAAATGTAATTTTGGTTGGTTTGGGAAATCCAAAACAAACTAAATGGATTTATAAGTATAAGGATCTGTTGCCTAACATTGATGTATTTATGGCTTTGGGAGCAACTATTGACTTTGAAGCTGGTAACATCAAACGAGCTCCTAAGATATTCCAAAAACTTGCATTGGAATGGTTTTATCGTTTCTGCATGGAACCAAAGCGTCTCTTCAAGCGTTACTTCGTGGATGACATGCAGTTCTTCTATTACTTCGGTAAGCAGCTCTTGGGTATATACAAGAATCCTTTCCGAAAAAAGTAGGATTACTTTCTTCGGAAGAACTTGCATAGCAAGGCTATCGGAAGGAGGATGATAGCAGCTATGTAGGATAATATGATGCGTATGGCTTGTTTCATGCGTGCAAAAGTATAACAATGGTTTCACAACAACGAATATTTTTTGATTTTTTACGATTCTGCATTGTCTCTGAGAAGGAAATACATACTTCTTTTGTAGGAGTAGGATTGGAAGAAACTATATCGTATTGCTCAGAATCAGGCCTTGCTAGGTGAGCAGTATGGAAGAATATATATGGAATAAAATATAGATATATCGGGCGAACGGTTCCCGCTCCCCTTTTATTAAAGCTACTTTTCGGGGATGGAGCCTAGTAGCCCGATTTTACTATATACGAACCAATTATAATCATGAAATGGAAGTAATAAAGACAGATATTGAAGGCGTACTCATCATTGAGCCTCGCCTGTTTAGAGATGCTCGTGGCTATTTCTTTGAGAGCTTCAGTGAGCGGGAGTTTAAAGAGAAGGTGGAGCCATTGGTTGGCTACAAGGTGGAGTTCTGCCAGGACAATGAGAGCATGAGCTCTTATGGCGTAATGCGTGGCTTGCATTTCCAGAGACCTCCGTTTACCCAGAGCAAGCTGGTGAGATGCGTGCAGGGTAGGGTGCTGGATGTTGCCGTGGATATCCGTAAGGGTTCGCCGACATACGGTAAGCATGTAGCTGTGGAACTGACGGAGGATAATCATCGCCAGTTCTTTATTCCTAAGGGTTTTGCTCATGGCTTTGCCGTGTTATCAGAGACTGCGGTATTCCAATATAAATGTGATAACTTCTATCACCCTGAGGCTGATGGGGGTATCTCTATCC
>ERZ1034680.345-NODE-345-length-24740-cov-10.818554_pt1 | contig 24740 bp, 22 predicted proteins | sample MGYA00520639_ERZ1034680 | MGnify/ENA primary metagenome ERZ1034680 (study PRJEB33766, sample SAMN09781760) | gut metagenome | biome: gut microbiome | host: Homo sapiens | place: Madagascar | study: EMG produced TPA metagenomics assembly of the PRJNA485056 data...
TATAAACAATTTAAAACATTAAAATTATGTCAGAAATCGAATCAAAAGTAAAGGCTATCATCGTTGACAAGCTCGGTGTAGACGAAGCAGACGTTAAGCCAGAAGCAAGCTTCACAAACGACCTCGGTGCAGACTCTCTCGACACAGTAGAGCTCATCATGGAGTTCGAGAAGGAGTTTGGCGTAAACATCCCTGACGATCAGGCAGAGAAGATCTCTACTGTTGGCGACGCTATCGCTTACATCGAGAACGCAAAATAAATAAACCTTATGGTTTATAGTTTATGGTGTGCACAACCCCATAGCAATCACTCATTGTTATAATTCCATTGTGCACCATAAACCATAAACCATTTTTTTTTTGACATTTTTCAGTTACATGGAATTAAAAAGAGTAGTAGTAACAGGTCTTGGCGCGGTGACTCCGTTGGGTAACAATCCAGAAGAAACATGGAAGAACCTCCTGAACGGCGTAAGTGGCGCAGCACCTATTACATTGTTTGACGCTTCTTCGTTCAAGACACAATTCGCTTGCGAAGTGAAGGACCTTAAGGTCAACGACTACATCGACCGCAAGGAAGCACGCAAGATGGACCGCTACGCACAGCTCGCTATCATCGCAGCAAAGCAGGCGGTGCAGGACAGCGGCATGAACCTCGACGAGGAGGATAAGAACCGCATCGGCGTCATCTACGGCGTGGGCATCGGTGGCATCAAGACCTTCGAGGAAGAGGTGGGCTACTGGGCAACACACCAGGAGAACGGTCCGAAATTCAACCCCTTCTTCATTCCGAAGATGATTGCCGACATAGCAGCCGGACACATCTCTATTATGTACGGCTTCCACGGCCCCAACTTCGCCACTACATCGGCTTGCGCTTCTTCGACAAACGCTCTCGCCGACGCGTTCAACCTCATCCGCTTGGGCAAGGCTAACGTGATTGTAAGCGGCGGTGCAGAGGCAGCCATCACACCGGCTGGCGTAGGCGGATTCAACGCCATGCACGCCCTCTCTACACGCAACGACGACCCAGAGCACGCTTCACGCCCGTTCAGCGCATCGCGCGACGGATTCATCATGGGCGAAGGCGCCGGCTGCCTCATACTCGAGGAGCTGGAGCACGCCAAGGCACGCGGAGCGAAGATATACGCAGAGATGGTGGGCGAAGGCATGTCTGCCGACGCTTATCACATCACAGCATCACACCCGGAAGGACTCGGCGCCTGCCTCGTAATGCAGAACGCACTCGAGGACGCTGGCATGAAGCCGGAGGACATCGACTACATCAACGTACACGGCACATCGACACCGGTGGGCGACATCTCTGAGGCTAAGGCTATTAAGCAGGTGTTCGGCGAAGCTGCATACAAGCTCAATATCAGCTCAACAAAATCAATGACTGGTCACCTCCTCGGTGCTGCCGGAGCTGTAGAGGCACTCGCATCAGTGCTCGCAGTGAAGAACGACATCGTACCGCCGACTATCAACCACGTCGAGGGTGACGAGGATCCGGAAATCGACTACACGCTCAACTACACCTTCAACAAGGCACAGAAGCGCGAGGTACGTGCGGCACTGAGCAACACGTTCGGTTTCGGTGGTCACAACGCATGTGTAATATTCAAGAAATATGCTGAGTAATCTCATCGACAGAATGAAGCTCCCTTTCCGCAAGGACAAGGAGCTTTATTTGTCTTTACGCAAAATCATCGGATTCTACCCACACGACATAAGCTACTACAAGCTCGCACTGATGCACAAGAGCATGTACAAGCGCAACGCAAAGGGTAAACCCGTGAACAACGAACGACTGGAGTTCCTCGGCGACGCCGTGCTCGACGCCACCGTGGGCGACATCGTATACCGCCACTTCCCCGGAAAACGCGAGGGCTTCCTCACCAACACACGATCGAAGCTCGTGCAGCGCGACACGCTGAACAGACTGGCGCAGGAGATGGGCATCAACCAACTCATTCTCTCAAGCGGACGGTCGCAGTCGCACAACTCATACATGGGAGGCAACGCCTTCGAAGCGCTCGTCGGAGCCATCTACCTCGACAGAGGATACGACGCCTGCATGGAGTTCATGCGCAAACGAATACTGGCACAAATGATAAACATCGACAAGGTTGCTTATAAGGAGGTGAACTTCAAGAGCAAGCTCATCGAATGGAGCCAGAAGAACCGTGTGCGCATCGACTTCAAGTCGATTCTCGAAGAGAAGGACAAGACCGGATCGCCCGTGTTCGTCTACCGTGTGACGCTCGAAGGCGTGGAGGGATGCGAAGGAAAGGGCTACAGCAAGAAGGAAAGCCAGCAGCTGGCGTCGAAGCTGACGCTGGAGAAGCTGCGCCGCGAACCGCAATTCATCGACCTGGTGTTCGCAGCAAAGACCGACCGCACGAAGATGGAGGAGGAGCCGGTGGAGAACGTGCCCTCAACAGAACAGCCCGACGACTTCATCGTGGTGAGCTCGGGAATGGAGGGAGAAGGGTTTTGTAATGAGGATGGCGAGGCTGGCGGTTCTAGCTCTTCTAGAGAGACTAGCTCTTCTAGAGAAACTAGCGGTTCTAGTAAGCCTAGCTCTTCTAGCAAGCCTAGCTCATCTAGAGAAACTAGCTCTTCTAGTAAGCCTAGTTCTTCTAGCAAGCCTAGCTCTCCCAGAGACTCCAAGGCTAAGCGCAACCGCCGCTCGCCGATGTACCGCAAGGACGAGGCAGCAGCCGAAGCTCTCGACACCGCTTCTGCGAAGACAGCAGCGCCAGCAAAGACAGAAGCAGCGCCCGTTTCTTCGGGCCTCACCCCCGCCGACCTCGACCTCTCTGACGAAGACTTCGACCTCAGCCATATCTCGGCGAGAGAACAGAGCCGCGAGGAGATAATCGCTGCTGCAGAAGCCGCAGCGTTCGGAGAAGAATAAAACGTTATTATCCGTAGGAGAAGGGTGAGTCAAAACTCGCAAGCGTCACGCCCCGAAGGGGCAGCACCACATAGCCCAGGGCAGCGCCCTGGGTTAAAAGACGCACACGACCCATACGCCCTGCAAGGGCAAAAGCCTAATTATTAAGGTGTTGCCCTTGCAGGGCGCATTGTTCATTATATACACCATTATACCCAGGGCGCTGCCCTGGGCTATGTGATTATTGGACTTTCTTGCTCTGGCAAGCGGCAAAGCCGAGCGCAGCCCGCATAGTATTAGGCAAGCCCCTTTATTTAGTAAATATTGAAATAAAACACTGAATAACAAAGCAATATAAGGGCGAATAATTGTTTACCGGACAGCAATATATAATTATAAGAATGTTAGCACGATTGCTTGCTGCGGAGGCCAGAGACCTCCGCTACGGATAAACACACATCTCAACATCTCAACACCTCACCATCTCAACACCTCAACATCTCAACACCTCACCATCTCAACATCACACCACCTCAACATCTCAACATCTCAACATCTCAACACCTCAACACCTCACCATCTCAACATCTCAACATATATCACCACCTCACCACCTCACCATCTCAACACCTACTACATATCTCAACATCACAACATTACACCATCTCAACATCTCATTCTACCTTTTTATACAAAATTAACCCTTGTAATGCACACGCAACAAGGTTTTTATTTAATTTTGCAACAAAATACTTACGACTATGAAGAAATTATTACTTGCAACATTGCTTTTGCTCGGTATCGTAACTACCGCAAGCGCACAGCTGCCGAAGGTGATGCTTAAGAGCATCGACGGCAAGTCAGTGTCTACAGACACACTCTCAAACAACGGCAAACCGTTCATCATCGACTTCTTTGCAACATGGTGCAAGCCCTGCAACCGCGAACTCACCGCCATCAGCGAGGTGTACGATGAGTGGCAGGAAGAGACTGGCGTGAAGGTTATCGCCGTGTCTATCGACCAGGCACAGAACAGCAACAAGGTGAAGCCGCTCGTAGACAACCACGGCTGGCAGTATGAGGTTCTGCTCGACCCGAACAGCGACTTCAAGCGCGCGCTCGGCATACAGACCATCCCTTACGTTATCGTTTGCGACGGCAACGGCAAGATTGTGTCTAAGCACAACGGATATACCGAGGGTGCTGAGGAAGAGCTTATTGAGGAAGTACGCAAGCTTGTGAACAAGTAAACGAGTTGACATGTTGACATGTTGATATGTTGACATATTGACGAGTTAGCAGTTATCACTCCCACCAACAACCCTAACAACATTAATATGAACAAGAAGCTTACGCTCGCTCTCGCTGCCCTCAGTCTGTCGGCAGCCACAGCGAGCGCACAGACCATAAAGGTAGCAAAAGACTACGACGTACAGATTACGGGTAGCTTGCAGACCGACTTCCTCGTTCCGCAGGAAGACAACAAGATTGGTACGGGAACCTACGACGACAAGGTGCTGAACAACACCTACGCTGAGGTTCACGCCCTCTCGAAGTACGTAGACGCCGGTGTGCGTCTTGAATATCTCGACCATCCGCTCCCAGGCTTTGACAAGGACTTCAAAGGCTGGGGTGTGCCGTTTTATTACATCAAGGGCAAGATGAAGAACGCCGAACTCACACTCGGTAACTTCTACGAGCAGTTCGGCTCGGGCTTCATCCTCCGCACATACGAGGAGCGCTCGCTGGGCATCGACAACTCGCTGCTCGGCGGTCGCGTCATGGTGCGTCCGTTCAAGGGCGTGCAGGCAAAGGCTGTAGTAGGCACACAGCGCCGCTATTGGGACACACAGTCGCTCATAGCAGGTGCCGACCTCGAGCTCAGCGTGTCTGAATGGTCGCAGAAGATGCAGCAGTCGGGCACTAACCTCACGCTCGGTGCATCGTGGGTCGTAAACCACCAGCACCAGAAGGAGGACATCTACGCCGACGCCACACACAAGCTGCGCTTCGTAGAGAACACCAACGCCTTCGACGTGCGTGCCAACCTGCAGAAGGGCGGATTCAGCATCCTCGGCGAATACGCACAGAAGACCGAAGACCCGACGTTCGACAAGAACTTCCCGTATATCTACCGCAAGGGCTACGTGACGATGCTCTCTACATCCTACTCGCAGCGCGGCATGAGTATCCTCTTGCAGGCAAAGCGTTCGGACAACATGAACTTCCGCTCACGCCGCACAGAGAGCGGCACGGCAGGCTTCATCAACCATCTGCCGGCGTTCGCCATGCAGCAGACATACGCCTTAGCTTCGCTCTATCCTTACGCCACACAGCCTAACGGCGAGTGGGCTTACCAGGCAGAGCTCGGCTACAAGTTCAACCGCAAGACATTCCTCGGCGGCAAGTACGGCACAAGCGTGAAGCTCAACTTCTCGCACATCCGCGCCATCGAGAAGAACGTACACAACGGCGGCACACCGGGCACAGACGGCTACGGTTCGCCTTTCTGGAAGAGCGGCGAGAAGTACTACCAGGACATCAACGTGCAGATTGAGAAGAAGCTCACCAAGGACTTCAAGCTCAACCTCATGTACATGAACCAGTATTACAACAAGACCGTCGTTGAGGGCGAGGGCGGCATGATTCACTCTGACATCTTCGTGGCTGAGGGTAAGTACCGCTTCAACAAGAAGATCACGCTGCGCGGCGAGGCTCAGTATCTGAGCACAAAGGACGACCAGGGCGACTGGTGGTTCGGCTTGCTCGAGCTTTCCGTTCTGCCCAACTTCATGTTCACCATCAGCGACCAGTACAACGGTGCGGAGCACTACTACACATCGACTGGCGCCATCGACGAGTCGAAGGGCACACACGCAGAGCACTACATCAACGGCTCTGTCACCTACACTCACGGCGCACACCGTCTGCAGGTGGGCTACGGCAAGACACGCGCAGGCTACAACTGCTCGGGTGGCGTATGCCGCTACGTGCCGGCAAGCAAGGGTGTGACAGTATCATACAACTTTAACTTCTAAAGCCACTATTATGAAACTGAAGAATATATTGTTAGGCGCAGCAAGCGCCATCGCCATTTTCGCAACAGTGGCATGTCAGGAAGTAGACCCCAACGACCGACTCATCTACGTGAAGCCGGCTGAGGTGGGACGCGCAGTGCTCATCGAGGACTACACCGGCCAGGAGTGTATCAACTGCCCTAACGGCACAAACGCCATCAACAATATCGTTGAGACTTACGGCGAGAAGAACGTAATCGCAGTGGGCATACACAGCGGTCCGCTCGCATCAAAGGGCAAGACCTCGTTGGCAACCGAAATCGGCGACGAGTACTACAAGCACTGGGACAGCCAGAGCAAGCTCGGACAGCCTTGGGCGCTCATCAACCGCGCCACAGCTCCTAATCAGGACTATAACACATGGGCAAGCTACGTAGGTGCGCTCATCTCGAAGAAGGCTGCGCTCTCGCTCAGCATCAACAATATTTATGACGCTACTTCGCGCAAGCTCACCATCGACGTAAAGGCTTTCGGCACAGACGGCAATACGACAGGCAAGCTGCAGGTGTGGCTCATTGAGGACGGTATCGTAGCTAAACAGAAGATGCCAAATGGCAAAATCAACAAAGAGTATGTACACAACCACGTATTCCGCGATGTTGCCAACGGCACTTGGGGCGAGGACGTAACCGTGAAGGAGGGCGAGACCACAGAAAAGCAGTACGACTATACGCTGCCCGAGAAATGGAACGCCGAGAAGGTATCGGTAGTGGCTTTCGTTTACGACAACAACGAGGTGCAGCAGGTTACTAAGAAGGCTGTCTTCGCAGAAACCGCTGCTGAATAAACATATTCTGTTTGAGGTTGTGGGGAAAGACCGCACAACTTCAAACAATTCTTTTAACAAACCATTGATACCTAACGCTAATTTAAAAAACAGAATAATATGAAGAAAATCTTTACACTTTGCTTTGCTCTCTTCTCTGCAGTGGCTATGTTCGCACAGGAGACTAAGGGCATGTTTGAATTCGCTACGGCAGACGGTACTGTTGTACCAAGCGGAACAGTAATAACAAAATCGGACGTCGAAGACTTTACAGATCCAGAAGATGGATATGATACCAAGCAAATCTCAACAGGTCTGTTCGTAAAACCTATTAAGACAGACTTGAACGGAGAGAAGATCTGCGTGAAGTTGCGTCTTAACGTAGAAAGAATCGACAATGGCAGCATCGCATTCTGTCTGCTTGGCAACTGCAAGAACGCTTCAGAAAAAGGAGAATTTGAATCTAACGGCGGTTTCGTAGACAAACTCGACGACCTTGCAACCGAATGGATGATTGGCAATGACGAAGAAACCGATAAGGCAATGTACGGCGAGGCAAAAGCCAAGCTCACATTGGTAGTTTGTCGCAAGGTGTCTCTGGGCAAGGACCAGTTTGGCATAGAGCAGTTCAAATACGAGGATATTGGCGAGAGCTCAACCGTAACAGTGCACTTTGTTTACAACGAGAAGTCTACCGGCATCAACGGCATCAGCAACGCAGACGCTACGGTAGTGGCACGCTACGCAGCTGACGGCACACGCCTCTCGGCTCCACAGAAGGGCTTGAACATCGTGAAGCTCTCTAATGGCAAGACCGTGAAATACATTAAATAAAAGAATAAGTTTTAACAATTCAGAAAGGATTAAAATCATGAAAAAATTCCTGCTTTCTGCTTTTGCGATGCTGTTGGCTCTCACAGCCGGCGCGCAGAACTTCACAGTAGAGAAGTCGCCGAACCCGCAGGGCGTTCAGGCACCGGTTTTCGGCGCATTCAAGGCTCCTGCGAAGGCTAACCTCGCTGCCAACCAGCGTCTCGTAGGCTACTTCAACACTGACGATTGCGACACCTACTTAGGTGTGACAGGCATCACCGGCAACAACAAGGTAGCCATGGTGCTTACAGCAGACGACCTCGCTCCCTACTACGGCAAGAAGATTGCCGGCGTACGCTTCAATCTGGGTGAGGGAGAGACAGCCAACGGTGTATTCGTAGAGAATCTGAAAATTGCAGACGGTCAGATTACTGAAGCCACAAGTCTCGTTTCTTCTGACGAGAGCGTTACTTCTGCAGCAGGTGCAAAGAACACAGGTGAATGGCATGAGGTGATGTTCGACCAAAAGGTAGAACTTAACTCGTCTTTCGAGGGCTTGTTCGTTGGCTACAACTACAAGCAGAAGAGCAACAACTACCCTATCGGGGTAAGTTCTAAAGTTGAAGGTCCATTTTACATATATGCTAACATCCCCGCTTCAAAGGGCGGCAACGGCGAAGACTGGTATCAGATAAATAGCGGCGGCTACGGCCTCTCTATCCAGCTCATCGTTGAGGGTGACTTCGCACCAAACGCTGTACGTCCTCTCGACTTCGGCGAGTTTACGGTAGTTAAAGGCAAGTCAAAGAACGTAGCGGTAAGTCTCTGGAACATCGGTTCTAAACTCACAAGCATCGACTACACCATCGCTCTCGACGGCAAGGCAGGCGCTGAGCAGCACCTCGACTTCGGCAAGGACTTCGGCTTAGGCGGTACACATAGCGTAGAGATTCCGTTCGCTGCAGCCTCTGAACTTGGCGCAAGCACCGTTACACTCACCATCACAAAGGTGAACGGCGAAGAGAACGCTTGCGTCAATAACTCAGCTACCGGTACACTCTACACAGTAGAAAGAGAATTCGTGAAGCGCTCGGTAGCAGAGCAGTTCACCGGCACCGGTTGTGGCAACTGTCCAAGTGGTCACGTTGCTATGCACAACATGCATAATCTTTATGGCGACCAGTTCATCGGCATCGCTCTGCACCAGTTCAACGCTAGCGACCCGATGTACAACGCCTCATACGATTTGGGTTTCACGGGTGCTCCACAATGTATGGTAAACCGCTCAAGTGGTATTTTGGCGCCATACGAGCAAATGCCAGAAGTGCTCAAGGCTTCTCTGGATGAGATTGCATTAACTGACGTAACCGTAACAGGTACATTCGCAGAGGAGGATACAAAGGTCAACGCAACAGCCTCAGTAGAGTCGCTGGTAGCAGGCGACTACAATATCGCATTCATGCTTACAGCAGACGGTCTAACCGGCACGACAAATTCATGGAAGCAGAGCAACTACTTCTGCAAGGGCGGCAGTAGATACAACTCGCAAGCAAGCATGCCTGACGATCTTAAGTTCCTGTGGGATATGGGCTCATCATATGTAGAGACATACAACGACGTGCTCATCGCAAGCTCTTACGTAAGCAGCAATAACAAGGCAACGCTGCCTACACTTGTCGCAAACGGCACAGTAAGCTCAGAATACACAATGAAGATGCCTACAAAGGTAGCTCTGAAGAAGGCACTCAAGCTTAACCAGATTTACGTTGTTGCACTGCTCCTCGACAAGAAGACCGGCGCTATCGTCAATGCAGGCAGAGCTCGTGTTACCGGTTCTACCGGCATCGAGGACATAACAACAGGCACTGAGGCTACTGTTGTGGCTCGCTACAACGTGAACGGTGTTCAGATTGCAGCTCCGGTGAAGGGCATCAACATCGTTAAGATGTCTGACGGCACAACACGCAAGGTGCTCGTTAAGTAATCGGCGAAACAGTTATAAAGCAACAGAACAGCTTATATAAATGAATATTAAGGCGTTGCCCTCAGCGGGCAGCGCCTTTTTTGTTGCATTTGTTTTGTAGAGTCAGCAGTTTGCAGTAACTTTGCAGAAAGAATCATTAGGGGGCACCCCCTAAAGGCACCAACAGAGCAAGAAGTACACCGGTAAAGCTGCGTTGGTGCACTTCTTGCTCTGGCAAGCGGCAAAGCCGAGCGGAGACAAGTGCACCCCCTGAGAGGCACCAACAGAGCAAGAAGTACACCAGTAAAGCTACGTTGGTGCACTTGAGACAAGTGCACCCCCTGAGAGGCACCAACAAAGCAAGAAGTGCACCCCCTAAAGGCACCCCTGAAGGTAGCTAATAAACTCTAAAACAAATTACACAGAAATACAATGGAATGGATTGACAGTCTTTTCACCATACACTCAGCAGTACAGACGCTGGTAGTGCTGGCGCTGATCATCAGCGTGGGCATGGCGCTGGGCAAGTTGCGCATACGCGGCATCTCGCTCGGCGTGGCGTTCGTGTTCTTCATGGGCATCGTGGCGGGCAGCCTCCACTTCACTGCCGACGAGCAGATGATCAGCTTCGCCGAAACCTTCGGCCTCTCTCTCTTTGTCTACGCCCTGGGTCTGCACGTAGGTCCTAACTTCATAGGCATGATGCGCCACGACGGAGCATCGCTCAACGGCTGGGGCTTGGGCGTCATAGTGCTCGGCACCGTGATGGCGCTCTCGCTGTGCCTCGTGCTGCCTATCAGCATCCCCGACATGGTGGGCATCCTCTGCGGTGCCACGACCAATACGCCGGCGCTCGGTGCGGCTCAGCAGGCACTTGCCACACAGCATATATCGAGCAGCGGCGCCGCATTGGGCTGTGCCGTGACCTATCCGCTGGGCGTAGTAGGCGTCATCTTCGCCATGATACTGCTGCGCAAGTTCCTCGTGCGCAAGGAAGACCTTGACCGCTGCCAAAGCTCTGACGACGACAGCACATACGTCGGACAGTTCATCTGCGTCAACCCCGCCATCTCTGACAAGACGATAGCACAGATATCGCAGTCGACCCACCGCCACTTCATCATCTCGCGCATCTGGCGCAACGGAAAGGTTATCGTTCCGATGGCACAGACCGTGATGCAGCACGGCGACAACGTGCTCGTGGTGACCAACCGCGACGAGGTGGCAGCCATGAACATCCTCTTCGGCGAGCATGTGAAGAAAGACTGGAACCGCGACAAGATAGACTGGAACGCCATCGACTCGTCTGTGGAGAGCCGCGTGATAGTGATGACGCGCAGCCGTCTGAACGGCAGAACACTCGGCTCGCTGCACATGCGCGAGACATACGGCGTGAACGTGTCGAGAGTGATGCGCGGCGACATCAAGCTGCTCGCAACTGATACGCTCCACCTGCAGTACGGCGACCGCGTCACCGTCGTGGGCACACCCGAAGACATCGACCACGCAGAGGCGTTCCTCGGCAACGCCGTGACGGGCCTCAACGAGCCTAACCTCGGCGCCATCTTCTTCGGACTGCTCTTGGGTCTGGCGCTCGGCATGATTCCTATCACCATACCGGGCATGAGCGCACCCGTGAAGCTCGGCATCGCCGGCGGACCTATCATCATGGGCATCATCATCGGTTCGCTCGGCGCACGCATACACCTCATCACCTACACCACACGCTCGGCGTCGCTGATGCTGCGCAAGATGGGCCTCTCGCTCTATCTCGCCTGCCTCGGACTCGTAGCCGGCAAGGACTTCCTCGGCACCATCATACGTCCAGAGGGTCTCATGTGGGTAGGCATCGGCTTGGTGCTCACCATGCTGCCGCTGCTCATCGTGGGCGCTATAGCGCTGAAGACGCGCAAGTTCGACTTCGGCACCATCTGCGGTCTGCTCTGCGGCGCAATGGCTAACCCGATGGCGCTCAGCTACGCCAACGACACCATCCCTGGCGAACGCGCCGCCGTGGCTTATACCTCGGTATATCCGCTCGGCATGTTCATCAGAGTGATCATAGCGCAAGTAATAATAATGTTCATGGTATGACAATGCAAAACCCTCCCGATTACCGTCACGACACCGTGCTGCCGCTCCCTATGGAGGTGACGGCGAACTCTTGGGCTGTAGACGCAGCCTGCTCGGGCAATCCCGGTCCGATGGAGTATCAGGCTATCGACCTCGCCACCGGAGCGCAGGTGTTCCACTTCGGACCCGTACACGGCACCAACAACATAGGCGAGTTTCTCGCCATCGTACACGCCTTGGCGCTGCTCGACAAGCAGGGCGTAACGGGCAAGACGATATATTCCGACTCACACAACGCCATTCTGTGGGTGCAGAAGCGCCAGTGCAAGACCAAGCTCGAGCGCACACCGCAAACCGAACAGCTCTACCAGATAATAGCACGCGCCGAGACATGGCTGCGCACGCACCAGATAGTGAACCCCGTGGTGAAGTGGGAGACAAAGCGATGGGGCGAGGTGCCTGCCGACTTCGGACGCAAGGGGTAACACCACTTTTTAAAACCTAAAACCTATGCTATACGCCATATATTTCATCTACGGACTGTGCGTCATGTTCTACTTCATGATGTCGTGGCTCTTCTACCGCAAGGACAAGGAGATGCTCTCGCGCCTCGTCACGGTGCTTATGTTCGTCGTCGGCCTGCAGTGTCTGAAAGACCTTTTCTTCATCAAGCCGATTGCCGAACTCGATGAGATAGACTGGATGGTAGTGACCGCAGCCGACATGGTAGCCGTGCCGCTTTATGCCTTCGCGCTCATAGAGCTGTGCAGCCCTACGAGCCTCACACGCCGCACAATCATATTTCATGAACTGTTGTTCATCGTGCCTTTTACACTTCTGTCGTTCACAAGAGACGTCGTATTCTATTATGCCATGGTGCTTGAGGCTGCCGTATACGGTACAAGCTACGTTATATGGGCAACATTCGCCATCCCCAAGTACAACGCCCAACTGAAGCAGCGCTTCTCCTACACCGAGAACATCAACCTGAGCTGGCTCCGCGCCATCTTCTTCTCGTTCACCTTCATTCTTCTTATATGGATTGTCGATTGCATGTACGTAAGCTATGCACTCGAGGCTCTGTATATGATAAGCTCGCTGGTGGTGTGGATGTTCATCAGCTACTACATCTACAAGCACGAGTCGGTGCTCGACGAGCTCTCCGACCTTGCCGAAGACGGCAACGAGGAGACGCCTGCGCCTGCAGAAGCCAGCGACACGGAGATGTCGGAGATAGGCAAGCGCATCAGCACGCTGTTCGACAACAACCGCATCTTCCTCAACCCCAACCTCAAGGTGTCTGACATCGCTACCGAGATAGGCACCAACCGCACGTACGTCAGCGCCTTCTTCAACAAGGAGGCTGAGTGTACGTTCTACGATTACGTCAACCGATACCGCATAGAATACGCCTGCAATCTGCTCACTAACTCGGAGGAGAACATCGTGCAGATAGCAGAGAAGTCGGGATTCAACAGTTCGCAGTCGTTTATTCGCGTTTTCAGCAAGATAAAAGGCACTTCGCCCACAAAATATCGCAAGGAAGAAAACGTTTGAACCTCAACGTGTTAGAAAAGTTGTTAATAGATTTTTACGTTTTGACAACTCTGTTTATCCTTTGTGAACGATAAATTGAGAGTTTGGTAACAAGAGTTTTTAGATCGTACGCTAACTTTGCAATCGAAACCTAAAAACAAGAAATAGTTACTAACATTAATAACTTTAACTAACACAAAACTTATGAAGATAATCAAGCTCATGGCACTGGCTGCCATCCTTATGCCACTGTTGTTCTCTTGCTCAGGTGGCGGTTCATCCGCAGGTATGCTCGGACAGCTCCCCGACAAGTACGCACAGTTTACTGAAGAGAAAGCCGAACTGAAGAAGGAGGCTGAGAACATCAAGACAGAAGCCGACAAGAAACGCTTCCTCGAAAAGTCGGAGAAGCTCAACAAGAAGTGGAAGGAGAAGCTGGAAGCTACAGCAAAGGACCTCAACGGCAAGCCAATCGAGTTCGCCGAGTCGCAGTTTGAGGTGACAGCTCCCGTATCTCTCGAGTTCGAGGAGTTCTCAAGCGAGTCGGCTCTCACACCCAGATTCAAGGTGAACGGCGAGGCAAAGGCGGCTTCCGACATCACCATCGACCAGAAGTACTACTACTCTACCGAGAACGTATACATCACCGGCTACGACGCCGAAGGCAAGCAGGTGTACAAGGCAAAAGTGGGCAGCGTAGAGGTGCAGGACGCCGACGGCAAACAGCTCGTGAAGGCTGGCACACCGGTGAAGTTCGACAAGCTCGGCTTCGGCAAGGCGGACGTTGAAGGCAGCAAGCTGGCTAAGAGCTACAAACTCGAAATGGTAAGATAGGCTGATTGAATGGCGGAGAAACGCTCCGCCACTACCATCACAAAAACTATTAACATAAACCGATACACCCCATAAAACTAAATAATATGGACGAATTGATTAAAACCGTAAGACAGAACAAGACATCTATTGTCATAGCACTCGCTATACTCATGTTCGTAGCGTTCGGCTTCTGTCCAGCCATCGACGTGGCAGGCAAGGCGAAGATTAACGGACTAAAAGTGCTGTTCGAAGGCAGCGGACTCGGTTTCTCACGATTCCTCTCCGTTCTGATATTCCTGGCTCCAATGTTCGTCGTGCTCAACAATTCGGTTAACCTGAAGCTGACGGGCAAGCTGAGCGAGCACTTCTGCACGCTGTGCTTCGTGGCAGGCGTCGTGCTCTGTCTGCTTTTCGCCATTGCTCTGCCCTCTGGCATCTCTCTCTCTTGGGGCAGTTGGCTCTATATGCTCATATCACTGCTCGGCATAGGCGTATGCCGCATAGATATATTCACTAAAAACTAGCTTAACGAATGAATAGGATCACAAGGCGCATTCTCCATTTAGTAGTGTGGGGGTGCGCCTTTTTTGTTTTTGCAGCCGCCGCATGGGTCGGCTTCTGCTGGCTGAAACGACCTCCGTATCTCGTGCCCGACACGTCGGCGTTCGCCACGGGCGACGTGTTCTTCAGCGTGGGCGACGCATGGGAGTCGGTGGCTGTGCGTGCGCTCTCGGGCTGCACATCGTTCGAGGTGTGCGACTCTACCCCATCACATTGCGGCATCGTCATACGCTATGCCGACGGTGTGCGTCTGGCGCATGCGTCTACGGTGGCTAAGAAGGTGGTGATGGAGACGCCGGAGGAGTATCTGCGCAAGAACGGGTCTTACTGCATCTACGCCCGCAAGGCGCCCTGCGCGGTGGATACGGCTGCCGTGAGGCGCACGGTGGAGGCACTGGTGGAGCAGCAGGTGCCGTTCGACTTCAACTTCGACCACTCCTCGGCGAAGGCGCTCTACTGCACCGAGTTCGTGGTGCATGTGCTCGAGCAGAACAATTGTTTCTGCTTCTCTCGATTGCGCAAAAGAAACTATATGTATCCTAACGATGTGCTGAAGATTATCTCGACGCGTTAGAATATTCTCCCACGGATTGCACGGATCGGCACAAGTGCACCCCCTGAAATATGTATCCTAACGATGTGCTGAAGATTATTTCAACGCGTTAGAATATTCTCCCACAGATTGCACGGATCAGCACAGATGCTGCTAACTTCAGGGGGTGCACTTGTCTCAAGTGCACCAACCGAGCAATGTTGATATACCTCTTGCTACATTGGTGCACTTGAGACAAGTGCACCCCCTGAAGTTTGCATCCGTGAAATCTGTGGGAGAATATTCTCAGCAGAAGGTTCTGTGAAAATCCGTGAAATCTGTGGGAGCCTCTTCCCGAGCAATAGGTTCTGTGCCGATCCGTGGAATCTGTGGGAGACAAGTGCACCCCCTAAAGGTAGCTTGACAACTTAGAAATTGCTGTTGATGACAGCATTGACGAGTTTCCGACCCATTACGTCGTGCGATCCGGAACGGTCTACGCCGGCGAAGTCCATCATTACGAGGCCCGTTGTCATGCGACCTTTGATGAGGTTGGCGAGGAAAGCATTGGTATCGGCGGCGTTGGCGCGGTAGCCCTCACTGGTAGAAACCGGTTCGGCGGTGTACTCCGTTGAGGTGTATTTGAAGCCCGAGGTGTGGTTGATGAACCACATATCGGGGTACTTCGCTGCCACCTCCGCGCTGTTCGCCACACGCAGCAGGCGCTCTATGGCTGCGAGCTTCGCCGTTGTGCCGCCCTCCCACGTCATGTTGTAGAAGTCCTGCACGCAGAGCACACCCTTCATGGCATATCCGCGCATGGTGGCAGGCTGCTGCCAGTCGACAGCGGCGTCGAAGCGCCATCCGTCGATATATCCGCCGCGCGGTGTGGGTCGGTAGGTGTCGCGACTGAGCACGAGTATGCGACCGCGCAACTGTCCTACGGTGAGGTCTGGTCTGAAGTCGACGAGCAGGTCGCTGTTTTCAGCCAGCGCATAGTCGACCATCGCCTCCCAGTGCGATCCGTCGCGGTGCGACGAGCGTTCGTGCTGCATGATGATGATGGCGAACTCGGTAGGATGCGCCGCAAGCGAGTCGCGCAGCACGTCGAACACGCCGTTGAAGGTCTGCTGTGTGGCAAACTCGCCGTGGTATATCTGCAGCGTGCGCTTCGGCTGGTTGTCGTCCTTATGGTGCTTGCGATACTTCGCGTTAGGGTCTTTCGCGGGCTGCGTGGTGAGCACGTCGGGGCGCAGGTCGAAGGCGCGCACGCCAACCGCCCACTGTGCGCTGATGTCCAACTGCTGTGTGCAGGCGATGTAGTTGCCCGCCAGCGTGTCCTGCGCGACGAAGCCGTAGCCTGTGCAGGCGTCGTGGGTTCCGGGGATGGAGAGACGGCACACGCGGCGGTCGTCATCGATGCGAGAGAGCCAGTCGGATGCGTATGTGGTGGTGATGGCTGCCAAGGAGAGCAGCAGAGAGAGGAGGAGTTTATGCATAATGTTGAGATGGTGAGGTGGTGAGATGTTGAGAGATGATGTTGTGGGTGTTTCTGCAAATTTACAAAAACATATTTAATAATGTGAGTTCTTCAGGATTTTTTATTATCACAGCTGTGCCACGCAGCCTAACTTCTGCGAAATCTGTGGATTCCGGGGAGAACCTGCGCACCCTAACCATCTGTGCAGATCAGTGAAATCTGTGGGAGAATATCAATATTCCCACGGAATCCACGGAACCTTCTTACTGAGAAGAACCATTTCTACACATAAACAATACAAGGCATTTGTCAACATAACAACACATCAACACTACAACCTCATTTTTTTTGAGACAAAAAAAAAGGACGACACGAATCACTCGCACCGGCCTCTCAAAGAATAATGTTACATTAATAATTTTGAATCATGCAAAAACTGCAATTGGTCCAAAAAATAATAACATAATCTTTACCTTAAAATCTATCAAACTACTAACCTAATGAAAAAACATTGCATTCTCTCGAACACGCTGCAAAGATAATAATTTGTGTACGACCACACAAGAAATTTGAAAGTTTTTTATTCAAATTAAGAATAATTTGACATAAATCAAGCCGATTGGCTTTCTTCGGTAGGTTTTCAGCATATTCTCCCACGGATCTGCAGATGGTTAGGATGCCTTTCAGGGGGTGCACCCCCTAAGAGTGCGCCCCTAAAAGTGCACTCCCTAAGAGGAGAATCTTGCGGCGCCAACGAAGATTATGCGCGAAAACTCGGAGAATGTGGCGGTATAAGTGTAACTTTGCAGGAGAAAAGAGAAAACGATATGGAAACACTGAAGGAAAAGACAGCGAAGGGCCTGCTCTGGGGCGGCCTGAATAGTGGCGTGCAGCAGGTGGTGGGCCTCGCGTTCGGCATCGTGCTCGGACGACTGCTCTCGCCGTCCGACTACGGCATGATGGCGATGATAAGCATCTTCTCGCTCGTGGCGACGGCGCTGCAAGACAGCGGCTTCCGCACGGCACTCACCAACCTTAAGGACCCGCGACCGGAGGACTACAACTCGGTGTTCTGGTTCAACATCATCGTGGCGACCACGCTCTACGCCGCACTCTTCCTCGCCGCACCGCTCATCGGCGACTACTATCACACGGAGCGCGTGGTGCCGCTCTGCCGCTACGCCTTCCTGAGCATCATCATCGCCTCGTTGGGCACGGCGCAGTCGGCTTACCTCTTCAAGCATCTGAAGGCGAAGCAGCAGGCAGCCGCCGGCGCCATCGCCGTCATCTCGTCGAGCCTCGTGGGTGTGGGCATGGCGTTTGCGGGCGCAGCCTACTGGTCGCTCGCCACGCAGGGACTGGTGTACGTGTCTATCAACACCTTCTTCCAGTGGCACTACTCGCCGTGGCGCCCCACGCTGCGCAGCATCTCGTTCGCCCCCGTGCGCCGCATGTTCCGCTTCTCGTGCAAGATACTCGCCACGACGATAATGACGCACGTGAACAACAACGTGCTCAACATACTGCTGGGCCACTACTTCTCGCCGCGCGATACGGGCAACTACAACCAGGCGTATCAGTGGAACACGAAGTGCTACTCGCTGGTGCAGAGCATGGTGGCGCAGGTGGCGCAGCCGGTGCTCGTGAGTCTGGGCAACGAGCCTGGGCGCCAGACCGACGTGTTCCGCAAGATGATGCGCTTCACGGCGTTCATCGCCTTCCCGCTGCTGCTGGGCTTCGGACTGGTGGCTAAGGAGTTCATCGTGCTTGCCATCGGCGAGAAATGGCTCGCCTCGGCTGCGCTGATACAGATACTGTGCGTGGCGGGCGCCACGATGCCCATCGCCACGCTGTTCTCCAACATGATTATCTCGAAGGGCCGCTCGGGCACGTTCTTCTGGTGCACGTTCTCGCTGGGCGTGGTGCAGATAGGCGTTATGATGATGCTTTGGCGTCAGGGCATCACGCGCATGGTGGAGGCTTACACGGCGCTCAACGTAGTGTGGCTCGGCGTGTGGCTTTTCTTCGTGCGCCGTCTCACGGGCTACGGCCTGCGCATGTTCCTGCGCGACGTGATGCCGTTCGCTCTTGCTGCCGCCGCTGTGATGATCGCCGTCCATTACGCTACGCTCTCTATCAGCAACCTCTGGCTGTTGCTCGGCACGCGTTTCGTGCTCGCCGTAGCGCTTTATTATGCGGTGATGAAGGTGGCAAGGGTGAAGATACTGGCGGAGTGCGAGGCATTTGTACGCCGCAAACGCGGATAGCGCAGAGTGTGATGGTGTTACAGCAATGTGGTAACGCCATTACAGCAGCGTGGTAATGCTATTACACCATTGCGGTAACAACATTACATCTTCGCGGTAATCACATTCTTTCTGAGGCTTCTATGATTATTATAGGACATTTTGTGTTAAATATTCGTATAAGTAGCCAAGCAACTAAGTAAAAATGGCATTTTGCAAAATTAAATCATTAACTTTGGACTCTAAAAAAGTTTTGTTACAAACAGAATATAGAATATTTATTATGGGAAATCTTTTTGAAAGTCTTAAAAAAAATTTCGAGAATACCCCAAAGGAGATTCTTGAAAATGATTGGAAAGAAATAAAGCATCTCAATGAGATTGGTCCCGATGTCATTGAGTATGCCAAGTTCGTAAGAGAACAGTTTGGCATAGCTGTGTCGTATTCAAATTCTGACAAGAAGTTTGAGACACATAAGTATGATGTATCTGTAGATTCCGGAAACGAAGGAATTGCTGTAGACGCACAGTATTATTTTGCGGCATAAGGTAAATAAAAATGGAAAAGGCAGCTTTTAAATTAGATGGATATCACTTTACAAAGGCATCGTTGGATTTCAATATACCTAACGATGCGGAGTTGAATATCTCTTTCAATCCAAGTGGCGTGTTTCACTCAGAAGAAGCACGCTATGATTTGGTGTTTGACGTTGTTGTGGGATGCAATGAGACCAATACTGAAGTTATAAAGGTTTCATGTGAGGCTTCATTCTCATTTGGCAACAAGATTTCTATCGCAGAGATACCTGACTATTTTTATCCAAATTGTCTTGCCATTGTTTTCCCATACATTAGGGCTTTTGTAAGCACAATATCATTGCAGGCTAATGTTCAACCTGTTGTATTGCCAACCATCAACCTAATGGGGCTTACCGAAGAACTCAAGGAGCAAACCAAAGTTACTGAATAATAGCTGTAATGAAGGACACGGACATATATCAAACACTTGAAGATAGACAAAATTATGAGGATGTCGAGGAACATGGCCCATATTTTTGTTACGCACGGTTTGCCAACGGCAATCCGAAAAGCGGTGTGAAAGAGCCGTGGCTTGGTGAAGGATATTATTTCTGGGATACAAGAATTGCTGACGCACGATGGTGGGGAGATACCGTTTATAGCAAAAAGGGATATATCATTTGCCATACGAAGTATGACCAACACTCTCCTTTATTATTTGATTTGGTCGGAGACGTGAAACAATTTGATGATTTTGTGAAGTGTGCCGAATTGATAAAAGCGGAAAGGCATGAAGAAACTGTAAGTTTCCCTGTCGCACTTGCCTATATGAAGAAACTCCCAATATTTGATTACAAGGCTATAAGAGTTTGGCCACATCCACAAACCTTTGAGAAGACTGCAGTTCGTTTTCCTGGCGATAAGTTGGTATTAGGCAAGGCGGATAAAATCCAAATTTGCTTTTTTGATAAGACATTGCTGAATAATCCCTATAAAATTGTAGAAAAGAAAACTTTTGTAGCAAACCAGACGATATAAAACATGCCATCCCTTTATTTTTGGGGTACGCAATGACGAAGTCAGGAAAAAGACAACGGATTAAGCGGATTAAACGGATTCACTCTTGGCTGAGCAAAATCCGTTTAATCCGCTTAATCCGTTGTTAATTCTTTACAAGCAGAAATCTCGTTCTGTCCGCTATAAATATTCTCGTCGTTAAAAGAATGTTATCGCTTGATAACCTTGTGTGTGCGTCCGTTGAACTTCACAATGTACGCGCCACGCTGAACATCGCCGAGCGTTGTGCCTACGCGTGTGCCGTCGAGCGTGTAAACGCCGTCAGCAACGAGCGGTGTGTTGTTCTTAACGCTGTTGATGCCGGTAAGATTGCCCTCAGCGTCGATTTCGACGGTAGCAATCTCAGAGCAGATGGCAGCCTCGCTGTCAAGATAAGCAGCCACGACGTAATACTCCTCGCCTTTCTCCAGGTCCTGATATTCTACAGCGGCACTGCCCTGGTTGGCGTTAGCCTCGAACCACTCGTTCAACTCGTCGTTAGCAAGGTAGTCGTACAGCTGTGCGCTGATGCCGGTCTGCATATAGTCGAGCATATTCATGTCCTCTCCAGTGAACTCGTCAACCATTTTTGACTTTACGATATGACCGAGGGTGTAGTAGAGGTTAGGATCGTCGGGAGTGCAAGTCACCTTCACACCGGTCGCCGTCTTCTCAGCCTCCAGCTTTATGCGGTTGCTGATGTGCTGCGCAGGCTTCGTGCGGAACGGCAGACGCTTAATCTCTGTGGTGGTATTACCTTCCTCATCAACGCCGTGATACCAGATTACGTACTCGCGGTCGGGCAGCAAGCCTGCCTGATATTCTGCGGCATCGCCCTTGAAGCAGAACGACTCTACAATCTCCTTGACCTCTGTCTTATAGCCTTGAGCCATCTCCTCAAACCATTTCTTGTCGGCAGAAGCGACAATCTCATCGTCGTCATAGCCATTCTGTTCAAAGATTTCCTTCTCAAGATAAGACACATAATAATATGCGGTCTTGTCGGTTGTTGTCATTGTCTCGTGAACATAACACTCGTGGATGTCGAGAGTAAGCGTCACGGGGTTTGGATTTGTTGTCTGCGCTGAAGCTGCGAGCGAGAGTGCTGCAAGCATTGAGAGCGCGAAGTAGCGTAGTTTTTTCATATTGTTTTGTTGTTAAATGGTTATATACCAGTGGAAATGCGGGGTGTAGAGCCTGTTCGGAGCCGACGATTACTTCTTCGGCGCCGAACAGAAATCGCGGAAGCGGTCCATCCACTTGCCGCCAATCATGCACGCCACGCCGATAGCCACGAACGGTATGCTCAGCAGCTGTCCCATGTCGAGCGGCAGCGAAGCCTCGAACGCCTCCTGCACCTCCTTGGTATACTCGATGAAGAAGCGTGCGATGAAGATGTACGTCAGACAGAGTCCGAAGAAGAAGCCCGTGCCCACACGCTGCGGCGTACGGCGGTAGAAGTACCAACCGATGAAGAACAGCAGAGCGTAGGTGATGGCCTCATAGAGCTGTCCCGGGTGGCGCGGCATAGGGTCTACCTGCTGGAAGATGAACGCCCAGGGCACGTCGGTTATCTTGCCGATAATCTCCGAGTTCATCAGATTGCCCAAGCGTATGAAGCACGCCGTAAGCGGCGTAGCGATGGCTATGTTGTCGAGCACCTGCCAGATGTTCATCTTCGTGCGGCGCACGTAGACGAACAGAGCGAGCATCAAGCCCAGCGTACCGCCGTGCGAGGCGAGTCCGCGATAGCCCGTGAAGCGCCATCCGCCGTCAGGCAGGAAGTCGATGGGCAGGAATATCTCCACGAAGTGTTTCCACGACGAGAGGAAGAAGTCGGGCTGGTAGAAGAGGCAATGGCCAAGACGTGCTCCGGCGAGTATGCCGATGAAGCAGTAGATGAAGAGCGGGTCGAACAGCTCGGGCTTCACCTTCTGCTCCTTGTACAGACGCTGCACGCAGAGGTATGCCAGCGCAAGACCGACGAGCCAGCAGAGCGAGTACCAGTGGAACTCAAGAGGACCGAGCTTGAAGGCTGTAGCGCTCGGATCCCAAAGGATGTATAAAAAATGTTCCATTTTTTATTGTGGTGAGATGGTGAGATGTTGAGGTGGTGAGATTTGATGGTGAGATGGTGAGATGGTGAAATGTCAACACATCACCATCTCAACACCTCAACCTCAATGTCTAATGCGCCAGCATTAGACATTGAAACGGAAGTGCATGATGTCGCCGTCCTGCACTACATAATCCTTGCCCTCGATAGAGAGCTTGCCAGCCTCGCGCACAGCAGCCTCAGAACCGTACTGCATGTAGTCGTCGTACTTGATTACCTCGGCACGGATGAAGCCCTTCTCGAAGTCGGTGTGGATGACGCCGGCACACTGCGGAGCCTTCCAGCCCTTGTGGTATGTCCACGCCTTCACCTCCATCTCGCCGGCGGTGATGAATGTCTGCAGGTTGAGCAGGTTGTAAGCCTTCTTGATGAGACGGTTCACGCCGCTCTCCTCAAGGCCCAGCTCCTCAAGGAACATCTGCTTGTCCTCGTAAGTCTCGAGCGACGCGATGTCCTCCTCGGTCTTCGCAGCGATGACGAGCATCTCCGCGCCCTCGTTCTTTGCTATCTCCGCAATCTGCTCCGAGTACTTGTTGCCGCTCTTTGCCGACGCCTCGTCTACGTTGCACACATAGAGCACGGGCTTGGCGGTGAGCAGGAAGAGGTCGTGAGCATAGCGCTGCTCCTCCTTCGACTCGAACTCTACGCAGCGTGCGTTCTGTCCCTTCTCCAGCACCTCCTTGTAAGCCTCGAGCACAGACACGGCTACCTTGGCGTCCTTGTTGTTGCCGATGGATGCTATCTTCGACTGCTTCTGCAGCTGCGACTCTACGGTCTCGAGATCCTTCAGCTGCAGCTCGGTGTCGATAACCTCCTTGTCCTCAACCGGGTTGACCACAGCACCGCCCTCACGCACGATGTTGTCGTCGTCGAAGCAGCGCAGCACGTGGATGATGGCGTCGGTCTCGCGGATGTTGCCGAGGAACTTGTTGCCCAAGCCCTCGCCCTTAGACGCACCCTTCACGAGTCCGGCGATGTCTACTATCTCGCAAGTTGCGGGCACGATGCGACCCGGGTGAACTATCTCGGCAAGCTTCGTGAGGCGTTCGTCGGGAACGGTGATGACGCCCACGTTAGGCTCGATTGTACAGAAAGGGAAGTTGGCTGCCTGCGCCTTAGCGTTAGAGAGGCAGTTGAAAAGAGTGGACTTGCCCACGTTAGGGAGTCCTACGATACCACATTTTAATGACATTGTTATTGTTGTTTGTTATTATTTTATTGATGTTGTGATGTTGAGGTGGTGAGGTGTTGAGATATGTGGGGTTGTGATGGTGAGGTGTTGAGGTGTTGAGATATGCGGGGAAGGTGTTACTCCTCCGAATAGAGCACCTGTATAAGCGTCTGACCGACAGCCTTCATCACGTTGGGGTCGATATTGTCCATCGTGTCGTTGACGGTGTGCCATGTCGGACCGAACGAGCTTTGCGGACAGTCGGAGAAGCAGGGTATGATGTCGATGCAGGCGATGCCAGCCTTCTCGTTCACCGGCACATGGTCGTCGGTGACCATCGCGCCGTCCTTCATCGGGAAGAACGAGCCGTAGCCTATCTGCGCCGCTGTGCGCCACACCTTGTTCACAATCTCTGAAGCGTACTGCTTCGACACGCCCTCCTGATAGAACTTGGAGCCTTGTCCGCCCACCATGTCGAGCAGTATGCCGTAGCGTGCCTCGTAGCCTTCGGGCAGGTGCTCAGCCCAATACTGCGCACCGAGCGCCCATGTGTCGGCGTCGTCAGCCTGGTCTGCCCACTGCGGTGTGCCCCAGTCTTCGGCGTCGAAGCACACGAAGTCGACACCTATCTGCAGCGTTGTGTCGCTCTGCAGGGCGCGAGCCAACTCGAGCATCACAGCCACGCCACTCGCTCCGTCGTTGGCAGCCATCACCGGACGGCGCCAGTTGGTAGAATCGGGGTCGTTGTCAGCCCACGGACGACTGTCCCAATGGGCGCAGAGCAGTATGCGTGTGGTCTGTTCGGGGCGGAAGCGCGCTATGATGTTGCGCGAGCGCAGCATCGTGCCGTCCCATCCCTTCAGCTCGGCGTCCTGAGCCTCAACGCTCATGCCGAACTCGCGGAACTTCTGCATTATCCACTCGCCGCAGCGGTCGTGAGCCGCAGAGTTCATGACGCGCGGACCAAACTCGCACTGCTTTGCGGCGAACATGTACGCCGAGTCGGCGCGGAACGTAGGACCTACGAGCGCCACGGTGTCGGGCTCGGCGGCTGTCTTCGATGCGTTCTTGCACGATGCGCACGAACATGCTATCGACACTATTGCAACCAGTGAAA
>ERZ1034680.358-NODE-358-length-24236-cov-54.057690_pt1 | contig 24236 bp, 19 predicted proteins | sample MGYA00520639_ERZ1034680 | MGnify/ENA primary metagenome ERZ1034680 (study PRJEB33766, sample SAMN09781760) | gut metagenome | biome: gut microbiome | host: Homo sapiens | place: Madagascar | study: EMG produced TPA metagenomics assembly of the PRJNA485056 data...
AAAGCTAGTGACCGCCGTACAGTTGTCGAACAAGCCCGATGGAATCTCCTTCAAGTTATAGCAAGAATAAAAGCAAGAAACAAAGCTAGTGACCGCCGTACAGTTGTCGAACAAGCCCGATGGAATCTCCGTCAAGCTAGAGCAAGACTCAAAGCAAGAACCAAAGCTAGTGACCGCCGTACAGTTGTCGAACAAGCCCGATGGAATCTCCTTCAAGCTAGAGCATTCAAAGAAGAAGCCGCCAAAGTCAGTTGTAAAACGAGCATTTTTAAAAATATCCTTGCCTACATATTGTAAAAAAAGACTATCTCTGAATGTGCTAGGAATTATTTTGCTATTTTTGCCAACGCTCCAAAACGCATATAGTGCATTTGTGTCAACTTTTATTGACGTTGCGTTTTCCACCTCTACAGAAACATTGTGAAAATTAGTCCCATCAGTATATGTATGCGAAAGGCTAGAATCAGTCGTTCCGTCTCCCCAATCAACGGACAAACCGGAATACCCACCAGACAATGAAAAAGAAACAGAAGAACCTCCAGCAGTAATTTGTATTTTGCCGTTCTCCTCTGGTTTCATGCTCATTGCATCGAAAGATACCGTGTACGTCTTAGTTATAGTTACATCGGAAGAATCAACGGAAACGCTTCCTCTATCGGTATTGCCATCGTAATTAATTGTATAACTATAGCTTTTGCCCTCCGGTAGCTTTACACTAGCCGTGCCACTCGAAAGACTGTAAGTTGAGTCGTTGATAGTAACGGTCGCACCCTTGATGTTTCCGTACTGAGATTTCACAATGAAAGTAACCGTGTGCATCTTCAAGACCTTTCCTGCAACTATCTTAAGATATGGGAATAACTTTGTATATTCCTCAATGTCGCTCTCGTCCGCTTCCGTTATGTTATACGTTCCACTAATATAGGCTACATCTGTGTATTCGCCATTATCTCCAATTCCCTTAAGATTCTTTAGTTGCTCCAATATCGCGAAATTACTCTCGTTAGCCTTAACGCCAGTAATGCGGACACGTTGAAGTGCATTCGCATCTGCAAGGATTGATTTAACCCTTGCAAGTGCATTGATGTTAGGACAATTCTCAATAACCAGCGCAACCACATTCGCCCATGATTCCAAAGTCAAACCAGTGCCGAGTTTCGGCTGGTTCTTCAAAGTCAAGTTGGTGATGGATGCAGGAAGTTGCAGGACACGCAACACGCCACCCTCTGCAAGGTTAACGGCGGTTGCGCCAGTGCCACGTGCATAAACCTCCTCGATGTTCTCGCAGCCGCTCACGTCGATGCTAGCAGTATAGTTCGGGCAATTCCGAATATCCAGTTTGCGCAACTTGGCATTGTTACCAAGGGAAAGAACACTAAAGTTCTGGTTCTTGTAGCCGCTCACCGATGATCCGATGATTAACTCAGTGATATTCGTTGCCTTTGACACGTCCACGGTGCCCACATACAGAGCCGACAAATCGCCAATGCTCTTAATCATGGAAGCATTGTAAATGATAGTCTCGGTATCGTTAAACTTCGTGTCCGTAGGCGCAGTAATGGTCTTAACCTCTCCCTCGTTCATTCTCTCGCTTTTGGTAATACTTCCCCATTTGATAGTTCCGTACATTGCGGCAAGCGAACCGATTGTTATGTCTGCCTTTGGCTCAACTCCCGACCATTCCGCAGGGGTGTAGGTACGGAACGTGATGTAATCGGACAAAGAAGAACCCGCCTGGAACTTTGAATCCATGTACTTGAAACGGTTGTAAAGCCACCATCTGCGGTGTGCGTCTCGGCTACCTTGAAGGGCATAGAGGAACGCACCAGTCTTCACGGTTTGAGCCGTGCCACTGGAGTAATCGGTATATCCATCAATCAAAGGGGATTCGTACTTATAGTAACCATCCTCGTTATAGACCGCCTCGCACCACTTGTCGCTTTGTCTAGTATTGCAGTACTTAATCACGTTGTCGTAACTTAAGATGCCCTTTTGGCGCAAATCTTGGTACAAGGACTTGATGTCGCTCGCAAACGCTTGCTCCACCAATTCCCAAAGAAGGGAGTTCGCACCGTTGTAGGCGTTCAAGTTGCCGATAACATCATGTATCTCGATATTATAGCTAAACTGTATTGCGCCCTCGTTATTGATACCGAAGACCGTATCATTATCATAGAAGATAAAAATCCACTTTCCACCAACATAAAATGTTAGGAACTGGTTCTTCGCTCGCTGGTCAACCATTCCAAAAACCAATGTAATGAGGTCATAGAAGAGAATTGTCTTCTTGTCGAAATATTGTTCCAGTTCTGACTTGAACTTGTCAACGTTACCCTTGCAAGAAACTACCCATGCAAACACTTCCTTCATCTTTGAGATGTCTTCGTTGCCGTCAGGATAACGACCTTCGAAGTCATTCTTCCAAGCATCGCCCTCGAAGTCCGCAGAAAGGAACAAAGAACGGTCGCTTGTATTGTTCAAGAACTCCCATGATTCATCCCCATCGGCAAAGCCAAAAGTGTTCTCGGCGCTCTTGTCGGTGTTGAAATTGTACTTGCCGATAAACTGAGGTGTCTCCCCTGCGCTAGCACGATGGAAAATCAAGCAAGGCTCTCCGTACACCGTTGTACGTATCAAACCGTTCTTCTTTTGTGGTTCAGTCAAGATGCCCGCTTCCTTAAGCATCCACCCGATATAATTAGCCAAGCCAGTATTGTGCGTTCCGCTTGATTCTGCGAAGTCAGCCTTCCAGCAGAAGTTAACGGCAGGCAAAACGGCATTCTCGTCCAGCGTAAAGGCATCCTCGTGCTTTCCGCTCTCAGTCATATCGAAGCCATTTTTGAATTGCCCCTTGTAGTTCTTGCGTGGGTAATACTGCGAAGACGTACCCTGCACGTTCAGAACGACACCATCAGCCGTGAAACTCTTCTCGTGATGATTCCTATCTACATACTCGATGCTCACGGTCTTCTTGTCGCCCTTGTACTGGGACAACTCGCCAGTGATGGTAAGGCACGGAATCTGCTCCAGCAATGCGTTGTAGCTGAGATTTCCGTATGTGTCATAAACTTGGTTGCGCTTGAATATAGCCATCTTCTTCTCGATGTCATCCAAGTCCGCAATATAGTTGTCTAGAAGCTGCTGGGACTTCAAGTTATTGGAGTATACACGAATGTTGTAGATGTCAAGCGTTGCAGTGCCAGAGTTTGCAGTGATGCCAACTGGCGCAGCCTGCATGAATCCATCGTTGTCTGGGTATTGGACGGATTGCGACTTAATGCCATTGATGTAAATCTGCATCAGTCGGTTATTCGCTCTCTTCTCAATCACGAAGGACACACGGACACGCTCGTCCTCCTTGTACTTGGTTTCCATAGAAGACTGCTCACTCGTAAGCATGATGGTGTTCGGGGTCAGTTCCAGACCAATGCCGCCCTGCAAGCATGAGAGGACAACGCTTGTATAGTCGGTAATCTGCCTTACCGCAAACTCCAACTCAATTGTCTTTCCAGTCTGTCGAATATCCTTGGCGAACAATTGCAAAGGAATCTCCATGGTTGCACCTCCACTTAGACGCAAGGCGGTGTTGCCGTCAGAATCAACAACCCAGCCGTTTGTCGTGTAGTTCATTCCCTCGAATGCAACCTTAATGCCGTTGTTCTCCCATGTCTCCTTGTTGGCATCTTGGTTACTTCGTCCCTGCGATGTAAGGAACAACTCGAGATTCTGAGTCTCAGCCTTGGAAGTGATGATTGATTCGTTCACGGTCAGAGAAAGAGATTTGGAGATTGTGCGACACTTGATTTCCATCATACCTCCGCCAACCTCCAAAGCCTTGTAAATCCAAGTCTGTTGCGTGCGGTCAACCTGTCGTGTTGCAACCACACTATTGTTTACTCTCAGAGTTATGTCCGCAGGATTGTTCAAAGGGTCATAGACAACGAAAGGTATAGTGACGGACTCGTACTGGTTCATCTCCACCCTTTCCATGTTGCAAGCGATGATAGGGGTATCGTTCCCTTCCTCGATGCAGATAACGGAATACTTAAGACGCTCACTCTTCAGTGCGATGTCTTGGATTGTTGCCGTCAGATACACCTCCAACGTATGGGCACCGTGGGATTGCGCAGGAATCTCGAAAGACAACTGTCGATTGTTGACCTCGGTCTCCTCCGAATGGATTTCCTCGCCATCCATCAATATATGCACGGTTTTCAAGATGTTGCCGATAGGTGTGTATGTAAATGGAATAATTCCGTTGTATGCGGCTATATAGTCAAAGTCCGATAAAACCTTCAAGTTTACCATTTGAACCTCGTACACGTAATTACGTTTGCTCTGCTCGGCATTGTCGATAGTAAACTTAACCTCATTTGTTCCATCAGTCAGATATTTGCTAACATCAATGGTGTAGGTGTTGCCCGAACGCAGGGAAATGCGCTCACGCTGCAAACCAGCAACGTAAACCGTACAAGAACCGCTCATCTGAGAAAGGTCTTCTTCGTTCTCGTAATAAGACAAGTATTTAAACATAAAAGTCTCGGCACGCCCAGCGGTCGTATACTCGCTAGGTGTGACGAATATCGTATTTTTCATTGTCGCTTGTGTCGCTCCAGTGTTCGGAAGCTGAACTTGCGATACAACTAAATCTTCGTACTTTTCCGTGTTGGAATTGTACTTTCTCATGGATGCTTCATCTGCGAAAATTTGCAAAAACTTCTTATCTTTAATCTGCATGCATCCACCCTTCTTGGCGAAGGTATTCTTGATGAGTTCCTGCACTCGCCTGCCCGACACCGGCAAGTTTCCAGTGCTGGAATCCCCTCCCCAATTGGTGGAAAGGTTTATAGGGTTGTCATAAACTTTTGCCATTGTTATTACTTTTAATTATTTTTCCATGCTTCGCTATCAATCCACGGTTTAGAGTCTATCCAGTGCCCGCTCCCGAAGCAAGAACGGACTGCTTGCCAAACAAGCCTTGCTCCTCGATAGACCGCCGCGATAACCTTGCCCTTGGCTTGTATTATCGCTATGTCATGCCCAAATGCCCGAATCATACCTATTCCTCCTCGTAAACAAAATAAATCTTGCTTTCGTCCTTGTTGATGGAATTATACTCGCTTTCCCCAAGGACTAAAAGGCTGTCTTCGTGCTGCCCGATATGGTTCACGATATCCTCGAAAAGCCCTCCGACACGGTCTGCGGTATTGCAACCAACCTCCGTCTCGTTCTTAACCTTTTGAGCCACCTCCCGCATTTGGGAAATTGTCTTGATTAAAGTGTCTGCCATACGCTTTATTCTCCTATCGCATGCACATGCGCCCGACTACCTCTAACTGGGCTTATCTGCTTGCTCTTTGCGTGATACTTAAGATAATGTAGGCAGTCGGATAAATACCCTTCTGCCAGTCCCATAATGTCGTTGTATTGCTTATTGTTTGTTATGTCCTGCACATGGTCGGAATAATCGTCTCTGTGGCGCATTCCACCTGCTCGGCTTATAATTGTTCCATCGGCTCGCAATAACTTCGCATACGTGAAATAAGCGACCGCCTTGCGTACACCGTTACAATACCTTAGCTTCTTGAATTCGTTTCCGTCCTCGTCTCTCTCCTTGGTGTCCCACTCGCCTCCGTCCAAGAATAAATCGGGAACAAAAGAATCGTCGAAAGTGTTGTCCCATGGGCAAAGTCCGATTGATGCCTTGAAGTTCGCCCAGCCGATGGCTGGCAAGATAAAGGCATCCTCGCATTCTCGGATAAGCTTCTCCACCTCATCCTCATCAAGGTGTGCGCTGGTCGGTCTTGCAAGTTGCTTGAACTGCTCGACCGTCAATAATGGTTTACGTTCAATCTTTGGCATGGTCATTCGTTTTTGATGGTGTTGTTTCCCGCCTCGCTGCTGATATACTTCAACGGCTGCAGCTTGGGGTCTAGGTTCTGAATGGCAGGATCGTGCCAGCTCTTGAAAATCTTCTTGAAGGCTCGCTCGATGAAACGCTGCTCGGTCGTCACTTCGCCTGCATAGTACTCGTAGGCATCCTGCATAACTTGTCCGCTGAATCCCAGCTTGCCAATACGGATTGAGTAGAAGAGTTCTTGATGGAACTGTGCGTAGATGCGCTCGATAACGCTGCTGTCGGTCACGGAAAACTCCTTGTCGAAGTTTTTTGTCGGGAAGGCGACAACCTTCGGTTCGTCTTCCTCGTTCTCCACCTCGACCGCAAGAATCTTCGCTGTGTTCTCGTCCCCTTGGAACTGCAAAAGGTCTTCGTCGGAAATCATCTGTCCGCTCTCCACCTCTTCGCCTTTCTCGTTGAACTTAGGCACGCCCTTCTTGGTTACGAGCATACACGATACGAGGAAGTTGTTGCGGACGTTTCTCATCTTCACGTTTCCCAGTCCCTCATCGGTCGAAATCTCAGTGATGGCTGAATCGTAGCTTGCAGTCGGGTAGATAAATTGTCCGTCTAGACTCTGCCACAGAATCTGCCCCTTGTAGCTGTCGATGCCTCCTGCGTTTTCAATCTGTTCAAAAACGATGTCGGGGTCTGGGTTGAAGACGTTGATGCGCTCAATGTTCTTCTCGTTCACCATCAACCGCTTTCCGTTCCTCGTTTTCTTCTGCTCCCAGTCGGGATGCAACAAGACGTGCGCCACGTTCCCCTTGTCGTCCGTCTCTTCCAGTCGGCAATTCTCGAAGGGTACGTGGCTCACGCTCGACACCTGCCCTAGAACGTTATAATTGACGTGAAGGGCAAGGCCCCCAAATCTAGCGAGGTCGCCCGATACGTTCCGCAGTAAATCGTCTGCCGTGTCCCCTTGCTGGTTCATCGCTAACGCTGCGATAACATCGCTATCGAAGCCGTAGCCCTCAATGAATCGGGCGTAGCGGTTAAGGCAGAGCATTGCCGTTCCGCTTGCTTCCGTGATGCGTGCGAGGTTCTGCGGATATAGATTATCATATCCGTATGCCTGCATCTTGAATCGGCTAACGTAGCCAATATCAACCCTTCGCTTTGGCTTTTTAACTGTCTTAACGTTCATATTGCTTGTGTCGTTTTACTTGTTGTTTTGTTACTCTTCCTTGCCTGCTTTTTCGGCTTGGTCGAGGTCTTTCTTCTTGTCGCTGCCTGCTGGCTGCTGTTTGTTCTCGATGAGTTCCTCGCTGGGTATCTTCTGGAAGTATTTCTCCATCTGTGGGTACTTCGTCAGATATTCGTGCGCTACCTTGTCGGTCATGTTCTCGTTCGTGAAAATCTTACCGTTGTAGAAATCGGGGCAGGAAATGATGAAGCCTGCCTTCATTACGTAATTACATTGCTTTGGCATAGCCTTTTCTTTTTTGAGTTTCAAATAAATTTCTATCAGAGCATCGTGGTAACACTGCTGGCAGGTTGTCGGAACAAACCGCTTGCGTGTTACCTCGAAATATAGAGATTCTATAACCGCCTTATCGGTTGCATCAAAGGGACTGTCGAAACGTGCCTTCAACTCCCCGACCTTGGCTGTTGCTTCCTCGTAGGTCATGGCTTAACCTCCTACGGCTGCTGTTGTCAGACTGGCGTACTTGGCTGCCGTGGTCTCGCTGTCTGTGTCGAAGAAGAAATAAGCTGCCTTCGGTACGCTCTCCTCTTCCAGCGTGATAAGCCAGCCACCCTCGGTGTCGTCCGAGTACTTGTCGTTCTCGCCTGCGCTTGCCTTCAGTGCCTGCGCATATCCGAATACCTGGTACTCTGCCTTTCCGTCCGCTCCCTTTGAAAGATTGCGCTGGATGATAACGAACTTTCCGTTCGCCAATCCGTCAATGATATTTGCGCAAACGTCAGGTGTGTTGGCCAATACCACGACTGGTACGGTGTTCTTCCAGCTGTTGCGATACGTGCCGACGGTCAGCTCGGTCTTGGTTCCTGTGAATGGCTTACTGCCCACCTGCCGGATGACGTATGCCTTCTTGCCAGTCTTCAAGACCAATGTGCTAATTATATTACCAACGACAACAGACTTGGTGAAGTCAATGTCGTCTCGGTTGATGATAAGTCCATCGCCCTCCAATCCCTTTGTTACCTGGTCTTCGCAAGGGATGATGATGTCCTGGGCGATAAGGCTCTCACAAGTTGTTGTCATATTGATTCGTTTTTTAAATTGTTATATCCCCAACACCGTTTTTGTGGGTGTTGAGGATTTGTAAACTTTATACTTGATGAAGATTTGGAGCGATTAGTAAGCTGCGTGGATCATATTCTCTTCGAGGAGAGCCGTGCCAATCTTACCGGTAGCATAGAGATAGTTTCTGCGCTCCTTCTGGTCGAACCAGATGTCGAGGTCGCTAATGAGTGCGTCAGCGTCAGTACCCACCATAAGGTGCTTAGGATTGCAGAATACCGCACGGTGTGGAAGGTTGACTGTTGTCTCGCCCTTCTCGTATGCGTTAATCATTCTATCCCAAATGCCGACACGTGCAATCTTCACTCCGTTGTAGGTTGCTACATCGAAGCCATCGAACACCTTATCCCACGGCATAATATCGTGGTAGGTCTGCTTGATGTCGTAGGTCAATGCGTCAGCCAGCGAGCGTGTCATAAGCAACACTGCATCGCTGTCGTCAATGATACGTGTGTCCACGTCCATCAAGATGGTGTCAACGAGTGCTGTAGCCGCACCCTTTTTGCGCAAGGCTGAAACCTGCGCTGCTGCCGTGGTCTCGCTGTTGGCTGCGATGGTGGTATGGTTCTTTGCTGCTGTAGCTGTAAAGATGCGCTTGAACAGACCGTCACAGACGTTGAACATATCAACGTTCGAGCCTGCTGTGAGCTTGCCGCCACCAGAACCTGCCAGTGCTGACGCCTTGTCACCGAACCAGCCGAAACGCCAAATCATCTGCTGAATGGCTCGCTGGAGTGCATCGGTGTAGATTGTCATAAAGTCGGTGCTGGTAAGGTCGCCAATCTCTGTACCAGTTTTAAGGCTGTACTCAGCGATTGAGCCCTTCAATGCCTCGTAGCAAATCTTGATAGGGATTTCCCACTGTCCGAGTTCCCAACGCTTCATACTATTAGCGATGCCCTTCTCTTCGTAGGTAGGGTCGCAACCGCCACCCTTCTTTCCGACCATATCCATCTCTCCGATAAGTGCGATAGGGTCATCGTTCTTGACCTTCATAATGTTCACGAATGAAGAAAAATCCTCATCCTTGTAGAAGGTCTCCTGCACGGCATCCTTGATGCTTGCGAGGTTTTCGGGCTGGAGTGTCAAGTTCTCCAGCTGCTTTTTCGTAAATCCTGCCATTATTTTCTTCTGATTTAATGGGTTAATACTTGGTTACTTCTTGCCCTTTTTGTGGAGCTTGGCAAGTCTCTCCTTGATGGCGTTCTTGCCTTCCTCGACTGGGTTTACGTTGTCGCCTGCGCCCTTGCCGCTTGGCTGTCGCTGTGCTGGCTGGTAGTGACTGCTGTAGCCTGCCAGTACCTTCTCCGCACCGCCTGCCATCTTCACGGCATTCAGGATGCGCATGTCTTCCTTGCTCTTCGCGAGTTTCTGTGCGCTTGCCAGCTGTGCCTTGGTGTCGTTCAACTGCTGTTTGAGTGCTGCTACCTGCTGCTGCAACTTTGCTACGGTGTCGCTGTCGGTGCTTGATGCGCTGCCGCCTTCACCTCCTTCACCACCCTCATTGTCGGTGTTGTCTGCGGTCTGAATGTCGGTAATTACACCGTCCTCGACAACGATTGTCTTGCCATCGGGCATTTCAAACGTTCCGTCCGGACTTGCCTTGTCGCCAACCTGCGGGTCTCCCTCCTCACGCTCTACGGTCAGTGTCTGTCCGTCCGCTGTGTTGAGTTCCATTGCCTTTGGCTCTACCTTGGCTTGTGGCTCTGCCACCGCCTGCTCTGCTTCCTCCAGTGTCTTCACGCCCAACTTTGCGAGAATCTTGTCGAGGAGAGAAGCCTTTACTTCTGTTTTCTTCTCCATTGCTTTTGGATTTTGTTTTGAATTAATGAATTGCTCTATGTTGCGCTTTGATGCGCTTGCGCTGATTGGTGCAACGGTGCTGCTGATAAGACCTAGGCGCAAAGCCTCGCTGGTGCTGATGAAGATGTCCTTATCCATCAAGGCTTGAATCTCTTCCCGGTCGCACCCGCACCGCTCTACGTATGCGTCCACCATCTTGTCCTGCCACATCTGCATTTCCTCGCCCTGGTTCTTCAAGTCCTTTGCGTTCAGCTGGTCGCCCAGACACCAGCCAGGAACCCACGGATTGTGCAGGAGAAAGGCAGCGTTCTCGTATGCCTTGCGGCTCTCCTTTGGTGCTGCCAGCATAATGATTGTTGCCATACTAGCAGCCTTGCCCTCAATGGTGCAGGTTATCTTCTTGCCGCTCTGTCTCAGTCGGTCGTAAATCGCCCAGCCTTCGACAACCGAGCCGCCATTGCAGAAGATGCGCATATCGATGGTATCATCGTCTTTCGGTATGCTTGCAGCAAAAACATCTATATCTTGGAAACATACGCAGTCACCACCCCACCATTGATACCAAAACTTATTGTCTTGGCTGTCTATGTCATTGTATATTCTGAGTTCTGCCATTGAAACGTTATTTTAAAGTTTTAAAACGCTGCAAAGATACGATAATTTTCAATATGTTTATCTCATAAACAGTTAATTTTCCTAAACAAGCCGAAAATTTGTGCTATAAGCGGCTTTTATAGCCTTGGACGTATAACTTTACCACCTTCGGCCAAAAACCGCTCAGAACGCAAATCTTGATGAAATAACTCCACTTTAGAGCCTGCCGATATTCTCTATCGTCTGCACTCTCCGCTGGGTTCGGTTTATCTCTTCCACGCTCACTACTGGCTGGGGAGCCATCTGATACCCTCTTGCTACCGCTGCCGCCAGCATATCCATGCCGATATTGCTGCCTCCGTTGTTTACTACGATAGGCACGCCACCGCCAAGCTGGTTGAATGCGGATAATATCGGGCTGAACATCGATGTCGCCTTGGCGGTCATTACGCTCTCGCCATTGGATAGCCTTGCCGGGATGCTGTCGCTCGTTCCAGTGCCCGAGCCTTGGACGTAGCCACCAGTGGAAAATCCCTTGACGAGTGCTTTTGCTCCTGCAAAGGCTGCTTTGATAAGTGCCATTAATGCTGCTGCACTCGCAACACCTCCCCACGACTTGCTTGCAATCTCCTTCGCTAGGATCTGTGCAAAGTATGCGTTAACTGCTATTTCGATAGCGTCAAGTATTGATGTCAGCATCGATTTAAGGAATGAGTGCAGCGATTTATCCTCGCTCTCGAAGAACTCGGACAGACCGTCTCCCATGGTCTGTATCATGTCGCTCATCATTTTCAGTTGCTCTTCCTGCAAAGCTGCCTTTTTCTTGTTCGCTTCCTCTTGCTCCTTGACTTCTGCATCGCTCAAATCCTTCTGTAGCTGCTCCTGCACGGCTGCATAGTCCTTGTAGGCTTGTATCTTGCTGTCTAGAAAAGCCTTGTATCTCTCCAGCTTGACTGCATCGTCTTCCTCGCCAGTGCCACCGTTCATGATGTCCGCATCCCTGCGTGCCTTCTCTGCTTCCTCGAACTCTTGGTTGAGTTCGTCCACAATCTCCTTTGCTTGGTTCTTCAAGTCCGCTTTCGCCTTTATCATGATGTCGAGAAGTTTTGCCTGCATTTCCTGCGCCTTTTCCGCTCCGATTTGCCCTGCTGCCACGTATGCGTCAATGCTTCGTGCCACCATGTTCTTCTCCAGCTGTTCGAGGTCGTTGCTGTAGTCTCGGTCGTTGTCGTACATGCCTGCAAGGTATCGCTTCTTTGCGTCCATTACTTGCTCGTTGTACTGGTACTGGATAAGCGCAATTTGTGCTTGCAATTCCTTTTCCTGCTTCTTCCTGCGCTCTGCCTCTGCCTTGGCTTCCGCTTCCTCCTTGGCTCTCTGTGCCTTGGTCTTGGTGGTGCTGCCCTTGGCTGTTGCTGGTGTCGTTCCCTTGTTTCCGCTCACTGGCTCGCTGCTGGCCGATCCACCGTTCACGCTTGCTAATTTCAGATGTTCAAGCCTTCCGTTCACGGTGTTCTCGAATCCGTCAACGAAGGAATTGCCTATCTCTATGCCAGCGTTCTTGATGTCGTGCCATGCTTCCTTGATAGTGCCGGAAATATCGAACATTTCCTTGAATCCCTTCTGTGCCTTGGAGAGGTCGAAAGTAACGATACCTTCGAGAATATCAAGCATGCCCTTGGCTGCAAAGCCCATCCTCTTGAATGCGTCTATTCCAAGATTGCATACGAGCTTGATTGCGTTCCACATCAAGCGGTAACTTGTGCCGAGCGCATTGATTATCCCTCGAAGAAGAAGGCTCTCATTGTACCAGTCGATGAAGTAGTTTATCGCCTTCACTACTCCCTTGATAACTGCCGTAAGTGATTTCTTCGCAATCGTTGACAACTGAGCCTTCATCTTCTCGAATCCACCCCCGGTGTAATCAAACAAAGAAGCCATTGCGTCCTGCAATTCCTTGGTTGCATTCAATTCGTCTTCTTGTGCCTTGGCTATATCCCCGGACTTTGCCTTTACTTTGTCCATATCAAGTTCGATGTCACCGAGCATCTCGATATAAGCAAGTCCGGCATCCTCTCCCGGACCACCGAAGATGTTGGCAATTGCGCTACCTACAGCAGCACTTGACTGCGGTAGTTCCTTCAACTTATTGGCGACCTCTTGCATGACTTGGAACGTTGTCTTGGAGCCATCCTGTAAATCCTTCTGCACTTGCTTGGATGATATACCTATTCCGTCAAGCGCAGCAGCCGTAGCGGTTGTCATTTCTCGCAGTCGTAGATTTCCTTCCTTGATGGTATCAACACCCTTGTCGCTGAAAATTCCCTCCTTGGTCGCTTGCGTTGATATTGCCACCATTTCCTCGGCGCTCAGTCCGGCTTCCTTGAAGTATCTCGGGTATTCCTTAATCGTGTCGAGGAATTCTCCGTTGGCGTTTGCACCGCTCACAAGTCCGTCCTGCATAATCTTCAAACTCTCAGAAACGGAAATGCCGAAAGCCTTGCTCATCGTATTAGCAGACTGCATCGTCTCCGTGAATTCCAAACCGAATGTATTGGATACCGCAAGAACCTCGTTGCGCACGGATTTCATCTCGTTTCCAGTCAATCCAGTGAACTGCTTCGTCAGTCGTGTGGCTTCCATCAATCCCTTGTTGTAGTCATAGAACCATTTGAAAGCCATTCCGACACCTGCCACACCTGCCATGGCGAGGAAATAAGGGTTGGTCAATAAGGAAAGAGCCGTATTTTTCAACGCACCAAACTTTCCCCTTAGGTCTTCCACGGACTTTCCCATTTCCATGACCTTTCCGATTCCAGTATCATCAACAACATCAAAACCGAAAACCTCGGTGTTCTGTAGGTCGTCAGCCGCCTTCATCATGGAATCGTAATAGCTGCCGACACTGCGCTGAAATCTTCCAGTAGCCTCCTCAGCCTCTTTCAGTTCCTCTATCAAGTCTTGGATATGCTCCTGCATCTCCTGCCCCTTCGCTCCCTCACGCTCTGCCTTCGCCATTTCGTCATACTTCTTGGTGGCATTGGAAAGCTGGGCACGCAACTGCTTCAAGCTGCCTTCCTGCTCGTTCTCTGTGCGCACGTTGTTCTGGATCTCCTTCTGCAAGGCACGCACGTTGTACTGGTACTCCTTGATGGTTGCGTTGATGGCTTCCGTCTGCAACTTCATCTCGTTGGTCGTGATGGTCTTGTCTTTTTCCTGCTGCTGCAAGTCCTTGATACTTGCCTTCAACTGGTCTATCTTCTCCTTGTATCTGATGATGCCATAGATTGCATCCTCGTACTTGACCTTGATGTCAAGTATCTGCTGTTTGTCTTCACTTATCATAGTTTTTTGTCTTTTAATTGTTCAACTCTATCATTGTAACCTCGCTGTATCCGCTGCTTGTGGTCTTGATTTCGAGAACCGCAAAATACGCTCCGTACTGCGCAAGGTACACTGGCTTCGTTTCGTCAAAATCTAGTATATCCAAGTCCGACAGATTGAGCCGTTCCGTGATTACGTGCGCCCTGGCGATACTTGCTGCAAGCTGCTTGTACTTCGTATCGAATATGTTCTGAAGGTCAATATCAAATCGCAGTGCCGCTTGCTCCTTATCATCCCTAAGCGTCATTATTCGCTCCTTGCATCCCTTATACTCTCCACCATTCTTCATGCCGAAAGAATCCAGTGTTCTTATCGGTATGCGGTTGTCATCGCTGGCTGCAAAAGGTAGCGTCCACGTGTCCTGTTCATAGTCCAAAGTCTGGTTGCTGATTGCGAGGTCTGCATCATAGTCCCCGGTTGTCTCTTCATCTTCCTTCCACTTGTAGCGGTTGTGTTGCATGAAGTCTGAAACGGAATACTCGCTTTTTCGTGGTGCACCTTGGCGGTCATACGGAATGAGTTTTCCGCTCCAGTCGTAGGCGTTCGCCTTGTTTGCCCAAACTCTGGTAAACATGATAAACTGCACTTGCGTGCTGTTGGTCAGTTGCCTAGGGAACGAGCCAGTTATCAAAGCCAGAAACTTAATGAAGTTTGTTACCTCGATTTCGGGCAGGTTTATGCCGATAGGGAAACTTCCCCCAATCGGAACGCTGTCCACACTCTTGACGCTTGCCGTGATTTTGCCGCCATAAACGGAAGGCAGGTTAACTGTTTCCACTCCGTGCATGATAGTCTCAAACGTCAGTACATCGTCCTTCTTTAGCGATATTGTGTTCGTTCCTGCCGAAAGCAAATAAAGATAGCCGTTGATAGCATAGCTGCGTAGTACGACCGGGTACTTAACCTGACCATCCTCGTATTTCAAATCTCCGAACTCGTATTCCTGCGTGGATGCCTCACCTCCAGTAGTGCTTGGTGTTGTTACGGTCATTTTCACGCCCATAGGCAACTGAATCTCCGCTGCGTCTTCAAACTGATGTCTGACGTAGTATTGCACTTGCACATCAAAGTTCAGTTCGCAATCCTTTGTTATCGTCAGTTTCCGTACATCGCTGCCAGTGCTTGGTATGACTGATGTCAATGAGTTGTTGACGGAAAAGGAAAGCGCACCCAGTCCGTCACGGCTCTTAACGTCTGCGGTCAGATTACCAATAATTGTCTTGTCGTCTGCCTTGTTGTTGATGATAGGCACAACAAGGTTGTTCAACATCTTCTTTGCTTCATCATCCTGCCAAACGAAAGATACGCCCGACTTCCTCGCTATCCTTGATAATAGCCAGTTTACGGTCACGCATGGCTGCAAGAATTTTGGAGAAGTCTTATTTTCGTTCACCGCCACATCATCGCCCACGAAATCCTCTTCGTTATCGCCATCTATCATTTCGTACATAGGTGTCAGCCCGGTAACAGATAGCGATAAAGTGCCGTAATATTCTGCAGGCGCATTCACTACAAGGTACGCAGCCCTTGCCTCTCCTCTGATGGTATATTCGTCCAGCGTCTCATCTTCTCCACTCACGGATATAACCTGCATGTACTTATCCAGTACTGCATAGCTTCTGTAATCGCCCTTTCCTTGCGCTTGCACATTTGCCGTTGATGATGGCAATAAAGGGATAAGAGCACAAATCATGTTTGATGCGCTCTCTATATTTCCGCTGATGTACTTTCCGACCTCTGCGCCAGTTCTGATGCGTCCACGGATAGCCGAGTATTGTGTCGTGGTATATTTATTCCTCTGCACCAAATTAATGCCAAAGTTATCTTTGCTCTCAATTCTGTATGGATTGTAATAAGCAAAGAATATCCCCTTGCTCACGGCTTCCTCCCTGGTGTTTGGAATGTTGTACTTTTCAAAAATCACTCTGTCTGTCACCCCCAGTTCGTTCAGTTTCATTCCGCTCTCCAGTAGCTTCGTGAACGCTGGCATTATACCCCAGTAAATTGAGACTTCGATGCTTTCCTCGATGCTCAGCACGTTCAATCGTCCGTCCTTGATAATTTGCACACCTCCACGGGAATAACTGCACTGGTGGAAAATAAAAGGGTATCTGCTGCCGCTCTTCGGTCTGTCAGCTTGCTGCAAAACTGAAAGGTTGTGCACCGTCCGTGGCAACTGGATGGTGTATGTGTAGTTCGAGGTCATTTTCGTAACATCACGAAAAAGGTTGCTCTTGATGTCGAGCACCACATCGGTACTCTCCGGCAAGTCCATAAGGACACCGTCTATATAAAGTTGCTGGTCTGTCATAATCTCTGAACGTTAATGTTATTGATTACCATTTCGCACACGAAATCCTGCAAGCAAGCTGTGCTCTTCGTGTAGCTTCCTGCCTTGATTGTTACGCTCGTCCACTGGTCTTCCTCTTGCGTCCAGTCTCCCCCTAGGTACATGTCAACGACTGGGCTGCTTGCCAAGTCTTGCAGCATGTCAAACGTATCTCGGTCTACCAAAGGAGCACAAAGCTTGATGGAGTCCGTACGATCATATCCCTGCCTTCTTCCATTATCGCCATAGTAGCCGTATAGATAATCGGCTAAATTGTTGCGTATGAAACTCAGGTCGCTGGCTATCTCCCTCGTTTCCTCCCCAGCCGCAAAGAGCCAATAGCGGATGAATCCGTGACGGTCAATCCAACGCAGATAGATACCACTCTCAGCATCGTCTCTGTCGATGCGTAACAATAGTGACTGCTTACCTCCGGTGGTTAATCTGAAAGTAAGGTCGAAAGTATTGTCAAACGTTCCCTGCTGAATCTCTCCATCATAATCGTATATGTTCCAGTATTTTGCGCCACTAGGCAATATGCCTGCGTAGAAGTCCACCATATTGTTAACCGGAATCTTCAGTAGCTTATTGGGTGCTCCCTCGTAACCGATTAGTATGTTGGTGTTTAACTTGCTTAAGTATATGCCAAAGGTGAACGGATAATGAGTAAACCATGTAAGCCGTTTGTAGCCGTTCCACGTCTCCCCATACTTGGGTGCGCCCCAAACCATATTCGTAGTGAAATCGATGCTCGCAAGCTGTACGTTTCCGGCATCGTATGCGTTGACCTCGATACCCACGAGAATGTTTAGAACGCTGGAGTCATAGCTTATTGTCCAATCATAGGCTGCATTGATACGTCCGTCAAAAAGAGCTTGCACGTATGTCTTGAAGTCCGTTATGCAACTGTCGTTCAACGTTTCCACATTGTAGGAACGTTCTATGTTGTTATATCTGATTATTACCTCAATCCACGATAGGTTGCTTCCGCTCGCCTTGATGATGCAAGGAAGGAATGCAAAGCCTACAGCGTCCGGGTATTGAATCGTTATATTGTTTTTCGTTGTCTGTCTCATACCGTCTCATTGTTTAGTTTGATACTTCCCACCGACTGGTGGATTAAGAAAATAAGTCTCTGCCCCAACCGCTTCATAGTATCGGGCACAACGTTGCTGTACACGTCAGACCTGCCGCCAGTGCGGTGCAGCCTAGAACCCTTGTTGGCGATGGTGTGGGCGATTGCCCCTGCCATACTCATATCGCCACGCTCTTGCGGTGTGTACTTGTGCGGTCGCTGGGTCTTGTAGGGGATAGGTGTGCCGTGCAGTCCCTTGTCCTTCATCCACTGGCGGATGATGCCACGGAAGCCGTATGGTATCTTTCCTGCCCTTCGTCCAGTCTCGAGAACCCCGAATGGCTTGTGTCCCCAAAGGATGGTCTCATCCTCGCGGGGCTGCTCCACCTTTAGGCTCGCTATGGTGCGCCCCGATGCGTTCTGTCCGTTGATTCTGATGTGGTTGATGATAAGCTGCCGTGCTCTCTCCACTTCCTCCCTCATTATCAGCGATGCCGCCTTGGGGTCGAATTGAATACCTCCCTTGCTCATACCACACACCCTCCTATGCTCTGTGTCAGTTGCAGGGAGTACATTACGCCCGACACGATCGTGCTCAGCCGCTCGATGATGGTCTCGTAGTACTGCTGCCCCTCCAGCGGTTCGAACTGGTGCGACTGGTTGATGGCTCGTATCATCCTTGCCCCTGCAACCTTCATCCGGTCGATGCACTCTCCGTTGTCTTCGCCTTCCGCTCCCCTCGGTACGGTGTCTAGATAAGCCAGGGCAACGTTCACGGTGTCGTAAACCCTGCCGTTGCGTATCTCTGTCGTGCCGCTGGCTGGGATGATGCACACGATGGCAGGATAGCTCAGCTTCTCCAGCTTGGTGTCCGCTGTGTCCCAGTCCTCGAAAAGGTAGGTGTAGTCTGGCAGCGTGTCTGCTGCCAACTGCTTTAATGTTTCTCTGATTGTTGCCATAATTATCTAGATTTACGTTTCATTTCCTCTGCCTGCAACTTCTGCAGGTTCCGCTCGTACACGCTTCTCTTGTTGTCCATTTCCATGCACTTGTAGATGCGAAGCCATGGTGTTTTCAGAACTTGGTCGTGGTCGCTGATGCCCATCCTTACCGCATACCAATCCAGCATGCCGAACAAGCCGAAGCGCAGGGTGTCGATGCCTGCCTCCTTCTCCAGTCTCGTTGGCTTCGCTGTGTCGGTGCTCTCGAAGAGCTTGTTGATGCGCTCCACCTCTGATGTTACCCAGCCGATGAGCATAACGACATCAACCGCCCTGGCCTGCTCCACTTCCTTGTGGCTCAGACCGAGGACGGTTGTCACTATCTGATACAGACTTTCCTCGCTGTCGGATAGCTGGGAAAGGTCAATCAGCTGCCCGATGGATAGCTGGTTGAGATTGTCGGGCACTTGTTTCTCCCCGACAAACGCTGGTCGTGGCTGCTTGCCGATTTTATAGCTGGTGTGCCTTGCCACTGCCAGCCAGTACTTGAATGTGGTGTTCTTATCCATACGCTTTATAATTTTGTCGTAGTTATTGTCTCAATACGTGCGCCCTAGCCGTTCCGTGGCTTGCTACGGATAACTTCTTCAAGGCTACGTATCGTATTGCGTCTATGCCGTGGTTGAATGCGTCGATAGGCTGGTTCGTGGTCTCTCCATCCCTTGACTTCTTCCACTTGTATTGCTGCATGTTCTCGATGATGCCGTGGCTTCGTCTGGTTATGTTGATGCGGAAACGCTTCAATATGTCGATGCCGTTGTTGATACTGTCCTTACCCTTGGTGCTTGGTATTATCCACAGACCTTGGTTGTGTATCTCCTGAATGCTCTTAGGCTCTGCCGAATCCGCAATGATGAGGTCTCGTTTCGTCAGTCCTTGCTCCTTGCATCGGTCTGCGATGTCTTCGTTCGTCAGTCCCGGCTGGTAGATTTCCTCATCCACCCACAACTCTCCGTGCGCCAAGATGAGGTGCTCCAGTGCCGTTGGGTCATTGGTAAATCCGAAGTCCAACCCCCAGCAATCCATCTTCCACTCCTCCCTTGGTGGCAGCTTGTCAACGATGCCCCAGTTGGTGAAGATAAGCCCGGTTATCTTTCCAGTCAATCCTCTAGCGTACACTCTCCAAAGTTCGGGGTCGTCAATCTCTTCAATTTTCTTGTGCTCCTGCTCAGTAAGGAATCGGTTGTTTCTGTGGTCGCTTAGGATCAGCCGGCAGTCATCCCTGCCGATGATGTTGTTGTGCACCCAGAACCTTGCGCTTGGGTTGTAGTCGATGAACACCTGCTTTCGGGTTCGGATGGCAAGCTGCCAAAACACTTCGTAGGGCACACCGTTCGCCTCGTTCACGAACAGATAGTCTCGCTTACCGTTCTTGGCATCCTGCGCATCCTGGTAACTCTTGAACTCGATGATTGAGCCGTTCTTTCCTCTGTAGCTGCTGTCGCTCTTGTTATTCTTGAACCAGTCCAGCAGCTCTGCCCTCGTGTGCAGGATGGTGTCCAGGTCTCGCATGGCTCCCACCTTCAAGTTCGGGAGGTCTTGACCGCACACCGTGATAATTGCCATCGGATGCTCAAAAGAAAGCACTATAAGACGCTGCATAATGGTGTATGTCTTCCCCGAGGACGTGCCTCCTTGGTTCACGAGAAACCTTGGCTTCACGTCCGCATTCGGGGCATACAGTTCACCAATAACGTCAAATAGTGCCATTCTTCAAACAAACTAAAACTTAAAACAAATTATGATAAAAATTAATCTCTATCCAATCCCTCACGCTCGATTACTTCCTGCTCGCTGGATGCACACTCGTGCCCCGAGTTGACGTATCGAACCTCGATGCCGCCTTGGAAGCCTGCGTTCAGGTCGAGCACGACCTTATCCAGTCCGAGCAACTTGCAGATTTGCGTCTCAGCCTTGATGATGATGTCGAGGTAGCGTGGTTCTCCGAATCCTCGCTTCTCGGCATCGTACATCATCGTCTTTACGGTCTCGATAGAAACCATCCTCCCTCGCTCATCTACGACTGGAAGTCCCTGCTGGTTCGATTTCTTTTCGTGGTAGTCTTCCTTGGATTTCTCCCAAGCATCCCACGCTTCACGTATTACCAGCTTCAACCTTGCGACCTCGCTCGTAATCTTTGCATCGGTGTCGGTCAGCCGCTCTTCCCTCCACTCCTTCAGCAACCGCTGAATGTCGCAGTGTGCCTGGTTGTACTTCGGGCTGTCGAGACGCTTGCGCACCTCTGCCGTGATTTCTCGCTCCGTCCATCCCTTGCGGTATAAAGGTGCGATAATCTGCAGGCGGTTCTCGATGTCAATGCGCTGCGCCCTTCGCTTGTTGTTGTTACCTTGTGGCATATTTATTTCTTGAAATTTACTTGATTTTTTATAAAAATTCTACTTGAAAAACTTGCATATTTCAAATAAATTTCGTATCTTTGCAAACGTAATAAGGGAAGAGTCCTTATTTACTGAAACCCTCCGAGGATGAGGGAAAAGTAAAATGAAATCCCAAAGTCTTATGAACGTACTGAAAATTTCATTGAAGATTTGGAAAATAGAAATCTTATCATTTACGATTAGATTATTCTAAGCTCCAAGGGGTGGTGCTCGAACCACCACCCCACTTTGGGATTTCGTTTGCAAATTTACGAATTATTTTTCATATCACCAAATTTTTAACATTATGAGTACTACGAATGAAACTACCTCCAAGTCTTGGGGAGGTGCTCGCAAGGGTGCAGGGCGAACGAAGAAATACGCTGCAACATTCTATTTCGGTGCTACCGAGGACGTGGCTAACATCTTGGCAGGGGTCGATAAGAAAGACCGCAGCGACTTCATCAACCAGTGTATTCTCAAAGCGATGGGCAGGGGTTAATCTCCTGCCTTTTTCGTTTCCGCTCCCTTGGCGGTTATTTTGTGCGAATTTTGCGCATACGGCTCGAACGTTCCAATCACGCTTAGTTATACGCATAGTTTGAGAACGCGCCACATACGCCCGCATATCGTCTCATCCGTTTATTATCTCCCATTCCCCGGTGGCTTTTACCAGTTGCACCATCGGTGCTTGGTCTGAGTACTCGCAGCTTGGGTCTTGGTTGTCCCATTGGGCGATGAACCGCGACTTAGGGAAAGCCATCCGCAGGCAGATGACTGTCTCACCGCTGCCAGTCGGTATGTTATAGGTGTGCCCCTCCTTGATGGTGTCAGAAAGGATGATTCTGAATTCTGCTGCCAGTTGGTTCATCATATCCATTGGCAGGTGTCCGCTCGTTGCATCGAAGGAATCGGGGAAGGTGTTGCGTATCTCGTTCATACTCCACCAGCGGTTCGCACTCAGGTCGCCACCGGGCGATATTTCCACGCAGGGGATTCCGGCATCCTTGATGGCTCTTGATGCGTTGCCGCAGGAAAAGCAGACGCAGCGGTCGATGTGGTTCTCTTCCATGTGCCGCTTGATGATGTGGGCACGGATAGTCTTCGCAGTTCTGCTGATGTCAATCGTCTGTGCCTTGTCCATCCTGCCCTCCTTCCTCTGCTGGTTGTTCTTCCTCTCCTGCTGGTGGTGCTACGCTGTTGAAGGTGTCCGCAAGCTGTTGCGCTTCTTCATCGTTGTATTCTATGGGCTGGAAATGGTCTTGAACGTGTTTCGGGTCGCCCTTGTAGAATACCAGAACGTTGGAGTGCATCTTTTCGGGCATTCTCATTTCCTCGAACGTCTTCTTGATTTCGTCCATTTCGCCTTTATAGAAAACGAGCACGTTCTGGTGGCACTTCTGTGTCTTGCGGCTTTTCATACCGCCATCGGCTCTAAGGCATCGGGACGCGACCTGCTCGATCAAGATAAGTTCGTTGTAATAGTGAAGTCCGAGCCGCAGGAAGGTGGAGATATTGTCGCCAACGAAATTTCGGTACTCTCCGTTCTTCTTGTTTCGCACCTCTCCAATCTTGACAACCAGGAATGAACCGTCCTTCATCTTATCCACGCATTGCTTGAAGATGTTCTCGTACTGGCTCATAAACTCCTCGTATGTGCCGAGTGCGCTCATATCCTCCTTGCTATAGACTTCTAGGTCGTAATATGGTGGCGAGGTGAAACAGAGGTCGAAATCGCTGTCTTTGATTATCTGCCCGATGTTGTTTGAGTCACCGCAGAAATATTTCACGCTGCCGTAGTCCTTGGTCGCTTCTGTGTTGATGTCGACCTGCTCCTTGCGGATTTCCACAGCTTGATAGTCGTATCCTAGCGTGCCAGCAACAACGCCCTTGGTCTGTTCCCCTCCGAATGGGTCGATAATCTTTCCGTGTGGCTTGCAGAACCATCGCATAATGATTTCTGCCAGTACTGGGTCGAAAAGGCTTGTACCCTGCGCCAATACGCTACGGTCCGCCTTGGCTTTCTCTTCGGGCGATACATAGTACTCGAGATACTCATCGAAAGAGATGCCTTTCTCTTTTCTGAACTTTTCGCTCTTGGAGTACAGTTCCTTGTATCGCATTTCCTTGGAACGGACCAGGGTCTGTTCACGGCTTGCCCCGATGTCCTTGCTGGAAACGATGGCACGCCATTGCTTCTTGCGCTCAACCCAGTAGCCTTGGCGTGTGTCGAGGATTGAGAAGGGAGGAACGACAAACTTATCCACTAGGCTTGGTTTCGGTGCTCCTTCTCCTTCCGTTGGAGTGTTGCCCCCCTCCTTTTGCTCATTGCTGATTCCTGCCATACCGAGAATCCATTGCGGGATTGCCCAGTCCGTCAGCGGCTGGTCGCTGAACTGGTTCGCCAGTTCTTCTGTGTTCCAGTCTCCGAAGCCAGCATTATCCTTGATGATGAATTCTTTCTTCTGTGCTTCCGTGAGGTCTGATGCCTTGACTATGGTTGCAGTCGGCTGCTCCTTCCACTGGCTCCAGTAGTTGGCGATTGCCAGCTTCTCTGCATCGGTCAATCGCTGGTCTGTGTCGAGAACGTCCATGATGGCTTCGGGTGTCATACTCACGATGTGGCAGAGTGCCCTCGTTCTCATATTGCCACCCAGTGCCTTGTAGGTCTCATCCACGACTATCGGGCGAAGCTGGAGCATCTTCGGGAAGACAAGGATGCTCTTTACCAGCTTTTGGAAATTCGCCTCTGTTATGGTTCTCGGGTTCGCTTCGTTCTCGCTGACCCTCGATAGTGCGATTTCTTCTGTTTTCATTTTCTTCTTGTTTTAAGTTCAATAAACTGTTTATTTGATAAACATTGGTGCAAAGATACGACTTTTTCGCTTTAGTTGTTCGTTCTTCGTGCACTTTTAACTTTTATCAACATTCCATCCGTCAAAGGCTCTGATGGTCTTCTGGAGGGTTGTCTGTGTCTTTGGCTTGACCTTGACCGGGTATCCGGCACACACCCAGGCGAGGAGTAGTGCGTCTCTCTGGTCTTGGTTCATTCTCGGGAGCTTTCCGTCTGAGCTGATGAAGTAGGCGATTTCGTCTTGTGTTATTTTTCCGTCCTTGCCTTTCCAGCACTTCTTCAGCGGCTTGATTATCTCGTAGGGGATATTGTAATGCTCGCAGCATTCTACGATAAGGATTCCGGTCTGATGGTTCATTCCGGTTGAGCGCCCGATTGCTGCTGCCTTGACTGCTGTCATGAAACGATTAAGCACATGCCAGTTGCTCTTGTTGAGCCAGCCGCCTTCAATAACGACCTTAACCTTTTTGCAACTCTCGTTCATTGCTCTGAGGTAATCTATCAAAGCTGGGAAGTTCATTTTATAGGCGAGAAACTTCTTGTCGTCAAATACTGCTCCGACACCGCTTTCCTGGTTGTCGGGGTCGATGCCGATTATAACTGTTCCTTTTTCCATTTCGTTTTCTTTTGTTTTACTTTTGTTTTATTTTTGA
>ERZ1034680.360-NODE-360-length-24215-cov-29.630588_pt1 | contig 24215 bp, 11 predicted proteins | sample MGYA00520639_ERZ1034680 | MGnify/ENA primary metagenome ERZ1034680 (study PRJEB33766, sample SAMN09781760) | gut metagenome | biome: gut microbiome | host: Homo sapiens | place: Madagascar | study: EMG produced TPA metagenomics assembly of the PRJNA485056 data...
CCAAAGTGTCAGGTGATATTGCAGATTTGAAGAATCTTACTGCATTGACAACTTTAAATTTATATAATACACTTGTGTCAGGTGATATTGCAGATTTGAAGAATCTTACTGCATTGACAACTTTGAGTTTATGTAATTTTGCAACCAATATTATTGGCGATATTGGTTCATTGCACAGTTTGGAAAGTCTTAAAACTATAAGTCTTCAATCTTCTCAACTATCAGGAGATTTAGCAAATCTTCCTACAAGTTGTATTTTTATATCTTTAAAAAATGATGCTGGCTCAACCTTGACATGGGGTACACGACCATCCTCTGCAAAGATTATTGCTGTTGAAGGTAATGCTAAACTTGAAAATATTGACAAGATGCTTCAAGACCAAGCACAGTGTCAGGTTGGATTTGTCTCAGGAAGTGAACAATACTTAAAGACAATTTCAGTAGTTGGTACTCGTACTTCAGCATCTGATGCAGCGGTAGCAACATTGCAGCAGAAGGGCTACACTGTCTCTATTACTCCTGCATAAGGTATCATAAGTTTAATTCTAAAAGAAAGAATGGAAACAAGATATGAATAAGTTAACAAAGAAGTATAAGGTAGTACATGAGGGAACCAAGATGGTGTTCCCTCTCACAGAGGAAGGTGACAATGCAGAGGTATTTCCATCGGTGAATGCCACCGCTGTAGAGTTTGACACATACCCAGAAGCCAAGGCTTACGTAGATGAGCATAACTTGGTGTATGAGGAGCCAAAGTATGGTGAGTAGACCATATAGATAAAGAAAAAGAAGAAGGGTGAGTCGAAAGATTCACCCTTTTCTTATGCAGCAAGCCTGCACCAACCCGCCCAGCAAATAGCAAGCCTCCTCCCCATACATATTTATCATAAACACCTCCGAAATATGCTGAACCACATGCAGCATTTCGTGGCTGAGGCTATTCATATACTCCGACCTCGAACTAGCCCACCCAATCACCACCACGGTTTTTCTCATATCAACATTAGAATAGGTTATCCCTTTGTTTGGTTCACCTTTGAGCACAAGATTACAGGCATCTTCGAGAGGAATGCCGCTGCATCCCAAATCCCGAAGATACCTTCTTACCTTCATGGCATCCTTAGAATGAACATCGTACATTACATGTACTGTCCAGTCATTCCTTTCCAAGTAAATCTCCTGCTCTGTCATATTTTACAAAATCTCTTCCCAAGGAATCCCCACACCATTAAATGATGTATCTGCATAGAAGCGGTTGAAGATAAAACCGTCCTGCTGATCCTCATCGTCCACGTAGTCCTTGATGAACTGAGCCATCTGTTTCTCCTCCGTGATAGACGAACCGTAGAAATCAGCCAGGCACATGTGTGCGATGTAAACAGCATCATAGCCCACATTATTCTCCAGCACGATATTGTTCTTCTTCAAGATGTCCTCAATATCATCCTTGCTCATCATGCGGATAGGCTTACCGTTCTTCCGCATCTGCTTCACTGCCCACTCACACATCTTTTTATTGAAGTGCCAGCCGTTGTATCTCAGGTAAGCCTTCATTTCCTCTGGCTGATAATCGTAGGCGTTCAAAGATTGTCTGTATTTTCTTTCCATAATCTCAATCAATTTAAGAAAGGGGTATGCCCACTTTTGAGCACACCCCAAACTAGTTAGTAATCTTCTCCGTAATCACTTCTGTAATCACGTCCACGGTCTTCACGTTGGCGCATGTCGTCGTACTCTTCATGCTCTCGCATACCGCTTCTACCTCCACGACCTCTATAATCGGGCATGCGGTTGCGCTCGCCGTATCGGTCACGTCTACCTTCACGCTTCATTTCATCAAGGCAGCTCATAGCCTTGCCAAAGTAGCGCAAGCCCTTCTCTACGTTATCATACAAGCCATCAAACTTGTCTTCTGTAATCTCAACCATTATCATAATCATAAGATTTTTAAAGTGAATAGATAGGTAGGAGATTACTTGCTCATGGTCTGCTGGAGCCATCCCATAATCTTGTCAATCTTGCCCTCTATGCCGGAAACCTTGCCATCAATGCCGGAAACCTTGCCTTCCAGCTTGTTGATTTTCTCGGTTTGTTCCTTCTCCTTGGCTATCTGGGGGTTGAGCTGCAGTAGCATTCCCTCACAAGATTTAACGACTCTCTCGTGGTAATCTACGCTCTCCAGTATCGCCTTGGATTGTCTCAGCATCGCATCGACCTCGGCACTCATGGCTTCCTTATTGTCGCTGACCACAAGGTTCTTGTCGTTGGCTATCTGCCCGTTAGCAGGTAGCTGTTTGAAATCCACTTCCTCGTCATTGATCTTCACCTTCACATCAACCACAGTTTCCATAGGCTGAGGCGTAAAGCCATTGTTAAAGGTAGGGTATTTTGTCTGAGGGTTGCTGACCGAAACAACCTGACCGATCTTCAAGTTCGGGTTTTCGCCCTTATCTAGGACATAGAATAAAGAATTTGTTCTTAAACCTTGAAACATAATGTAATCTCCTATTATCTATTCTGTTGTTAAACAATACCCGTCATAAGTTGAAGGGTGTTAGTGTCTCTCTCAAACCAGAGCTGAATAACTCCAGTTCCCGGCACGTCTGCAACCGTCAAAGCTTCACCATTGAACTTGGTTACAGCCTGTGTTACTCCGTTGGTCTCGAAAAGGATAGGCAGCGTACCAGTCGTTCCAGTCGGAATAGCCTGACGCAGATTTACGAAAATCGTTCCTCTGTAGCTGGCATTCACGAAGGCGTGGTTTTTAAAGGTGAACACCACATTGGCAGTATTCACCGCCACGCCTGTAGAAGCGATAGCCGCCGAACCGTTACGATTCACCCATGTATAAGGTCTTAACCATAACATAGCAGCCTCCTTTCTTTAACCCCAGAATCCTGCACCGTTAGCAGCATTCAGTCCGTACAAACCAGCCTGATAAGCCACGCAGTTAGGAACCGCTGTGAATGGGCTGTAAGGGGTGGTTACGGTCTCAGGCAACTTACACTTGATACCTGCAACCTCGTTCTGCAGACCAGCCAAAACCGCATTGATAGGTGCTACTGCCTGACCTACAATCTGAGAAGTCATTGCAGAAGACTTGAAGGTACTGTTCTCCTCACGCAGAGAATCAATCTTGTTCTGCATTTCACGCATCTCAGCCTGCTTCTGACCGTCAACGATGGTCTGAGTGCTTTCCTTGATGGCGTTATGCAAATCGCAAGTCTGGCGCTGAGTTTCGTAAGCTACGTTAGAGAAGCCACGCTCCTGGCCTACAGCCACGTTGTTGATGGCATTCTGTAAGATACCAGTCTGCTGACACATCGCCAACTTGATATTGCCGTCCATGGCGGTAATGTTGTTGTTGGTCTTGCAGCAGCATTCTGCCAACTGGGTAGCGATTGCGTTGTTACCCTGCATGATGGCGGTCAATACCTGATTAGCAGTCATACCCATCTGGTTGCCGACACCGCAAATCTCCTTGCTTACACTGTTGATGGCAGCGATAACGTTACCGGTAGTAGTGTTGAGAGCAGTAGCGAGCGACTGAACATCAAAGCCATTGCGCTGAACTGCCTGCATGATAACAGCCGTATTGGCATCGTTATTGAGCATAACGCCACCCTGTCCGTTAGGCATCAAGCAACCGCCATTATTTCCACCGAAGAAGTTGCCTCTACCCATAAGAAGGAAGAGAAGCAAGATGGCAAACAAGCCATCACCCCATCCGTTTCCATTACTCTTGCCGTTGCAGAGAGCAAACAAACTTGGATCTACACCCTGTCGCTGCATAAGTGCTGGGAGCATAGCGAGAATGCTATTGAAACCGCCGCCCTGGCTGGTTCCGTTCTCCCCGAATACGTAAGTTTTTGATTCTGACATAATAAAATAGATTATTCGTTTCGTCCACTATTGAACTTGGTGCAAAGTTACGAAGGCCCAAGCGCCCTGCCTAACTATGCTCAAAATAAAATTTTCGCCCCTAAAGCCACTGTTCCTCAGCATTTTATGCTGAGTCACCTCCAGCTCATTTATTTAGCAACAGTCTAAACTATAAAGAAATCGACCTCAACCCGATACAACCTATCAATATTTTCACTACTTTTGCAGGAAAATAACGCTTTAACAATTACGATTATGAAGAAATTAGCAGTATTGCTTTTCGTTATATCCTTAACATCTTGTGGATACAAGAAAAGCGTTGGGGATAAAGTATATATTCAATATGTAGGAACAAGTGGAGCACGTATGACTGTAGCTCATTCAACTCCAGATTGTCCTGATATTGATTCATATAAGGAAGTGCCGTTAAAGGATTGTTATGCAATGACCGTTTGCGCTAAATGCGTAAAAGAAGAGGATGTACATAAAATATTAAAGGAGTGAGCCAACCGCCCACTCCTTTCTTTATTTATTTATTCCAATCTATCCAGTTCATCCACCGCATCCATCATGATCCTGTCAATATTCTGATTAGCGAAGTTGATGCTCTCGGTATCGCTAGCCTTATCCCTCATCTTCTTCCATCGCTTCATCTGTTTCTCTGCCAGCTCGATTACTCTCACCTTGGCAGCTTCCTTGGAGGTTTGGAAGTGATAGTACTCTCCAATATTCGTGATTCTCTTATCAATCGGAACGTTCTTGGATTTCAGACGGTCCACGTTGGCCATCGTCTTTTCCATTTCATCCTTGTAGTTATACCACTTGCTCTTGGTTCTCTGCAAGCTGCTCTGCTCACTAGGCGTATAAAGAAGAGAGCGAAGGAAAGGGATATCCTTGGTTTCCGTATCACTTCCGTGCTTCACAACACCGATAAGTCGCTCTGTAAAGGTAGCTGCGCCGCCACCGATACCACCGATGTAGTGATTCAGCATACTAGGATTCGTCACCATATCCAGGAAACTGTTACCCAGCATATCCTCGTTACCCTTGGCTACATCATTGGTCTGGGCATTCACCCATTTATTTACAGCCATGTAACCGTCAGGAATACCCTTGTAGGCTCTCTGCCAAGCAGGGGAATTTTCGTTCCAGTCACCACGTCTTTCAATAGGCGCACCCTTCCAGTCGGTATTTAACTCCCATTCAACGAATGGAGATAGGGCAGAAGGAGAGATAGCTTTGATCGTCTCGTTCAAAGGCTCCTTGCCAGCCGAAGAGTTACCGAGATAGTCCATCACAGGCACAAGCTGCGACATACAGCCTACGGCATCAAAGTAAGGATTCTTCTGTCCGCTTACGTTTGGCGAGAAGGTCAAGCCAGCAGCCAAGTCACCCAAGCCATAGAAGGCTCTTAACTCGATGGCAAGCGGAATCGTGATAAACTGACCGCCTCCCTTGTAGATACAGAGATTGTTCCTTCTCACGTAGTCAGGCAGCTCACCGTATGGGTCCTTCACGCCCTTTCTGTCCTTCTCGTCCTCACTCGCAATCAGCACATTGTTTCCAAGTGCAGCCAGCGCACCGAGTGCAAAAGGAATGGCAAGCATGTTGATAGAAGTTCCTACAGGATGATTTTTCAAGTTCTTCGCAAGAAGGTTCGTACTTTGAATACCAGCGTTGAAGAACATGGAGCAATGTCTGAGATAGCCGGAAGTGAATCCGTATGCCCATCTTCTTGCAGCCTTGGTTCCAGTCATTTCACCGTTCTTGAAACTCTTGACGGCATCACCGCTACCATGGCGGTTGAAGTTGGTAGATACTTCCTTGGCATCATAGACAGAGCGGATAACGGAACGTCCGTAATCACGACTCGTACAGTAAGTAGTGAATCGGGCGATATTCTCAGCCACCTCATTCACGTTCTCCAAGTTACCGAAGAAGAAGTCACGTACCAGTTCGCCACCCTTGTTCAGCTTGCTTCTTTCGCCCTTCACGTCTTTCTTGTATTCCTTGGTCCAGTCCTTCATGTTCTTGATCTGAACCCAACCAGTCTCACCGCCGTTCTCCATGAACTCCTTGAAGTATCTCTGAACCTTGTCAGAAGTATCAAGTGTGCCGTTACGATACTTGGCGAACAATCCCAAACCGGTAGAACCGCTGAAATCCTTCAAGCTGATATTCGATGCGCCCTTATACAGACCCAGCTGTGCGTAGTACTTAGCCCAGAGTGCCCCGTATCTTGCGCCTTCCTTCGATGTAACGTTGCTTGAAGCAAACTCGGCATCACGGAAGGCGTTTCTCATCACGAACTCAGGGTTATAAGATGTACAGAGCTGTGCCATCATTCTAGAAATAGTGCTCAAAGGTTTCATGAATCCCTTGGCGCTAGAGTTCTCCAGCAACCCATTAAGCGCCTGCGCTGCTCTAGGATTTCCGTTGATAACAAAAGAATGAGTCTTGCCGGCAATCTTTACATCAACGATATGCTGTGATTTGTTTTCTGCTCTTTGGAACTTATAGCCGATACTGCCCCTTCGGTAAACCTTCGACGCCAAACCCTGTGCTGCCTTCGCCTTCATGTCCGTATTGAAGTCTGCAACTATCTGATTTATTTCATCAGCCGTAGCGTCCTCTGGAATGTCTGGGTAACGCTCATAAACAATACCGGTCATTGGGTCCTTCTCATACCATACACTCGTTTCTGTAATCAGATTATTGCCCGAATTATTTCGCGTGAATCTTGCGAAAGCCTGTCTGATGGCATTCATACCACCATTCTTGATAGCTCTGTTGCCCATCGCACCAATCTGCGCCAGCACATTTGTCTCACTCAGATACTTGTGTCCTCTTGCTCTCATAATGGTGCTTCCGATGTAACTCTTCGGGTCGCCCTGCTCGGTAATGTAGCCGTAGGTGTCTTCCGCCGTAGCCTCATCATACTTTCTCAAAGGCACATACCAGTTGAACATATTAGATACATGACCGTGCAACTCCTTGCTGATGATGCCATTCTTGTAGTCGCTGTCAATCGAATACTGGGTTGCAGCCTTCACCTTATCCCAATAGTCCTTCACAGCTCCCTTCTTGATGCTCTCCATCTTAGCTTCCGAATCCATCACGCTCTGAATAGCCTCAGCGTCATTGTAAGGGTCCGAAGACTTAGCCACTTCCTGTATAGCGTGAATACCCGAATAGTCATGTTCGCCAGCCTTATAGTCTGGGTCGATTTCATTGCTGATGAACTCATCCATCTGTCTGTAGTACTCCTTCAGGTCGATATTACCAGCATTCAGTTCGTTATCCAGACGTTCCTTCTCGTTACTCCAGCGGTTTTCCAAGATGTCAGCATCCTGCTTCTTCTGCTCGTCCATTCTCATCTGTCTGAGGAAGTCACGAACAAAGAACACTCTGTTTCGCTCCAAACCATGCTTGGTAATCATGTAGAGATTGAAGTTTCTAATCTTCTCATCGTCCTTCTTGCCGTCAAAAGCATCCAGTACGTCAGCCATCGCCTTATCCAGAGGCTTCATCACGTTGCGCTCAAACATCTGAGCCGCATCACTCATCGCTCCCTGCATGGTGTTCTGCAGCATATAAGGATTTTCCGAAGAAGCAATATCCTCAATCTTCTTGTCAGGTACAATCGCATTCATCAGTTTCTTCAACGAAAGCATATTATCCATATAGCTCTCGGTGAACATATAGCCGTGCTCATCCAGCGAACGGTGGTATCTGTCAAGTGCCGTGCCGGCAGATGGGGTAGTGCGGAAGTGAATCTGTCCGTCCGTAGCCTCGTTCCATTCGCTCTTGGTCATGTTCTCCATACTGCGGACCTTACCGTCATTTCCGTAGAACATGCCATCATGCGCCACGACAGCAGGCATACGCTCATGGTCGAGACGGTATTTCACCGCCTCGGCTCTCAGTTTCCAATAAGGATCATTCGGATTTTTCTGCAAGTTCTTGCTCAACCAGAGCAGATACTTCACATCTTTAGTATTAGGGGCAATACGATAACCGATTTCGTGAAGGAAATCAGATACCTTATTCTTGATACCATTCCAGAAGCCCGGTTCACCCTTGCCATCCTCGGCGAGTCGGGCGATACCTTCCTCTATGGCATCATAGATATTCAGAGGATTGAACTTTCTCTCCTCATCCACCAGCTTCTTCAATTCGGCATTCTCAGGCTTATCCAAGTCGTACCAAACATCACGAAGGAACTGGTTGAATCGGTCTTCACCAAACAACTCTCTCATACCCTTGTGACCTACCACCTCATGCCAGATAGTCTTTTCTGCAGTATATCTGTCGTGGATATTAGGCATATAAAGATGTACCTCGCCAGTCTTCTCATCATACCAGCCAGTAATCTTTCTACCTTCCTCAATAGCAGCCTTAGCCGCCTTGTTGGTGATTTCATCAACCGATGAAACCATCTTCACCTTGCCGCCAGTTTTCTGAGCCACCTTTTCCACATGGCTCTCAACCGATGAAGTAGGGTAGCTGCTTTCTCTATTATCTGTGCGGAACTTGGTGCCGCCATCCTTGCCCCATTCCTTGTAGGCATCCTTTGTCATTTTCACGTTGACGAACTTAGCCTGAGGGAACTCCTGTTCCAGTTCAGCCATCTGCTTCAAGAACTTCTCCTTTGTTTCAGGGTTCTGTCTGCCTTGCTCTACGGTAGTGATAGGCACACCAAGTTTTACTAGCTCTCTCAACTGGTTAGGGGTAACTACGTTCCAAGGGATAGCCAATCCTGTTCCTCTCAGTTGGTCGGCGATTTTCTCAGCAACCTCCTCGTCAGGCAATATTCTTACTGCCTTTCTCCATCTAGATAGCATCACGATTCTCTGTCTGTCCTTTGGCAGGAGGCTGTTTACTGTTCCAGAAGTCCAAGGCACCAAGCCCACAGAGTTCTTTGCGCCCTCGGCGTGATAGCCGCTAGTCTTCTCGCTCTCAGGAATCTCCCATTCTACAACCTTAATGTTTCCTCTAGCGTAAGCGCCAGAGAATTGATCATTCATCACAGAAGTGGAAGTGTGCATGTAAGGGTTATAAGCTGCTGGCACAGGACCTTCTCCTGCCCCAGGGTTCTTGTCGGTCTTCACAAGTTGGAATTTTCCGTTCTTCACAAGGTCAGGTCGCTCGTCTGCGCCCATCCAAGCACCAATCTCGGTAGCATCGGTACGCTTTCCGTCAATGATAGCAGCCATAGGGGAGTAAAGCTTACCGTCCACCTCCTGCATTCCGCTATACATTCTGAAAGTCTTCTCCTTGTTGAGGCGGTCCAGCTCGTCCTTATCTGTGACCTTATAGGAGAATCCGTCCTGTTCAATCTCATTCATAGAAATATCATCAATGGTTTCATTGAAATCATCCATGATGTCATTCAAGGCTTGATCCATCTTGTCCTTGTCTGAAATTTCAAACAGCTTCTTGATAGCATCCTTGAATGTCTGCCACATTGAACGGTCTCCCTTATTGGCTAGTTCCTTGGCTGCATTCTTGATTCTATCCCAAACATCAAGGTCAAGAGTCTTGCGCTGTCTAGGGTCTGCCATTTGGGCAGCAAACTCATACTCACTCTCCAATCCGTATGGCTCTTCTTTGAATCGCTCCTTGTCGTTCTTTACCTTGTTGTATAAATCGAGAATGGTCTCAACACCTTCAATCTGTTTAGGTGTAAGCATACCATCAGCTTTTCCTCTTTTTACAAGGTTTATAGCACCCATAGTAGCTTGGTGTAGTATTTCGTGCAATAAAACTCTAGGCATGCTATCCTTTGGAGAACGAGTCCTAACCAATCCGTCTAAGAATAGGTTAAGGTCTCTAAAAATTGTAGTCTCTCCTGAGGCTTTTGTGTCATCTCCAGATTCCAAGGTATAATCCACACCAAGACGTTTGGCTATATTGAATGCTTTGGCAAAGAGTTGCGCTTGTTCTTTGCTTGGATTTCCCTCCTTAAAGATTCTCTCAACCAAGTCAGGTGAGATTTTACTTCTTCCTGCTGGCAGTCCGTAATTATCTCGGATAGCCTTTGCTCTAGCGTCTCTATAGGCAAGTTCTCTGTCAATGGCGGCGATATTGGCTTTAGCATCTGATACGAGATAAGGTTCTTTATCTCGTGAACTGCCCAGCTGACCAGCAGAATGTCCGTATCTGGACCCTCTTGATAACTTAGCGATTTCATTTTCATAATTAGTTTTTAAAAATTCTACATTTTCTCTAGGCATATTGGAATACAATGATGTCAGATATTCAACCTTAGAATGAATATCGCTAGCATATCTTTCTTCCGCAGACGAAGAGATGTCATTTATAGTTTCATCAAACTTCTTTTCAATCTGCGAAGATACGTTTTTATCTACATCTTCCGGAATGATTCTACTATTCTTAACATCTTTTGTATCTGTTTTAGAATACTGCAAGCCTCGGTCCTCACGGAAGTGGGTGCCTTCATCCTCAGAAGCCTTGCGCTCCTCCTGCACCTTTACGCCCATCTTAGACAGACGGTTCAGTACTGGCTTCAACTGCTCTGGCTTAAACTCAGCAAGCATATTGTTGCCTCTGGTCTCGAAGTTGTTGCCATTAACCAGTTTCAGCAAGTCATTATCCATAAAGTACTTGCCGCCCTTCGCCTTGCTCTTCGGTACACGAAGTTCGTAGAAGTATCCACGGTTGTTATCTACACGTTTCACCTTCACCTCACCATCCGATGAAGTAACCTCGTCAATACCGCCGTGCCATGATGAAAGCTCAAACTTATCAGCTACGCTGTTGATAGGTGCATCCGTAGTTAAGCCCTTAGGGTCGAATCGGTCTGGCATCAAGATACCAGTTTTCACCTCGCCAGTATCAGTAGTATATTTCACCAACTGACCGCCCAAGCCCTGATCCTTACTGTCAACCAAAGCCTGCATCAGGTTACCGGTCACGATATAACCATTCTTGCGGCTCTCATTGCTAGTCAGTCTATCCCAGTTATCAAAGTTTTGGTTCAATACTCTGAGATGGCTGTCTCCCATAACGATTGCCTGCTTAGTCATGTTGTCGATGGCACTGATAATGTCTGCCTTGTTTTCGCCGGAACCCACCTTGCCAGCAATAGGGAAGGTAATCTTTCTTCTGCCATCCAAGGTTGCGAAGGAAACAGAAGAGGCGTTAGGCGAGAAGTTATCCGTAATCTTAATGTCAATGAGCCTTCCGTAACTGTTTCCGAATCCGCTCAGTTCATTAGGGTTGTTCATATCTGCAGGCAGAACGAAAGCGCCGTTGGTATCGAATGTGTCAAGAACACGGTCAAACATTTCAGCCTTAGCTTTCAGGTTCTTCACTACATCATCCAGCTTATCCTTCTCCTGCTTGTAGATAGTCTCGTACTGATATTCAGCATTCTTTTCTATCTGCTCATCGGTCATGCCCGATTTCTCCTGACCCTTCTTTCCGTCCTTGATATACTTCTCTTTTGCCTTGGTTGCAGCATTCACCGCACGCTCCTCATACCTCTGAGTCTCGTCGGCAATCTTCTGGTCGAAGTATTCCTTCACGGCAGTCTTCTTCTCGGTTTTGTATTCATCCCAAGTCTTGCCGCCAGTCAGTCCTTTCTGTGAAGCCTTCACCTCAGATGCCTTCATCGGTTTCTTCAAGATAGCCATGTTCACCTTTTCTATATAGGTGTTGTCGGCAAAGGCGTTATCACCGCCCGGTTCTGCGCCCTGCTTCCATACTTCCTTGTGGATAGTCTTAGCCTTCAGTGGCAGCTCGGTAATCTCCAAATCGTTCTCACCCATTTCGTTGAGTCGCTGAATCTCGTTGGCGTAAAGCTCGCCAATCTCCTGCAACATCTTCTCCTGCTCGTTTACTCTCAGCAATGCCATACGTCCAAGCAACTTGCTTGCATCGGCGCCAGCTTCACCATCACCGACACCTCCACCACTGACAACAAGGTTTTGTGGGTTGATTCTACTCAAATCATCACCGTAAGTCTTTTCCCATCCGAATGGATCAGCCATGCGTGCATAAAGGTCAAGATGCTCTGCCATGTATTCCTTAACCACCTTATCACCATATTTATTGGTAATATCGGCAACTTCCATTTCATTAAACTTACTTTTCTGAGAAGAAGTTGTATTGGCATCAAGTGACTTCAACTTAGCCTTAAACATCATCAGCAGTCGCTGCTCGGCAGGAATCAGGGAAACAACATACTCGTATGCACCTCTAGCCACCTGACCGGTTCGGTCGATACGTCCACGCATCTGAACCTCATCGTTTACGTCGAGCTGCTGCTGAGCCACGATCATCACACGCTTCTTCTGGTCCTTATACTTGCTCGAAGCATGAAGGGAAATACCGGTTGCTGCACTCTTGTTGAGAATAAGCGCATCAATCTTACCATCGTTAAAGTCGCGTGCGAGTTTCTTCTTGTCTGTATCAGCACGCTTCACCTTGGTAACAGTTCCGTTGTCGTTATAAACAAACTCGGTCTGTCTACCGGTCAGCTCGCCAACCTTATAGCCAGCCTTCTGCAACTCGTTCTTGATAACATCAATAGGGGAGAGTGAAAGACCGGTACTTGTCTGCTCAATCTTCTTTTCCAGTTCGTGATAAGCCTCAACAGCCTCATCACCCAAATCCGAAAGCTTGATGTAACCGCTTTCGCTATTATCCTTTGCATCCTTCTGGGTATAGCGAAGAGTACCTTCAAGACCCTTCTTCAAAGATGTACCCAAGTCAGGTGCATCCATTTCCTCACCAAGCGCAAGATTGCCAGTCTGCGATTCGTTGGTATTATTCAATGCAATCACAGGCTTCATACCCTGCTTCAAGTAGTCGATGGCACGTTCTGCAGCAGATTTCGCTTTCAAGGAGAGAAGTACCTGCTGAACGGTATTGAATGCCTTGCTGGCAAAAGGCTGATTCTTGATACCCAGGGCAGCCGTTCCCTTCTTGATTCCTATAGTAGACTGAATAGCAGCCAGCTCATCATTACGCTCATCAACGTAACTTGAAACATATTTCTTTTGGAAATTGATAATATCATTAAACAATCCGATAATACTATCATACTGTTCTCGCTGTTCCTGCACTCGCTCAGGTTCATCAATAGCCTTCCAGTCGATGGTTACGCCGGTCATATCTCGCTCACGTCTAATCATCTGACCGCATTGTGTCAAGGTCTGGCTCATGATTTCCTGCAAGGTAGCACCACCACGCTTCACCGCATCAATCAAATCGGATGATTTCATACCGCCCTCGTTCATGGCAGTACGCAAAGCGTAGATAGGCATGTTGTCTGGTCTCTTGGCAAAGGTTGCCGAGAAGAAGGTAACGTTCTTTGCCTTCTGAATAATGTGTTGAAAATAGTTGCCCTGACCGCTATTGCCACCAGCCGTGTGGCTTTCGTCAAGGATAAGATAGGCGTTACCCATCAGTTTTTCAATAGCATCACGTCTTCTTTGTCCGCTAAGGGCAGCTGCGCCGAAAGTCTTACCCTTCGCAAGTTTCTTCTCTTTTCGGGCACCATTCTCGTCAAACTCATACACACCATTGCTTACTTGGCTGTACGTAGTCAATACATAGTCGTATTCGTCTGGCAGTTTTCCGTTCTTTTCGATGTAATCAAGCACTCGCTTCACCTCGCTCTTCGATGGCAAAGCAAATACAACTTTTCCGTCTGAGTCGGTAATGGCTGCTTCCTTGGCGCTACCGAATACGAATGGTCTCAGCTCTGGGCTACCAATATCCACCAAGTCACGGTAAACATCACTCAGCAATCCTGCTGTCTTGGTGAAATATACAGGAACCTGCCCCTGCTTCTTGGCGTATCTGATAAGCGAAGCAGCCTGTCTTCCCTTACCGATACCAGTCATATCTCCAATAATAAAGGCGTTGCCCTTCTTTGCCTGCTGCAAGGCAAGGGCTACAGAGTCAACCTGCTCTGCAGCAAGATGAGAATACAAATCATCCTTATCATTATAGCCCAGTTCATCAACAAGGAACTGGTCGGCATCGCCCAGCTTTTCGAGATTCTTGTTTACCGCTTCCTGCTGATCAGCAGGCATAACTGCTTTCAGAGTGAATGGATTTCCACTCTTAGGGGTATAGGTAACTTTCTCTGTACTTAGTCCACGTACGGATTTGTCCACCCGCTGTAATTGTCCCCGTGGTCCGCTTCCGCTCCCGGTGCTGGCAGGTTCATCAGTACTTGGCTGAGCGTCATTCCGTCCAGCTCCTCCTGATCCATTTCCTCGCTGCTCATTGGTTCCAGTGGTTGGTTCTTTGCTTGGAGAAGGCTCTGTCCCTGTTCCGTCTGTTCTACTATCTCCATTAGGAAGTTCTCCATCTTGTCTTGGCTCGGTTCCTCGTTGATTTTCCAAGTCATCATGGGTTCCTGATACGGAAGTGGAGTCAAATAAGTCAGGCTCTCGCTCACCATCTGGTTCGCTTCCTCCTCGTTCTCCTGCTCGTACTCTCTCTTTAGGAGTACCAGCAGCGCCTTGTTTATCAAGTTCTGGTTGAGTACTTCTTGTTTCTCCTCCGATGGAAGAATCCATCCGTTCACCTCGTAGTATATCATCTTCAATTCGTTTATAAAGTTCGTCATAATCTTTCACGGCTTCCGCTCTAGCCTTATCCTTTACTGGTGGAAAGGCATTCTCGTTCAAGCGTCTTCCGTTTATTAATATAATACGTGTAGGGTAGCTGGTTCCCTGCTTGGCGTAGAGGCCACCATCCACATTAATCACGTCCTCCACATTATAGTGGCTATAGAGATAACCAAGGAAAGCCTTATCTTTCGGATTCAGACTTCCGTTCTTGGCGTATTCCGTCTTGCCGCCGATAATAATGGCAGCACGACCATCGTCCTTCATGCTCTCCAGGGCATTGATAGCCATCTGTCCTTCCAAAGAAGAAATCTTGTAGCCGTCATACTCCTTAGGGGTAGCACTACCGAATGGTGGGTTTGTCACCACCACGTCAACGTCCTTGTCTGCAAAAGGCTGGGTTCCGTCCTGACTCGTCACATTCTTGAAGCCCTGTCTTCTCAGGTTCGCCAATCGCTGGGCATCAATATCGTTCACATGCACCTTATCCATTGGCAGACCGATGGTAAGCATACCGTTACCGGCACTTGGTTCAAGGGCGCTGTCAATCACCTTACCGTTACCCTTCACATACATATCCGCAAGGAAAGCATAAGGGGCAGGCGTAGAGTACTGCTGCTTCATCACTCGCTCGGAATCACGCTGATTGAGGCTAGGCTGATTCTCATAGAGCGTCTTGATACGTTCAAACTTCACGGCATCGTTGGTAGATTCCGAAGAAGCGATACCTCTTGCTCGCTTAACAATAGCAGTTTCAGCAAGCTCCTGCAAGTCCGTGTCCTTAATGTCCTTCAAACCAACTCTCTCAGCTATCTTTCTCAGCTCAACAATACCGTTAAACTTATGTTTGAAGCCCAACTGTAGGTTCACGACATCAATAAACTTCTTCTCAGCCATCTTTCTTTCCTCGGCACTCTTGGAGTCACCCACCAGATTCTCCTGATGCTTAGGTGAAGTCTTCTCGTAGTAGTCTGCCCACTCCTTCAAGCTCATGCGCTGCTCACCATCACGATAGCGGATATTCATCATCTGCTCATAGATAGCATCCACGTCTTCCTTCTTGAAAATCTTGGCAGCAGGAGCAAACTCCTTGCGCATTTCCTTCACCACGTCTTCAAGATTGTGCATACCTCTCTTGATTCTCAGATAAGCATTTTCAGCCATGGCACTCACCAGCTTAGGCAATACCTCCAGCTGTCTAGAGTTGAGACCGATGAACGAAGCAGACATTTCATGTCGCCCGGCATTCTTGAGCATATCCCAAAGGTCATTAACCTTCTTGTTTGAGGCTTCTACTGCTGCATCGTCAGCAGTCTGCTGAGGCTTCTTTTCAGTCTTTACCTTAGCTTTCTTCTCCTTTTCGAATCCTTCTGCTGCATTCTTGAAAGATTCCATTGGGTCTGCAGATGGTTCAGCTTTAGGAGTCTCAACCTTTGGTTCAGCCTTCAATCCCTTGCGTTTAGCATAGATGCTTTCGTAGATAGCACGGTGCAAATCGTCTGTCACTTCTCCGTTCAGATAGTCAAGAGCCATATCCTTGGATAAATCGTCCACGTCTGCCTTCATAATCTCATCCTCGGTCAAAGGATGCTCCTTCTTGAACTCTGCTGCAGCTGCCTCAATCGGGTTAAACTGAGGGTCTGGGTTCTCTTCCTTTGGAAGGAGTGGGAGAGTACCTACTTCTGGTTCTTCTACTCTTGGTCGTTCTGGTTCTGTTCCTGCTTCTGCTGGTTCATTTCCTCCTGATGCTTCTTGTTGAGGTTCTTCAACGCCTGAAACATCATTGCCTCTTTCATTTTCTGAATGTCCTGTTCCATAATCTTGCCATTTTTTAAAGTCCATAAATTCTTTTATCAACTCTGGTTTGGTAGGTGCTTCACCGAATACATCGCCCTCGCCAGTATTTCTAGCGGCAGCAATACGGTTGTACTCATCAAGCAAATCCCTGAAATCAGCAACCTTGCCTTCCAGAGCCAAAGCCATCATCTGAGAGATAGAAGGGTAGCGCTTAGCTGCATCCTCACCGAACATGGATGGTGTTCTCAGCAGCGTATCAACCTTATTGCCGCCCTGTCTTGCCTCATAGAGCAATTGGATAGCCTGATCAATCTCATCACGAAGAGAGAACTCGCCCAGCTTCATGTTGTCCATTACCGAGCGGATAGCGTTGATAGCCTTATTCTTCACCGTAGAGTCGATGCCCAGCATCCTGATAGTCTCTGGCTTGAAGATTGAACCCAAGAGAAGGTTCTTCACATACTCCCTGCCTTGCGCTGAAAGGCGCTCAGGGCTATCCATCATCTGTGCCACCTCGTTCTGTCCGATGATACCTTTATCTACTAACGTCTTTACCAAGTCATTTATTGCCTTGGAATTGTTAAAGAACGCATCAAGAGAACCATTTCCCTCAATCTCGGCAATAATCGCGCCTACCTCGTCAGAAGTCAAAGTCTTAGCCTTGGCTACCGCCTGTTCGGTATTGCTCTGAGTCTTCTTCTCGTTTCGGTTGAACTTAGCAAAGGTTGCTGCATCGTATGGCAATCTCTCATCCGTCACCATTACCAGACGAGGATGCTCGATTCCGCTCTGCTCAATCTGCTCTCTGGTAAAGCCGAAGTTCTCGGCATTTTCCAGAAGGTCGTTAATGTATTCACCGTCCGTGCCTTCCTTTGCAGCCTTCTGTCCTGCCATCGTTCTACCGTTGCCATCATATACGATACCCTCGTCAGATACCACTGGCACCTGTTCGATAGCCATACCGTTATACTTTCGTGCAATCTGGTCCGTATTCTGCTGAGCCGCCTTGTCGTGCTCATAGTCACGGTCATTCACGGTTCTGCCCTCAGCATCGGTAGGGAATCCCTCAGTTTTTTTGTAGCCATTGTTCACATCGTGAGAAGGAGTAAGACTTTCAGCCGGCACAATCTCATAGTGTCCCTTAATCTTTGTCTCTCCGTCAGGCAGCATTCTTGTGCGCTTGTTGCCTCCAAGTCTAGGTGCATTCACAAACTTCTGTGCAGCCACGCTGCCAGCTTCATGTGCGCCCTCAGTCTGTTCTGTCTTACCCACAGTCTCCGCAACCTTCTTGGCAGTCATAGCCTTCTTGATATTCTGAGCGTGGTCCAACTGCTTCTTGGCAGCTTCAATAGTCTGATTCTTCAAAGTCTCCTGCTCCATGATGTCGTTAGGTTCGGCGGTATAGTCCACCTTCATCTTCTCGGCATCCTTCAAAGCATTCTCAGCTTTCTTAATCTGTCCGTCTACCACCTTCTCGGCATTCTCCCCGAAGTCCTCAGTAAGAATCTCTGCACTCTGCTCAGGAGTCATACTAGCATAGTCTGGCGTAGGTCTTCCCTTACTGTCCGTAGCCATAGGAACATCGGAACCATCGGCAAACTTTCTGCTAGGTTGAGGCTGCTCTTGTGGTACTAAGTCCTCATTTGTGGTATTATCTTTGCCCGATGTGGTATCAACTTTTGTTAAAGTGGTATTATCTTTTGTTAAATCACCCTCTTTTGTGGTATTATCTTGTGGTGCCTCCTGCTCCTGCTGAGGCTTGGCTGCATCCAGCATCGCCTGCTCCTGTGCCGCCTGATTATATGGCTCAGAGTTCTTCATCTGCAATCTCTGACGATATTCTGCAGCGAACTGGTCGATAGGCTGATTCTGGAACAGAGTAACCTCATCTGCCTTCACATAAACCATTTCCCTGGTATTAGGGTCGAAGCAGACAAGCATATCACCGCTGCCTTCCTTGGCTCTACCTGTAGTCTGGTCGAAGGCAACATCACCCGAACCAACAAGAAGAGTTCTTCCGTTGCTGTCTTGCACGTACAAAGCCTGCTCGCCATTCATCGCCTGACCGTTCAATGTTCCGTGATAGCTCCAATCAGAAACAAAGCTCTTCACGTTTTCCTCTATGACATCAGCAGTAGCCTGCTGCATACCCTGCACTCTGGCGTTCGCATTGATATATTGGGCAAGTGGGGTCAACTCTTCTTGGGTCAATCCATTCTGAATGAGTGCATCGTAAATCTGTGCCGGTGTCAAGCCCTGCTGGTGCAATTTCTCAAATACCTGCTTGAAGACATCGTTTCCTTCCATGGCAGCATCAAGAGCTTGCTCTGCGTTGCGAAGATTTCTCAATTCATCCAATACCACTTCGCCGTTCGGCTGCTCGGTACCAAGGTTATTATCCTCAGCAGCTGCCTTACCTTGGCTTGCAGACTGGTCTTCATTTGGTCTTCCGCTAGGGAAAAGTCTATTTTCAAGCTCGCTCTTCACATAATAGAAGATTTTGTTCTCCTGGTCGGTGCGCTTCATCGGGTCTTTGCGCATGATGTTGTCAATATCAACCGTCACGTTACCCTTGTCGTTGATCATCTTCTTCAAGGTGTCCATAAAACCACCAACAACGTCTGCGGATTCTACTTTAAGATCGCCATACGAACCGTAAACGTCCACATACTTCTCCCAGTCAAGATAGAGTGCGCTCTTCGGGTTGCGCAAGTCATTAATCAACTGGGCGTTTATCGGGTCTGTAACATCCTTGCTCGTGTCATAGCCTTTATTACGGAGGAAGCCAAGTGCCAGACTGGTAACATTTCCGTCCTCATCAGTCAGCTGCATATCCTTCATCTTGGAATATCCAATCAGCGAAAGCATATCATCGTTGTCACGATAAAGCTTCTGCTTGTAAAGGATAGCACGGCGTTCATCGGCATTCTTATAAGAGGTACGTGTAAGAAGGGTTCCATCCTTGGTGTATTCAAGAATCTGTTTGTTCTTCACGTCGTTCACGCTGCGGTAGCTTTTGCCTCTTGTCGTGTTAAACAGTCCCATGGCCGCATTCACCTTCTCTTTGGTGCTCTGAGAAACGTCTGGGTCGTTCATAAAATCCGTATATGCCGTTTTGTATTTCGGATCTCTTGGAGCTGTCTTCGATGCACGGTCCACCTTCACGAAAGCATCCATCAGATTCTTGCCCGATGCAGAAGAAATCAACTCGTTCTTCTCGTCAGGAGTCAGACGAATATCCACGGCAATAGGGGAGCCATTGGCATTCTTTCCAATCACGAAATTACCACCGCTATTATGGGTAAGACCATAAAGGACATTTCCGATATGAGCGTAATTCTTAGGCTCTCCTGCCTTGAATGCGCCCACCATCACCACGTCTTCAAGCCAAGTGCCAAAAGAAATATCCTTATCGCCAGTGATATTGTCGGCAACCATCATGGTTCCAGCCTCAACGCCGAGACCTGCGGCGGTAGCACCAAGCTTCTGTGTGCCATGCAGCCATTTCTCGCCTGTGCTCTTCTCTAAGCCAGTGATACCGAACTTTGACACCCAAGGAGCCATGATAGCACCCGATACTCCGAACATCGCACCAGTGGTAGCACCATGCTCGAATCCTCCCAATGCCGCCTGACCCAATGCCGACAATGAAGTATCATCACCGGTGGATGCCTGCCCTAGGGCTGCGGTGATACTGGAGTAACCGCCCAGATTGAGCGCACTCTTCGCCGTTCCATCCACCAAGCCAGAAGCAATCTTCTGTGCCATCGTCATGTTTGCAGCCTTGAATGCCAACTGCTGTGCAGTAAGCTTGGCTCCCATCTTCACAACTCCAGCCTTGGCGAGACCTTTCATCAGGACCTGCTTTCCCAGATCCACGGTCAAATTGGATGCGCTGCCTGTCATTCCGAGAATAGGGGAGTCCATCGCCATGTTAGCCGCCGTAGAAACGAAACGTGCGCCCATGCCAGACTTGTAACCTTCGTTAGCCTTGTAGCCATTAACGGTAGGCATTTCCTCCAAACCGTCTGCAATAGCCATCGCCTCCTGCTCTCTGGCAATCTGCTCTCTCGACTTATCCTGTCCGGCAGACAAGGTTCCCAAGATGGAATCGCTGAGTCTTCTCACCACATATTCCGTGGCACTCTGAGGCAGAATCTCCTCAATATTCTTAACACCCAGTATATTCTGGGCACGCTGCATCATCTGAGGAGTAACATACTTGTCAACGTACTCCTCCACGCCCATGTTCAACTTGTCGGCACTCTGTATGATGTGCTCCTGCAATCCCTTCTGGGAGTATATTTCCTGCAACTTAGAACTGAGGGTGTCGGCAAGTACATTCTGACGGTTCTTGATTCTGTTGTCCTGCAAATCCTTCCACGCCTTGTTTCTCAGATAGGCATCATTACCAGCTTTCTTCAAAGCCTGCTGATACTGAGACCAAGACAAATCATCAGCCTCCTTCATCGAAGGGGCTACAAGAGAGTCAATCTCTGGTGCAATGGTGCCATATTTTCCGTCATTCTGGTCAAAATTATTACCCTCCACCTCATATTTGGCAAGTGTTCTTGCATCATCCTCTCTCTGCTGCTTGGCTCTAGCCTGTCTAGCCTCAGGAGTAGAAAGCTGCTGCATCGTCTCGTTGAAATTCTTGGCAGTAGGAGTTATTCTGCTTCTGCTGATAGGGGTTGCTCTCTGCTGTTCCTGACGTGCAGCCTGTTCCTGTGCTCCTTGCATGCGCGCGCGCATATTGCTAGCCTGAGCCTGCTGCATCGGGTTCATCTGGTCGTTGCGCATGTGCATCAACTGCCAGTTCTTCATATAGTCTGTACCAGAAGCAGTAGCCGTACTAGGCTGCTGAGGTCTCTGAGGCTGCTGCCTCTGCTGCCGATACTGAGCTGCCACCTTCTGTGCCCTCTGCGAAGTAGTCATTGGCTTCTGCTGCGCTACTGGCTTCTGCTGAGGCTTCGGATTTACAGCATGGAGTCCAAGCCGCTGCGCAAACTCCTCATAGGAATTACTGGAAACAGCACCATCAGCATGAAGCGCATCATAGAGCTGCTTTCTGTTATGATAGCCCTGCTTGCCGGGCGCATACACGAACTGTCTGAAATGTTCTCTAGTTCCTGAAACTGCGCCATCGGCTTTCAAGGCGTTGTAAAGTTGGTCAAATTTATCTCCAGCCATATTTTATATATTAATGTTTATAAACCAAGTTTCTTTGTATTCTTATATCCGTTCTTCGACTTGCCGGCAGACTTCGGTCTGTTTCTTGCATTCCTAGCCGCATTCTGCGAAGCTGCTGCCTGACTGGTAACAGATGCACCCTTTCTTCTTGTGGTGGTCGTTACCTCTGCGCCAGTCTTCGGATTGATGGTCTTCGTACTGGTAGAAGTAGATGTTTCGCCCTGCGGAAGCTTGCCGTATTCACGGTAGTACTCCTGTTCCCACATGGTCTTGTTAGGCTGATAGCGCATCTTGCCGTTCTTATCCTCAAACCAATACTTACCGCCAGAGCCGCTACCGCCCTTGCCTGATCGTCCACGTCCGCTTCCCTTATGGGTAGCATTATACTGTGAAATGCTCAATCTTCTGTTGGTCTGCTCGTCCTTCGCCTTATCACGCTGCTGCTTATACTCGAAGTCTCGCTGGTCCTTCTGCTGCTTATACTGTGCTGCTGCAGCATCCTTGCCCTGACGATAGTCGAACTTATCCCTGGCAAGCTGATTATTTCTATCTCTCATGCCAAGAAGCAGTTCCCTATAGGCGTTTTGTGCATTGGCAGCACGTTCCTTCAAGCTGAGATTTGCCTGCTTGTAAGCCGCATCTGCATCAAGTGCAGCTTCCTTCTGTCTCTGAGCCTTGCGGGTCTGGTATCCCTGTTCCATCATGGCGGTAGGGTCATTGAACTGCTGCAAAGGAGCGCCCTTGGAAGTATTCACGATATTTCCCATGTGACGGATGGCATCGGCTAGGGTAGTCATCATTTCCATCTTACGGGTTCTGCGTCTGTCATACTCTTCAGGAGTTTCCCCTTCCCTCATTCCCGGTCTCTTCTTCGGTATGAGACTGCCAAGCCACCCGAAGAAACCACCGTCCTTCTTGGATGGGTCAGACTGGAATGCCGGCGCTTCCTGCTTCTGGGATACTGCTGCACCTGAAAGGGCAGAAGAAAGGGAATCATAGCTTGGTGTTCCGTCTGCATTCCAACCTGTAGGCTGCTGAGGCATATTCGTGAAGTCTGTAACAGGAGCTCCCCCAGTCTGTACTGGCTGAACAGGTTGCGCTGGCTGAGGCTGAACCGCTGGCGCTTCATACTTTCCTACAGCGCCACCATTCGGCTGAAAGAAATTCATACTCGCTGGCTGAGGGGCAACGGCAGGAATCTGCCCGTTAGGAGCACCCTGCATCCCCTGGTTCATCACCTGATCGTAATCAGGATGCTTCGCCCTCATCATGTCCTGAACAGCCTGAGGATACCCACTAATCGTAATGGGTATCTTCTTAGGCTGCTGTGTATTCTGATTATTTACTCCTGCCATAGCTTACTTTTTCATATTTTTGATTTCCTCATCAGTAAATACTTGAGACATACCACGAAGACATATAATAGGCATTTCTTCACCATACATATTTGTGTAGGTAAATCCATCCTTTTCACTATAGTGTAACTCCGTGCCGTTCTTCGTGCAACGCTCGATGATTTCAGCTTCGTCTTTTGATATTGTTGTTATATCCTTACAGCATTGCAAAATAATAGCAGAATGGTCTCCACCTTCCTCTGCAATATCAACCCCAACTACCTTGGTCTTTCCTCTAGCAATGTCATTGATCTCCTTCTTGGTAGCCTTCAACTCCTCGTTCTCCTTCATGTACTTCTGGCTTACCTCGGTCAGATTCTTCTCACGAATCTTTGAAAGGCGAAGTTCCTCTGCAACGTCAGACAAAACAGCGTCCTTATCTGTCAGGCGTTCCTTCAAGTCGGTATTCTCTGCAACCAGCTCACAGCAAACCTTCTTCTTCTCGTGGATGATCTTGTTCAGTCGGGCAATCTCCTTACCGAGACGCTTAATTTGTTTTAGGTTGTATCCCTCCTTCTTCTCTACAAGCGAAAGCAAACGAGTAATCTCTTGATTCTGTTTGTCAATCTCCAAGTTCTTCTTGTAGATAACATTGTCCATGTGGGTAATATCCTTGACGAGACTCTTAATCTCCTTTGCCTGCTCATCCAACAAAGCATCGTTGAACTGGGTGGCTGATTCTTTAAGGGCAGGGTTGCCTTCATTAAGAACATGTTTGTAGTAAAAATCAGCTTTTGGGGAGGCTGAACAGCAAATGATACGTATCTTTTCCTCTTGCTGCTCTTTACCAGGAACAGGCGCATTGCTACGCTCTTCAAACTCCTTCTTCAAGCGAGCCTTGCGCTCATCCCATTCCGTAGGAGACAAAGCAACAGTCCATCTATTTGCATTGGCAACCTTTATGGCTTTGCAAACTTCTGGCTTCTCAAATTCTCTCATTGCGCCAGCTTGGTTTACGACTTTCTTCGCCAAAGCCATGTGAAAACCTTCCTTATTCAATATCTTCTTTGCTTCTTTTAATGTCATAATCTATCTTGTTTTAATGTTTAACTTTTCGTGAATATTTCTATTGAGGAATGCACTAATTCCTCAAATTCGAAGGGAATGTTATCAGCTTCATCTTCACATGTTCTCTTCTATAATTTCGGGAGACTATTTATAAAAGGCTCTCTGTTTATGTAAGCACAAGATAAACCTTTTGGTCTGTGATACCTTTCGTATTCTTCTCTACCACACAGAATAATCTTTGTTATATTCATAATCTACAATATTTAATATTGTTAACACTTCCCAAAAAATTAGGGGGTGGGGAAAATCGGAAAACCGAAATCCAAAATGAGGG
>ERZ1034680.362-NODE-362-length-24000-cov-88.830946_pt1 | contig 24000 bp, 40 predicted proteins | sample MGYA00520639_ERZ1034680 | MGnify/ENA primary metagenome ERZ1034680 (study PRJEB33766, sample SAMN09781760) | gut metagenome | biome: gut microbiome | host: Homo sapiens | place: Madagascar | study: EMG produced TPA metagenomics assembly of the PRJNA485056 data...
ACAGCGACTACGCCAAGGCCGGGCTGGTGTACACCACCGCAGGCGAGGCCAGCAATTTGATCGGCTTCCACACCCAGGGCAACTACACCACAGCCGTCTCTGAGAGCTTCGCTATCACCGGCGTGACCCTGTTTGCTGAGTATCTGGACGGCATCTCAGTCCAGACTATCACTCCGGGCGAGTAATCGCCCTTTTTGAGTAGGAGGCATCTAATGACCGTCCCTGAGCTGTGCATTTACACGCACAATTTTTTTGACCGGGCGGATGACCCCGTTGCCGGGGAGTTTGCCTTTGAGCCGGATACCGTGCCCGCCGGGGTAGTCCCGGGGCAGTATTTCCTCGTGTGCGGATCCATCTTCAATGACGGCGTTCACAAGGCCGGGGACGGCGATCTGACCGCCGAGACCTTCACCGGGACGGTGCAGCCCATGCGCGTGCCGCCTGATTTTGTGGCGCTGGCTGAAAAAATCGACGCATACGACAAGGCTCTCCCGTCCGGCGGCGTGTATGTGTCCCAGTCCTTTGCCGGGTGGTCTGGCACGATGGCTACAGGCACGGACGGGCTGCCCGCCGACGGCAAGACCCGCTATAAATCCGAGATCAATCAGTGGAGGAAGATGTGACATGGTCAATTCGTTCACTGCATCCACCGTGATGCAGAGCTTTACCCAAAAATACCGCTTTCAGACCCGCAGCTATGAGCCGGACGGCGTGGGCGGCTTTGTGTCCGGCTGGCAGGACGGCCCCGAGTTTGAGGCCGTGGAGCGACACGACACCACCGTGGAAGCTCAGGTGGCGGAGCAGGCTGACACAGCGTCCACCTACACGCTGCTTGTTGGCACCGGTGTTCCACTGGCCTTCCCGGACTACATCAAGCGGGTGAGCGACGGGCAGACTTTCCAGATCACCGGCGCGGCAGATGAGGGCAAAGCCCCGCCGGAATCCGGCATGGGACTGCGAGCCGTCAAGTGCAAAAAGGCGGTGCTGCCGTAATGGGACCGTCTGAGAGCATCAACCGGGCGCTGAACACGTTTTTCAACGGCTTTGGCATCCCGGGCTATCTGGAAGATAACATTCCTCCTGCAGCTTCCCTGCCCTATCTGACCTACAAGCCCACCATCCCCGGCGGGTGGAACGAAACGGCATCCTTCCACGCCAGGTTGTGGTACCCCAGCAAGGGCGGCAGAGCCCCCATCCTGCAAACCGAAGATACGATCAGCGCGGCCATCGAGGACAGCACAACGCTTTCCTGTGAGGGCGGCGCTATTCTTTTGCAAAAAGGCACACCATGGGCACAGCCCATCGACAACCCGCCTGAAGGGTATCTGTGCGAATATCTCAATTTTGAAATCACGCAATTTTGCGAGTAAGGAGCAATATGGCAAGAAAGTTTACCAAGATCAGCGCAGAAGCATTCAAGTCTATGCAGATCAATGCCGGTGTCGTGCTAAACAAGTTTGACCCGTCCGGCACGGCTGAGATCCAGGACGCAGACATCATCTGCGCCACCTCCGGCGGCGTGACGGCAGAGTGCAAGCCCAACATCACCGACCTTGGCGATGATGTGGACAACTGCCAGAAAAACACCGCAGAGCTGATGCAGATCGAGGACTACGACTGCACGCTGGCATTTACAGCCCTGAACGTCACAACGGATGTTATCAAGCTGGCACTGGGCGCAGCGGATGTGAGTGAAAAGAAGGTCACCCCCCGCATGACGCTGGACCCGGCAGCCAGCACCGGCGACTTTAAGGACATCTGGTGGGTCGGCGACACCATTGACGGCGGCTTTGTGGCCGTCAAACTGATGAATGCACTCTCCACCAGCGGTCTGTCCCTCAAGACCACCGACAAAGGCAAGGGCAATTTGTCCATCACTCTGACCGGCTGCCCCCGGATGGGCGATGACACCGTGCCTATGGAGTGGTACTACAGCCCCAAGGCCGCAGCATAAGGAGGACACCGTATGAAAACCCTGAACCAGATGGACGAAACCGAATTTTTGCGCCGCTGCTGGCTGATTGCAGACGCTGTTTCCGACCTTTTGGAGAAATCCAAGGTCGCGGAGCTGCGCAAAGTCATGCCTGTGCTGACCGGCAAGGAGACCAAGGAAGAGCTGGAGCAGAAGAAATCCGCACAGGCCAAGAAGAACATCAAGGCTATGTGCAAAGCTTTGCTGTTCGACAACGCCGAGACTACGGCAAAGCTGCTGCCCCTGCTGTATGAGCCGGATGTGGACGAGGACGGCAAGCCCGAGACCATGACCCCGTTCAAGACTATGCGCGTCATTACCGCTACCGTGGAGGATAAGGACGTGCTGGATTTTTTGTCATCGTTGGTGAAGTTGGCGCAGACGGATATCGGCGCTTAACCTCCACTATCCGGCTGGATATGCTGCATCTGATCGGCAAGCGGTACATTGCGCAGCATTGCATCATTGCGTCGCGGCAAGAGCAGCTTGCACTCAGCTATCAGGCGTACATGACGGACGCTCTGGCAAACCTTATAGGCGCGGAAGAGCGGTGGTACGACATGGTGGCCAGGCTTGTGGAAAACCGCCCACAGCCACCGCAGCCGTCCGCTGATGAAGTGATAGCACGCATTAAAAATGGCTTGAACGGGGGTGATGAAACCTGAAACTTTTTGAATTGAGCGCAGTTCTGGGGTTGGATACATCGGCTTACGAAAACGCTATAAGATCTGTACAGTCAGAAACAAAGAAAACCGTCACCGAACTTTCAAGCCAGTACGCCAAGGCCCAAGCTCGCGTTAGAGAGCTTGGCCGTCAATATGATGAATCAGTTCAAAAGACTGGAGCAAATTCCAAAGCGACAAAAGAACTCAGCAAAGAGTGGAAATCCGCGCAGACAGAAGTTTCAAATCTGGAAAAAGCTTTAAAAAAAACAAACAGCGGTCTCGTCAATTTTGAAAGCAAGATTAAATCCTCCAGCAAGTCTCTGGCCGGTGCTATTGCACAAGGCACGGTCATGGCGAACGTTTTCTCGAAGCTCGGTTCCGCTGCACTCAGTGCCGCAGAGGGGTTCATCTCCTCCGGCATCGAGTACAACGCCCAGATCGAGAAATACACTACCGGCTTTACCAATATGCTGGGCAGCGCGGAAGCCGCCCAGCAGGTCATGAGCCAGATCCAGGAAGACGCGGCAAAAACCCCGTTTGATGTCGAGTCCCTGACACAGGCCAACCAGTACCTGATCTCTGCAGGCGAGAACGCTTCCTATGCACGCAATACCATCATGGCGCTGGGCGACGCGGTCTCTGCCACCGGCGGCGGCAACGACGAGCTGAACCGCATGGCGCAGAACCTGCAGCAGATCGCCAACACCGGCAAGGCTACAACGGCTGATATCAAGCAGTTTGCTTATGCCGGCATTGACGTGTACGGCATTCTGGCCGACTACACAGGCAAGTCCACCGCCGAAGTGCAGAAAATGACCATCAGTTATGATCTGCTGACGCAGGCTTTGCAGGCCGCATCTGAAGAGGGCGGGCGTTACTACAACAGCATGGACACCCAGAGCCAGACCATGAATGGCCGCGTGTCTACCCTGCAGGACAATGTTAAGCAGCTGGCGGGATTGCTGACCGGCGATTTATCCAGCGGCATCGGCGTTGTAATCGGCAATCTGAACGACATGCTCGTCGCAGCACAGGAAGCTTACAAAACGGACGGCTGGATTGGTCTCGCAGGCGCGATTACCGGCCTGACGGAGCCTATCAACACGGCAAAAAACGCTCTCAAGGACTTCGCAAGCAAAGCCACCACATGGCTGGATCAGCTGAGCTACAAGCTCAACCGTTTTCTCGGAAAAGCTGCCACGGCTGACTTTGATACCTACGAAGAGTACGCGGATGCAAATAACCGGCAGAGCAACAAAAACCGTTTACGGCAGAATGCGCTGAACGGTGTCGGCATCAGCAATAGGAGCTGGTCCCAGCGTCAGGCGGATTTGGCGGCAGCCAATGGCAACGGCGGCAGCTCCATTACAACCAGCCCGTCTGGTTCTTCCACTGGCAAAAAGTCCGGCTCCAAGTCCACCACCGAAACGGTCATTTCGTCCATCTCCAGCACGGCTACCACCACCGCGCAGAATGCGCTGGGCACTGTGACCACCAGCATTCAGACCCTTACCGAGAAGGTCAAGGACAGCTCCGGCAAGATCAAAGACCGCATCACCGAGACCACTACCACCACCGGCAAGGAGATGGTGAATGGCGTTGCCACGACCTTTAAGCAGGTCGAGACCAAAGTCAACGGCACGGTCACAAAGGTCACAAAGACCTATGATGACATGTCAAAAACGCTGCTGGGCACCTTTACCAACGTCTCGGAAACCACCTTTAACGGCATCACCACAAAGGTACAGCAGGCGGTGGAGAAGTACGCGGACGGCAGCGAGCATATCAAGAAGACCGTCACAGAGACCGGACAGCGCATCGGCGAGAACGGCGCGGAGACCTACGAGAAGATCATTACCTACATCGACGGCATTCAAGACAAGGTGACGGAAACCTCTACCCTTATCGACAAGAGCGTAAAGGGCACCCAGAGCCGCATTGACCAGCAGCTGAGTGAGGCTTCCGGCCAGCTGGATAAGGGCATTTTCGGGCTGGTAAAAAGCGCCTTTAGCGATGCCAAAAACGGCGATTGGGCAAGTCTTGGGTTGGATTTTGTCAATCTGATCTGGGGCGAAGTGTCGCAGGGACAGCGTGACGTGATCTCTAAGTGGCTTACGGACGCACTGACCGCGGTCAATGAGGGCTACTTCAGCGGCGGCATCGGAAAGGCATTTGATATCTTCCAGAAGCTTTTTTCTGACGGCGGGGTAAAATCCGATATCGACGGTGTGACCAACTCGGTCAAGGCTTTTGGTGAGATCATTGACGGTCTTGCAAAGTCCGGCGGCGTGGGCGGCACTCTGGGCAGCATTGTGCAGAGCTTTTCCGGCATGGCAGGAGGCATCACGTCTGCGCTGGGCACTATTGTGTCTTTCGTTGCAGCAAATCCTATTCTTGCCCTGATCTTGGGCGTGGGCGCTGTCGCTGGCGGCATTGGCCTTGCCATGTGGATGGACAAGAAGAATAATCAGAAACCTGTCAGCCACTACCAGAGTCCATTTGACAAGACCGGCGTGTATGACAGTCTTGGCACCTTCTCCACCCGCGCAGCCCTGCAGTACCGCGTTACCGGCCAGCAGTCCATTGTTGACCGGCAGACCAGCATCCTGGAACGCATTGAAGGGATGCTGGTCGAGCATTTGCCCGACATCGGTAGGGGTCAGGTGGTCATGGACTCCGGTGAACTGGTGGGCGTGCTGTCGCCCCGCATGGCGACCAATGTCGATGCACGCATCGGCGTGACCGTGACACGGAAAGCGAGGGGTGTGTAAATGGCAAAGCTTCTGGGGGCAAAAATCGGCAATTTTCACACCCTGAACGACTGGGGGCTGTACCTCAAAGTAGGCAGCCCTAAAATCGGCGCGGCAGAACCAGAAGAATACCTTGTGCAGGTCACCGGATCTGATTCGCTGCTGAACCTGACCACATGGGACGACGGCAAGGTGCACTATAAAAAGCGCACCATCACCATGGAGCTGCTCTGCAACGCGCCAAAAAGCAAGTGGCCTTACATCGAAAGCACCATTGCCAATGCCATTCATGGCAAGTGGCTACAGTGCCGCTTTGATGAAGACCCGGCGTGGTACTGGGAAGGGCTTTGGAAAGTCACACCCTCCCGCGACCGGCTTTCCAGCACCTTTACCATCACCGGCACCTGCAACCCATTCAAGCGCAGCGTCTACGACGGCACCACCGACTGGCTGTGGGACGATTTCAACTTTGAGTATGATATTGTGCGCAACTACACGGATATCCCGCTCAAGGCAAACGAGGACGTTCAAGTGTCCATAACCGGTGCGCCCCGTGCGGCCGGTATCTACTTCAAGCGCAGCGAGGATGCGGCTGACATTGCGGTGTCCCTCAATGGCTTTGAGGTGGGCATTCTGGCCAAGTCCACCGACTGGCAGTATATTGAGGGCCTTACTATGCCGGATGGCGTGGTGGGCACCCTCGTTTTTGCTGCATCGGCAGACTGCAGCATTAGCATCAAGTATTTGGGGGCAAGCCTATGAGCTACAAAGTTTATGCTGGTGTGCAGACGGATGTAGACACATGGAAAACTAAGGTCTGTATCCACGATATCAGCGATATTACCGACACGAAAAAACTCATCAGCCCCGCACTGACCCGCGAGGTGGGCAAGGCCGGTTCTCTGAAATTTACTCTGCCGCTGGGCAATGTGGCACACTCTGCGCTGCAAAAGCTGCGCACTACGGTGGAGGTGGAGCAGGACGGCGTTTCCATCTGGCAGGGCCGTCCCATGAGCCATGAACAGGATTTTTTGATGCGTCAGAAAATCTACTGCGAAGGGGAGCTTGCGTATCTGAATGACAGCGGCATTGCGCCGTACGCTGCAAAAAATGTGAGCTTTTCTCAATTTCTGGAATGGATCTGCGATAACCACAACGCGCAGGTTGACGCTTACAAGGCGTTTACTCCTGGAAAAGTCGAGATGGACATCCCCATGATCGTGCCTTATGTAGACGGCATCAAAGTCGTTCAGGTGGGTTACAGTTACGATTCTGATGATGGAGATTACATTTACCATTGGGGAATTGTAGACCCCGTGGATGGAAAGACGAATATTTTCTATGAGGAAACAGAGAGCAGCAAAGCTTCCTGCCTGAGCTGGGAAATCGATGAAGAGCACATTGCGAACGGTCGCATTATTTCACGGATTGGAAGCAACAATTTCCGCGTGCGTCTGTTTGCAGCCTATGTAAAGGGCAAAACGTACGCTGCAAAGGTCGAAGTGAAAAAAGCCGAAATCGTCTGCGGTACTTGCAACAAGAATTTTGGCACGTACTCCATTTATAACGTTGAGCAGGCATCTGAATCCAAGACCTTTAAGATCACCGAGCAAAACGGGAAATACAGCCTTGCTATCAACGGCAAGACTGATTCTCACTTTTTGTTTGATGTGAAGGAACCTACATACAGCTTTGGCGATGGAAAAAACTACGGAGTCACATGGGACATCTTGCAGAGTGAGCTGGTTGAAAAGTACGGCGGATATCTGGTGCTGCGCCATGCAGAAGATCCTGACGGAAAACCGCGCCGGTATCTGGACTATCTGCAGGCGATCACCGATAAAAACACCCAGACGGTGGCCTTTGGAACAAATCTGCTGGATTTGACCAACTACGTCAAAGCAGAGGATATCTACACGCGGGTGATCGCGGTAGGTGCCAGAAAGAAATCGTGGCTTGTTTTTTCGTGGGGCGAGACCATCACAGAAACCGCAAACGATCTGGCTGCGCAAAAGCTTTTTGGCATCATCACAAAAGTGATCTTTATTGAAGGCATCGAAAGCACGCCGCAGTCTTTGCTGGATGCGGCAGAGGAAGAACTTGCCAAAAATCTGCGCTATCTGAACGGCATGACAGTCAAAGCGGTCGATCTGAAAGACGCTGATATTGATATCGACCGCCTTGCCATCGGCAAGCAGACGCATATCTTTTCAGCGGCCCACGGCGTGGATACGTGGCTGCTGTGCTCCAAGCTTGTTGAGCCGTTGGATTCGCCGGATAAAAAGGAGTTTACATTTGGCACTGAGTTTTCCAGCATCAGCGACCTGCAGGCTTTGAGTGCACGCAAAGCGTCCGATGCTTACGATTTGAGTCGATCTCTCAAAGGGTACATGTCAGGCTAATGGGACAGGAGGTGTTTTATGGATAAAACTTTTGATGAAGCCATTGCGGGAATCCGTAAGGCTGAGCGCGGCGTGGAAGTCCGTGAGGACATCGCACAGGGCATGGAGTACGTCAAGCAGTACGCCGAGGAAGTGACAGGCCAGCAGCAGGCCGCTTTGCAGGCGGCCCAGACGGCCACCGGTGCAGCCCAAACCGCAACGGGAAAGGCCGCTGCGGCTGCAAAGAGTGAAAGCATGGCCCAAACCGCCGCCTCCAGCGCAGCCGGCAACGCACAGGCGGCATCCGCAGATGCAGGCAAAGCGGAAAAATCTGCTGCTTCTGCTGAAGAAAGCGCAAACAAGGCTGCGGCCATTGTGAGCACCGATAAGACGCTAAGCGTCGAGGGCGCTCCGGCTGATGCAAAGGCTGTTGGCAATGCGCTGAAAGGCATCAAGCTCCCTATTGCCACCGCCACCACGCTGGGCGGTGTGAAGGTTGGCAGCGGTCTGACGGTCGATGCGGACGGAACACTTTCTGCGGACAGTGCTTTGGCGGCCTACCCCGTGGGCAGCATCTACCAGAGCACCGACCCCACCAGCCCTGCCGCCCTGTTTGGCGGCACATGGGAAGAGATCGCATCCGACCGCGTGCTGATGGGTGCCAGCAGAAGCCACGCAGCGGGCACCACCGTGAAGGCCGGTCTGCCGAACATCACAGGCTCTTTTGTTGCGAATGTACACTATAGGAGTAATGAGGTGTCCGGCGCATTCACTACCGGCGACCGGATCACATCGACGGGCGCAAACAACGGCGATGCTAATGTGTATAAGTTCAGTCTGGATGCGTCCAAGTCCAATGCCATCTACGGACGCAGCAGTACCGTGCAACCCGCCGCCTACTATGTGCACATCTGGCGGCGCGTGGCCTGAGAAAGGAGGCTTTGAACCATGAAGATCATTGACGAGACCGGCGCAGTCGTGGAAAACCCGGACCTGACACTTGGGTATCTGGTGGACGACACCGAGCCGGTGGAGCACCCCGCCGTGGAAGGTGTGGAGGAAGTGAGTCACTACGAGACGGTGGCGGAGTATCCCGGCGGCGGCAGGGATGTGCGGAAGGTCATCGACGTGCCGGGCGTGCCTGCGCAGGCCGCATGGACCGAACAGGTGCCGGTGCAGAGATACATCCGCTACACCGCCGAAGAGCTGGCCGCGCAGGAAGAAGCACGCAAAAAGCAGGAAGCAAAGGACAAGCTGCCGGAGACGGTGGCGGCACTGCAAAAAGAAAGCGAGATGCTCAAGCAATGCTTGCTTGAAATGAGCGAGATTGTTTATGCATAAAATCACACAAAAAATCGAAAGGATGGTACTTATGATGGCAATGTTGTGGGCACAGGAAATTATGTCTGCTGAGACTATGGAGGAAGCAAAGGCTCTGTATGAGCGCTGCCCCCGCCTGCTAAAGGAGAAGGTCAAGGCGATCCTTATCAAGAGCGGCTTTGAGGAGATCGTGCAGGAGAAGTAAGCGATGGAAAAACTTTTGGAATTTCTGGCGTGGCTGGTGAAGGTGCTTTTCGGCAGGGACAGCGAAAGTCCTGCTCCGGAAACGCCCAGAAAGACTCCCGTTGAGGAGGCCGTCACCGGATGGGAGGGCGACCCGCCATACCGGTACATTGACGTGAGCCGCTATCAGGGTGCGATTGACTGGGCGCAGGTGGCAGCGGCTGGCTATAAGGGAGCGATGCTCAAGACCGTGAGCACCAACCACAAGCTCTCCAAGCGGGCAGACGGTCTGTACATCGACCCGACCTTTGAGACCAACTACCGCAACGCCAAAGCGGCAGGGCTGGACGTAGGCGTTTACTACTACACCTACGCCACCAGCGAGGCGATGGCAGATGCAGAGCTTTCTTTGCTGCGGCAGGCGGTGCACGGCAAGGAACTGACCCTTCCAGTAGCGGTGGACGTGGAGGACAACGAGCTCAAGCCCATGAGCACCATTGACCTCACAAACCTCACCGCCTACGCGCTGGAACAGGTTGAGAAAATGGGCTTTTACGCCCAGCTGTACACCTACACCAGCTTTGCAAAGGCACATCTCTTTGTGGGCGGTGCGGCTTTGCAAGCCTATGACGTGTGGCTTGCCGACTACACCGGAAAAACGCCCAACGTGACGTTTAACTACAATGCCCACCAGCACACCAGCAAGGGCGCTGTGCCTGGCATCAGCGGCAATGTTGACCTCAACGTGACCACAATCAACTACCCGAAAATCATCCGCAAGAAGGGTCTGACCCGTCTCCGGGAGGGCGCATGACCGAAAAAGAAGCTTTACTGTGGGTGCTGGGCATCTTGGGCAGCCTGTGCGCTGCGGTCATCACCATCGACAAGGTGCTGGACATCATCCACAAGTACGTCAAAAATGCACAGGCCCCCGACGATGCGCAGAACAAGCGAATGGATGTGCTTGAAAAAAGGCTTGGCGTGCTGGAACAGGGACAGCTTCAGCACGCACAGGCCCTTGCAAGAGACCTGCGCCGCTTTGACGGCCTCGATGAAGAAATGCGTCTCGTACTCGTTGGCGTACAAAATCTTTTGGATTCGCAACTTTCCGGCAATAATCGCGAAGGCATGCAAAAAAGCAAATCCGATATTAACAACTACCTGCTGAAAGGAGTAACAAATCATGGAAGTAATGTTTAACTTTATCCCCGCACCCATCGCACTGGTACTGATGTTCATTGGCTTTGCCGCGCTGGCCGTTGGTGCCGTCCGGCTTGGTTACAAGCAGTACGTCAAGGACTGGGCGCTGGAGCTTGTGACCATCGCCGAGGACAGCATCATGGGCAGCGGTCAGGGCGCAAAGAAAAAGGCGCAGGTCTTTGCCGCGCTGCGGGGCGCACTGCCGGACTGGCTGAAGCCTTTCATCACGGATGAAGTACTGGACAGCGTCATCGAAAAGGCCGTCAGCATGATGAAGAAGGCGCTGGCAGAAAAGAATCCTACCATCAACAAGGAGTAAAGCATGATCAAGCAAAGCGTATCTCTTGCATCCAATGGCGTTGTCAAAGTGCCGGGCTATGAGCAGCTGGTGCGCTTTGGCTACACCAAGAACCGGGGCGTGTACCGCCTTGCCGTCAGTGCCACTGGCGAGTGGGAGGGCCTGACCATCCGGGCGTTCTGGCACGTGCCGGACGGCAAAGACCCGGCATCCTCGCTGGTGGTGGACGGCTATGCGGACGTGCCCGCCAGCGTGACCGCACAGCCCGGCAATGGCTGCATCACCTTTGAGGGCAGCGACGGCACCAAGACCGTGACCAGCGCAGACCTGCGGTATCGTGTGAGCACCAACAGCGGCACAGAAGACGGCACAGATCCGGAGCCGGGCACCCCTGCATGGCAGCAGCTTGTGGATGCCGTGCACGCCGATGCCACCGCCGCAGAGCAGGCCAAGACCGATGCACAGACGGTCGCCAGTGAAGCCGCCACCAGTGCGGGCAGTGCAGACCAGAGCGCTCAGGAAGCCGCTGACAGCCTGCAGGAGCTGAAGAACGGCATCGCCGCTGGTGACTTCAAAGGCGAGAAGGGTGACAAGGGCGACACTGGCCCCATCGGCCCGGTTGGCCCGCAGGGTGAGCAAGGCCCTCAAGGCCCCACGGGTGCTGCGGGTGCCACTGGCCCACAGGGCGAGACTGGGCTGCAAGGCAAGCAGGGTCCTCAGGGCATTCAGGGCGAGCGTGGCCCGCAGGGCGCACAGGGGCCGCAGGGTGAAAAAGGTGATACCGGCCCGCAAGGCCCTAAAGGAGAGACCGGCCCTGCCGTAGCACTGGACACCACCCTCACCCACGAGGGCGAAGCCGCTGACGCAAAAGCCACAGGTGACGCTATCAGTGCAGTCAAGGCCCGGCAGAACATCCTTGTGGGCACTGAGACAGGCAACCCGCTCAGCGTTGACGACGCTTTCCCTGCGCCCTTATGCGGCCTGACCGTGTACGGTAAGAGCACGCAGGATGGCACACCCACGCCGGATGCACCTGTGCCTATCGTGAGCGCTGGTGACGGCGGGAGTGTGGCGGTGAAGGTGACGGGGAAGAATTTATGGGATAATTTTAAAACATTATCATTAGGAAACGTCGAGCAAAAAAAAGGAGCATATATAGCAACAACATCTACTATGCAAGTAGACATAACACCTGCTTCTGTTGGTGCTAGACCGTTGCGTTTAAAAGCGGGTAATACTTACACATTTTCATTAAAAACCACAGTTAGTATTTCAAGCTATAAATTTGTATGTTTAAAATACACGAATGGTGAAGGCAAAAACATTGTATTTGCAAACATTGATTTTGTTAATTTTGTTCCCGAAAGAGATGTAGAAAACGTAGGTTTTATTTTATATGAAACCGTTGCGGGAGATAAAGTATATGATGTCCAGCTGGAAATGGGTTCAAAAGCTACATCTTATGAACCCTACCGTGAACAACTCCTCACCCTGCCCACACCCACTGGGCTCCCCGGCATCCCTGTCACCTCTGGCGGCAACTACACTGACAGCACAGGCCAGCAGTGGGTGTGCGATGAGGTGGACTTGGAGAGAGGGGTGAAGGTGCAGAGGCTAGGAAAGGCTGAAATCGTAACCGTTAATGTAAGTAAAGATAGCAAATGGTATGACGCAACCAAGAGTTATAGCTATGAAATTATCAAATTCACGTACCCGTTTAGTGGCAATGATGCATTCGTATCAGCTGAATTCTGCAACAGATTTAAGATGTTCAAGTTTGGTGGTTTTTATAACAAAGGTATAGAAACTGGTGGATTGATAGGGCATTCATATGCAGTTTTTAATATCTCTAAATCACTTGACATTTGCACAACCGTAAATGAATTTAAGATGTGGTTCAACGAAAATGTTGTGCTTTACAAAATTCTCGCCACCCCAATCGAAACCCCGCTCACCCCTGACGAAATCGCCGCCTACAAAGCCCTCACAGTGCACGGTCCTGACACGGTGGTGCAGGCGAGTGACGGTGCGGGAATCAAGCTGGGGTATCAGCGAGACGTGAACATCGCAATCAAAAAACTGGAGGACGCAGTAGCGTCCATGACCTAAAGGAGGCACACATGGCTATCAAAAGCAAAGCCCGCCATGACCTGACCCTGCGCTCTATCAGGCGGGAAATCGCCGCAGGGCGTGACGTGGCATACTGGCTGGACAAGGCGTACACCCATCTGGACAGCGGCTTGTTGGATGCCGACGACATCGCAGAGGTGGAAGCCCTTGCGCAGGCGTACTATGACGCGCTGGACGCTAAGGACAAGGCGAACACTGAGGAAATCACACAGTAAGGAGGATATCATGGCAAGCACTACATACGAACCGCTTAACCCGTGGAGATGCTCAAAAAGCATTATCCAGACAAATTCTGACCGCGCTGGAACAGACGTTTGTACAGGTTACCATATCGACAACGCCAACAAACTGGTGACAAAATGTCACCAGTTTGCCGTGCTTGGCAATATGGTGCGCAACGCCGGACAGCTGCCGCAGCCTTTTTGGCTCGGTGCTGCCTGTGGCGGCGGCTCGTGTAGTGCTGCCCGCTGCGCTGCAAGGACTTGACCGACAGCAGATGACCACCACCATCAAAAACGCACCGCTTGGGAGGGTTGACCGAAAGATAGCTCTTTTGCGGTACGTTGAGCGGCTTCCGCTGCCGGACATTGCAGCACAGACACATTACAGCCGGACGGCGGTAGGCTACCGACTGAAAGGCATTGAAAAAATGCTGAATGTGTGCTATACTAATCATGCGAGATGATGGATAGCGCATACACATCCATCATAAATGTATGCAAAAGACCAGCGGAAGAACGTTTACCCGCTGGTCTTTTTGTATGGTTTGTGGTATAATATTTACAGACAATTCGCCTAATGAATTGCTGGTGTGGTCTGACCTAAACATTTCTGTCAGCACAAGCGCACAGCTTACGAAATTTAGTCTCCTGCACGCCTACTCACAGCGCGTACTGTGCGGGAGACGCCTTTAGACTTGAAAGGCTCCGGCCTTTGTAGAGAGCGGCATTGCCCGTGGGCGGTTTCACTCTTGATTTTAGACTTTGCCGTTTTGGCGGCATAAAAATCCCCCGGTGTTCCGTTTGGAGCATCGGGGGATTTTTTTGTTTATATACAATTTTTCAAGCGCTCATGCGGATTTTTCCGTATGGGCGCTTTTCTTTTTTTACTCACAGTAATCAAGCTTTAATCAAGCTCTAATCAATCTTTAAGCAAGGCTAAACCAAGATTTTTTGTCCTTCGTTTGGCGTTCGTTGTCTCTCACGGCGGTTTAAAAAAGTACACTGGGCGCAAAGGGAGGGGCGCACCATGTGGCACAGGTTTAACCCAAACCCGCGCGGGAGCAGCGTCGGGGACTGCGTAGTGCGGGCGGTAGCGGCGGCCACCGGTCGGAGCTGGGAGCAAGCGTATATTGCGCTGGCGCTCACCGGCTATGCCCTCGGCGATATGCCCAGCGCCAACCGTACATGGGGCGCGTACCTCCAAAAGCAGGGTTACAAGCGCCGCATGGTGGAAGCGGACTGCACCACCTGTTACACCGTGGCAGATTTTGCCCGGGAGTACCCGCGTGGCGTGTACGTGCTTGGTTGCTCCGGCCATGTTCTGACCGTCATCGACGGTGCGTGGTGGGACAGCTGGGACAGTGGCGCAGAATGCCCGATCTACTACTGGTACAAGGAGGAAAACGATGCCGATTTATAACGGATACCCGCAAGTGTTTTACCCGCAACAGCCGCAGGGGCAGCTTGAAACGCTTCGAGCTGCACAATTTCAACCTCAGCCTGTCATGATACCGACAATGCAGGGACAGGCCGCACCGACTGACAGCGGCTTTATCTGGGTGCAGGGCGAAGCAGCAGCCCGGGGCTATCTGGTCGCCAACGGGAGCCGGGTGCTTTTGCTGGATGCTGATTCCGATACCTTCTACATCAAAGAAGTTGGGCAGGACGGCAGGCCGTTCCCGCTCCGCATCTACGACTACAAGGAACGCACCAGCGGCCCCAAAGCGTCGATTGCAGCCGCGCAAGCCGCAAGCGGGGAGTATGTCACCCGCAAGGAGTTCGACGCGCTGGCGGCAAAGTTTGCGGCGTTGGAGAAGCAGGAAGCATCAGAGCCGGAAAAGGAGAGCTAAACAATGAGCAGCAGCTTGTATAACTCGATGGGCCGACAGACCCAGAACCCCATTGGCGGGCAGTTTCAGCAGTTTATGGGCCAGATGCAGGGGAAAAACCCGCAGGAGATGATAAACCAGATGCTTACATCCGGCCAGCTCTCACAGCAGCAGCTCAACGCCATTCAGCAGCGGGCGCAGCAGATTGCGCCGATGCTCAACGGCATGAAAAATATGTTTGGATTCTGAAATGCGGCCGCATTTAGAATAAATTCAAAAATCTAACGTAAAGGAGTAAAACTATGTCTCTTTCTTCTGATAGCACGGTTCTGACCATGCCGGTACAGCCCGCCAACGGCTACAGCAACGGCTTCAACGGCTGGGGCGGCGACTGGATGGGCTGGATCGTCCTCTTTCTGATTTTCGGCATGTTCGGCTGGGGCGGCATGGGCGGCTTTGGCTGGGGCGGCGGCATGGGCATGGGCGGCGCTTCGCCTTATATGACCAGCGCAGTGACCCAGGCAGACCTGCAGCGCGGCTTTGACAACCAGAGCGTCATGAACAAGCTGAACGGCTTGGAAAGCGGCCTGTGTGATGGCTTCTATGCCATGAACACCGGGATGCTTCAGGGCTTCAACGGCGTGCAGCAGGGCCTGAACGGTGTCACCAACGCCATGCAGCAGGGCTTCAACGGCACCAACGTTGCGCTGATGCAGGGGCAGAATGCTCTGGCTACACAACTGGCAGACTGCTGCTGCAAGACCCAGACCGCAATCCAGGGAGTCAACTACAATCTGGCCACTCAGGAGTGCGACACCCGGAACCAGATGCAGCAGGGCTTCTGCGCAACGCAGAACACCATGAACAACAACACCCGGGACATCATCGAGAATCAGAACAGCAACACCCGCGCGGTGCTCGACTTCCTGACCAATGATAAGATCGCCACCCTGCAGAGCGAGAACAACGAGCTGCGCCGGGCTGCTTCTCAGGATCGCCAGAGCACGCTCCTGACCACCGCGATGAACGCGCAGACCAACCAGATCATCGGAACGCTTCAGCAGAAGGTTCCCGTGCCTGCCTATCAGGTGCCCAACCCCAACGCCATTTACTATGGCTGTGGGACCGGCTGCGGCAGCTGCGCATAACAAAATAGCGGCAACTGACTGCAATTTGTAGTCTGTTCAGCCCCTGAGCTGATTTTGCAAACCAGAGCGCCGGGGCAGTAGTCCCGGCGTTTTTCTATGAAAGGAGCATTTGAATGACCGTAGCAGAGCTGAAACAGCAGTTTGTAGATTATCTGTACAGCATGGATAAGAGCAAAATGAGCATGATGGAATTGAACACCTATGTTTTCATTTTGAAAACCCTGCTTGATACGGAAAAAGCAGATCCATCCAATTCTTGGATGGATCTCTTAAAAACCGTTTATGCAGTAAATGCGCCTGTTTGTGCAGAAAAGGAGGTTTTGGATAATGGCTGAATTTAGCAACTCCAACACCGTCAGCGTGGCAGCGGGTGAAAACCTTCTCCTGACCGAGACCGCGGTGAAAGCGCCTGCCTGCATCGTGCACCGTGAGGGCAGCGGCCTTGTGACCTTGCGGGGCCTGACCAATCAGTGCAAAGCACGCTTCAAGGTAAGCTTTGGCGGCAATATTGCCATTCCCACCGGCGGCACTGTGGGGCCCGTTTCCGTGGCGCTGGCTGTCGGCGGTGAGTCACTCAATAGCGCAACCGCCATTGTCACACCTGCTGCAGTCGAAAACTACTTCAACGTTTTCGTTGCTGCGTTCATCGAGGTGCCGCGCGGCTGCTGCGTGACCGTGGCGGTTAAAAACACCAGTACGCAGGCTGTCAGCATTGCAAACAGCAATCTGATCGTTGAGCGGGTAGCATAAGAAAGGAGATAAAGTCATGCTGGATAAACTGAATCATCTGAAGGATGAGATGTGCGACGAGCTCATGGAACTGACCGACAAAAAGAACCGCTCTCCGGGCGATGTTGAAATGATCGGTGAGATCGTGGACATCATTTTGGACATTCACCGCATCGAGGATTACTGCGAAAGCGGTGAGTACAGCCGTGCGGGCGAGTGGGAAGCTGACATGCGCGGATCCTTCAATCGCGATGCCGGAAACGGTTACAACCGGGGCAACAGCTATGCCAACCGAGGCCGTCACTATGTGCGCGGGCACTACTCCCGCACGGATGGCCGTGAGCGCATGATCTCTGACATCGAGGACATGATGCAGGAGGCCACCGGTGCAGAGCGCGATGCCTACAAGCGGGCCGCTGACATCTTGCGCAACGCATAAGAAAGGGGGCGGCAGGCATGGACATTGACGAGATCAATGAGCACATCCGCAAGCTCAAGTGCGAGGAAACCAGCTGGCAGAGCGTCAACAAACTTGCCGCCCTCTGCACTGTGCGGGACGAGCTGGAAGAAAAGCAGGCACCTGAAACGCAGATCCAGGCACTGCCACCCGCGACTTATGCGGCGGCGTACTCCACAGCAGCGGAACCGCAAAGTGACTTTGTGACGGCTGCCAGCGCCGCGCCCTTTGGAGGCTTGATAAAAGTGCTTGATGAGCACATGAGCGCCATAAAGCTTGCATACCCGAAAGAGTATGAGCTGGTCATGCGGAAGATTTTTGACGTAATAAGAAACCAACAAGCGACCAACTTATAAAAATAAATCGTTATATCGAATAAATATATTGATTTGTAATCAGTGGGTTGCAGGTTCAACTCCTGTCACCAGCTCCAAAAAAATAACGCATAGACGATGAAAGCAATTCGTCTATGCGTTATTTTTTTGTGAAAAAGTGATGTAAAATGACCTGAAACGGTGTGATAAACTACCAAATAAGCTACCACAAAACTCCGCTCAGTCTTCCTCGTTTTCACGTTCTTCAAAAAGGCTTTCAGCTTTTTTCATCTCATCGGTGAGAAATTTCTGACGGTGGGCAACGTAATATCTTGCAGTGGTGGAAAAATTTGTGTGTCCCATAATCTTTTTTGTTGCAGTAGGCGCCACATTTGCTTCAACGAGAAGCGTAGTTGCAGTGCGGCGCAAGGCGTGGGGGGTAATGCGGTCTCTAATCGGAGTGTCGGCTTGGTTTATTCCAAGATCAAGCATCAGCTTACGGAAAGAATGCTCAACATTGTTTTTGTCCTTTTTGTTTCCGCTTTCAGTGGGAAGAAGATATTTTTCTCCGATGCTCAACAACATCCATTCTGCAAGAATATTCTTGATCGGGTTTAAGATAGGAATAAAGCGTCCCTTTCCAGCAGCAGTCTTTTCGCCACCGGTCAGATTGCCGTTTTCTAAATCAACATTATCTCTAGGCAAAGAAAGAAGCTCGTCAATTCTCATTCCGGTGTATAAAAGAACCATTGCGATCTGCGCCGTTAAGTGCATTCCATTTCTAGGATCGTCTGCAACGGCTCGGATTTTAGCTGTCTCTTCCGGCGTAAGGATCCTTTCCTTTGGTCCGGGCGCTGGCGGCAGCTCTAACCCATCAGCATAGTTTTGATTGATAATATCTTGCTTCATGGCATATATGCATAACTGCCGAAATAAACCTTTTTGCTTTTCGCATAGGCTTCGGGATTTTCCGTCTGCGGAAAGTTCATCAATAACTTTTTGATAATCTTCCGTTTTAAGAGTGCGTACTTCGACGTTCCAAAGTTTTTCGGCTTTGCTGTAAGCTCTTACATACCCGTCTTTTGTATCCTCGCCGATGCTACTAAAGTGCGTAGCGCTCCATCTTTCGTAGATCTCCGCAAAAGTGGATTTTAAGCGCTCTGCCGGTGTCCTCTGAGCATTGTAAGTATCCAGGGCCTGAATGGCTTCCCCGGGAGACGCATAGTGTCCAAGAACGGTTTTGCCTCCATCCTCCGATGGAACAACGGCAACGTACGGTCTGCTTCTATTTCCGTCAGCCTTTTTATACACGCTGCCGCTGCCCTTGGGACGGCGGCGCTTTTTTCTTTGCTGCGGGGCGGCTTCCGGCTGCTTCTTCCCGCACCACGGACAAAAAGAAGCACCATCTGGGATCTCTTTCCGGCAGCATGGTCTTACGCATTTCATGGCTTACTCCTTTTTCCGCCCGATATATCCGAAGGCACCATTTTCAGCAGCGGCCTTTCCGGCCTTGTAGTTGATCTTCAGGTCTTCAATGGGAGGATGCGGAGCGTCCGGGCACGGGTCTAGGCCCATGCTCTGGGCAAAGCTGTATTGGTCGATGATTGTTCCGCATACACTAACCCTGTTGTTGAGTGGGCAGTGCAGGTTTGCAGCTATCTCCGAGATGACAGCAGGCGGGCTGCTGCCGTGACTGCCCTTCAATATGAAGAGAAGCAGCCTTTTCGTCAGCGGCGGCAGTTTTACCACGAGATGGCGCAACTGCGCGTTTAGCTCCTCGTCTGCCTTGCCGTCATCCGGCGCTTTGTACAGATCCGGGTGGATCATCTCCATGAACACAGATATGGGTGACACCCCGCAGGCCGTGCACCAGTCCATGATCTCGTCACTGTCCGGGCTGGTGCATCCTTTTTCCCAGCTCTGCACGGTGCGCTCTCCTTTTTCGATGCGCCTTGCGATCTCCGCTTGGCTCAGGCCAGCAGACACCCGGGCTTTTGCAAGTGCTTTTCCGATTTGGCTCGCTGTAAAATAACTCATACTTTCGCCCCCATAAAACCAGTGTGTTTTTAACAAAAAATGGCGCAGAAAAAATCTGCGCCATTCGACAAATTTTATCCGTATTTTGTTTTCCAACGGCGCATGGTAAAATCTGGATTATAAATCGTAGACGTGCACAAAAGAAAGGAGAAACGCAAAATGGATTTTGAGCAAAGAAGCAGTAAAGAAGCTGAAACGGCCATCATTGACGGAATGCCCGCCAGCATCTTGACCGGCACCGAACGCACCCCTGCACCCTGGGAGGAATAAGTTATGAAAAAGCTGTCACACTTTCGCACCCATGCCCGTGCCCTGCTGGCCTGCTATTTGGATATGACCCCGGAGCAGCAGCGCCTTGCTCGCGCTTACATTCAAGATAAGGCCCTACCGGAGGTGCAAGCCCTGCGTAACGCAGCCGGTACGCCCGGCGGGGCGCTGGCAGCTGATCTGTTGCAAAATTTGCAACAACCTTGCAACCGCGAATAACAACGCGCATATTTTGCACGTTGTTCGCGCAAACCGCGCGTATTTCGTCAAAACTGCATTTTTCTTTCGATTTTTTAACCGAAAAACGTTATCGAATAAAGATTGACGAAAACAACTAACGGTTTTATAATATAGTTGTAAACAGGTTTACAAGCCAAGTAGCTTGGACTTTTTAGCGTTGTACTCTGCTTCCGTAATGGCTCCCATGTCCAGCAGCTGCTTAAACTTCAAAAGCTCATCGGCGGTGCTGGATGCAGCCGGAACAGTAGCCTGCGGCTTCTCCTGGCTGTCTTTGCAGCTTTTTAGAAAAGCAGTCATGCCGCCGGGATAGACCGCTGCAGGCATGCCGCTTTCGCCCAGAGGAAGCACAAAGCGAATAGATACATTCTCTTTGCTGCGGCCCTTGCGGGTTTCAGTCTTTGCGGTGGCAGCTCCCACGATTGCACCCACAGGACCGGCAACGGCTGCGCCGATAACGGCCCGGCCAATGCCGCCTTTGGTCTCTGTCACCGTCAGATCGTCTGGCGCGTCAGATTCGTAACCGGCGACTTCATCAAAGCTGTAGATCATGCGAGGGCCTTTATCACCGCCGCGGTGCCCAAAGCAAAACAGCCGGTTGGTTTTGTCAATGGACACAAAGAGCGCGTCACCATCATAGATGGAATCGGTTTCTTTGAACGCCTTCCGACGCTGTTCCAGTGTAGCCCAGTAGTCCGCAAGGGCAGCGGTCGGTTGCTTTGCTACCCGGATGCCCAATTTTGAAAAGAAAAAGTTGCTGCAGCTGGCGCAAATCAAGCCGTCCGCGCTCTTCTCGCGGTTCAGCAGACCCAGCTTGCCGCCGCAAACGGGACAGATATTTGCCATGTTTATACCTCATCTTTTGATTTTACATTACACAGGAGGAATCAGAATGAACACCACAGACCGACAAGGCTACATTAACGCAATTATCAAACTGCTGGAAAGGGCAGACCTGCGCAAACTGCGCCTGGTCTGGGTTTACGCCAGCAGGCTGATAAAATAAATCAAGGTAGCAAAAGAAGGGGAACCCTTACGGGTTTCCCTCTTTTTTTTGCAGCTTTCTCGCCATCCGCTCAAGAAATTTCCAGTCTTCGGGCTCCAGCTCGGCCAGAACTTCCACAAACTGCCGTTTGAAGCTGTCTTCTTCATTCGCCGTAATGTCAGCGAGAAAAGCAGCCAGCTTCTCCGACTGGGTGATCTGGTTGAACATTTCCCCTTCGCCTGTCCGCAGCCACGTCTCATTGACGTTAAACTCACGGCAGATGTCGGAGATCGTTCGGTCGCTGGGGACTCGCGTGCCGCTTTCGATCATCCACATAAAGTTACGGGACAGACCTACTTGCTCTGCAAACTTCTCTTGCGTAAGGCCTAAGCTCTTGCGGACAAGCGCGATTCGTTCGTTCATTTACTTGCCCTCCTTACGCTTCATATTATAGTGCAAAAATCTAACTATGTCAACTTATTTTTGAAAAAAATCCAAAAAAATGCTTGCAAAATCTAACTATGTGTGCTATACTAATCTCACAAGGTTAGCAAACGCAAGCAAACAGGAGGACAAAAACATGAATGCACTTTCTATTAACATCCCGGCAAACTTCGCCGCAGATTGCAATAACACCCTCAAGCGGTACAACGCCGCCCAGACCGACGCCGAGCGCCGTGCGGTGCTTGACCGACAGACCGTGCAGGGCCTGTGGTGGGCGATTAAGTTCGTCAGCCAGCTCCAGACCGCTTGCATGAGCGAGAAGGAGCTGAAGCACGCAATCCGCCTCACCCACTTCCGTGGCTCTGTATGCCCGGAATTTAAGGCTTGAAGGGAGGGCTAAGGGATGATGGACATTTACGAGATCGCAGCTCTGGGCTGGCGCACCCGGGAAGTAGCCGATGCGGACAGCGTTAGTTATGTTGTACCCATAAGGGGTTACAACTGGTTCCGCTGGAAGGGATGCCGCCGGTCTGGCCAGTGGATTCACGGCGCGGAAGCCGAGACGCATTGCGATGCACTGCAAGTCTACGGCAATGGCGCATGGCACCCTGTCGTTGCTTTTGCTTACGGTTATATGGGCCCGGCGGCGGACTACACCGTGGCTGGCGTGAAGATGTTTAAGGAGGTCTGAACGATGAAAATTTTCAAACAGGATGCACGCACAGGCGTTTCGTGCGGGGTGAATAACTTTGGTGAAGTGTTTTGCGGGAACGATCGTTCGGGTTATACCCTGCCGGACACACCGGAGAATCGGGAGCATGTTCTGGCCGATTTTGATTTCTGGACACAACCCGCCTGATGATGACCCTGCGGCAAGGGTCGAAACCACCCGGCAGCCAGCCGGGCAAGGTCGTGGGTGCCAACCACAGAAGGAGTTGATTTTATGGCAAAGGCAAAGAAGAACCGCACCGATCTGGCTGCAGAGCGGTACAGCATCCCCATTGACGGGGCCCACGCTGCGGATGCCCTGGTCAACGAGCTGTTTGACTCGCTGGACCCCCGGGACAAGCAGACCCTGCTCTGGATGGGCATGGGCATGGCCGCGGTGCGCAAGAACGACCACCAGACCGAGAACAACGGCGTGGCGTGATGGGAGGGAAGGACATGGACAATCTGAAATCACTGATTCCAGTTAGCTACGATAACCCGGAGCGCCCCACGGTGAGCGGCCGGGAGCTGCACGATTTCTTGGAAGTCAACACACCTTATCGCATTTGGTTCCCGCGCATGGTCGAATATGGATTTACCGAGGGTGAAGATTTCAACCCGTACAAAAATGTACGAGTTCAGTCGGAAGGCAACCGAGAGGTGGAACGTACGATTGACGACCACCAGCTTACCATCCCGATGGCGAAGGAGCTGTGCATGATCCAGCGCAACGAGCGTGGCAAGCAGGCACGGCAGTATTTTCTGGCCATTGAAGCCCAGTGGAACAGCCCGGAGGCGGTCATGCGCCGGGCGGTGCTTATCGCCCAGAAGCAGAACGACCAGCTCAAGGCCGCCAACCGCCAGCTTCTGGCAGAGAACAGCGATCTGAAGCCGGATGTAACAAGCAGGTGGTTGACCTGACCTATGAATACAGCTGGGCACAGCTGAAAATGCCCGACGGAACGATTGTCGAGGGCAATGTCGAAAGCTGGTGCGACTATGAAGGCGACCAGCTTCAGGTTGTGATTGACGGTGTGACCTATCTGGTTCATTCGTCCAACATTGTTATGCGTCATTGATGCAAGGAGGATCTTTATGAAAACCACGATGTGCGATAAGGTTTGCCAGCTGATTGGCAAGTACCAGGCCTTGAAAGAATACTTTTGCAACAAGGCGTTTTTGGAAGCCTCGATAGGCAGCAGCCTTGCCGACTTTTACAGCTTTTACAGTAAGTCGGTAGGATCTGCGCAGGCAGATATGTGCGGCCAGTTCTTGGCCGATTTGAACAAGCTGCTGGAAGAGGACGAGAAGGAGGACACCCATGAGTGAGAAGATCATCGCATACAAGGCCATGGACAAAAACATGATGTGCCGTGGCAAGCAGTATGAGGTGGGTAAGACCTACCACGAGGACAAGGCAGACTGCTGCCACGCCGGAATGCACGCCTGCGAGAACCCGCTGGATGTGCTGCACTACTACCCGTTGAAGGATAGCCCGCGCTTTTTTGAGGTCGAGTGCGGCGGGAACGTGGATAAAAGCGAAGAGGACAGTAAACTGGCCTGCACTGAGCTGACGGTGAAAGGTGAGGTGAATTTTGCAGGGCTGGTAAAAGCTACGGTGAATGCCGTTTTTAATCGGGTGAAGGGCAAAGAACCTTTTTCCAGCGGATATTACAGCACGGCGGGTTCCAGCGGCAATTGCAGCACGGCGGGTTCCAGCGGCAA
>ERZ1034680.365-NODE-365-length-23848-cov-35.489346_pt1 | contig 23848 bp, 19 predicted proteins | sample MGYA00520639_ERZ1034680 | MGnify/ENA primary metagenome ERZ1034680 (study PRJEB33766, sample SAMN09781760) | gut metagenome | biome: gut microbiome | host: Homo sapiens | place: Madagascar | study: EMG produced TPA metagenomics assembly of the PRJNA485056 data...
GCCGAAAGTACTTGTCTGGAGACGGGCTGGGAGGATAGGGCGTTGCTGGTTTGATGTAAGGCATTCACTTAGGTGGATGTCTTTTTTATTAGTGTAATATGATGTTTTTATTTTTTTACTAAGGAGCGCAATTGTATGCGACAAAAACGCAGAAGAAAGCGCAGTTATAAACGAGTGAAGTGGCTGGCGGTAATACTGGTTGTCATTCTAGTAGCTGTAGCGGGAATTATAGCAGCAAAAAATTCAAGAGAACGTCAATTTTATGATAATGGTATGGAAACTAGTAGCAGAGTAATGCATGTTATGATTCTAGGGGTTGATCGCCGAGAAGATGATGTTGGCCGCAGTGATACAATGATGGTAACAGCAGTTGACATGGATCAGAAAAAAGCAGCGTTGCTTTCGGTACCACGTGATACTAGAGTTAAAATCGATGGTTATGGTTACGAGAAAATAAATCATGCTTATGCCTATGGTGGACATAAGCTTTCGCAGAATGCTATAGAAAATCTGCTAGGGGTTTCAATTGATCACTATATATTGATTGATACTAAAGCTTTTGAGCGGATAATAGATGCTATTGGTGGAATTGATATCAATGTTGAGAAACGGATGTATTATGAAGATCCTTGGGATGACAATGGTGGTCTAGTGATTGATTTGTATCCAGGAGAGCAGCATCTTGATGGCCAAAAAGCTATTCAATATGTCCGTTATCGTGATGGTGAAGGTGATATTGGTCGCATAGGCCGTCAACAGCATTTTATAAAAGCAGTGTTGGCTAAAGTTATCTCACCGGAAATGCTGCCGAGACTGCCAAAGCTGGTAGAAGAAGTAAGTTCAGCAATTAAAACAGATATGTCACTTGCAGAACTACTGGAATTTGCTAATACTATGAAAAGTGTCCATGATAATGGACTGACAGCACAGATGGTACCAGGTCAGCCAGCCTACATTGATGACGTAAGTTATTGGATTCCGGATATAACAGATTTGCGTGCATTGTTAGCTAGTGAATTGGGGAGTAACTTGACTGCTGAGGCTAGTGATAAAGCGCAGGCTGATGAGGATGCTTATATGGATGATCTGCCGAAGGGATTAAAACTTACTGCAGCTAAAAGCTCAGGCAAATTAGTTACAGCTAATAGTGATGATAATGACGAAGAACCTTTAAAGCCTGATGAAATATCAGTTATGGTTATAAATGACAGTGGTATAAATGGTGCTGGTGCTAGAGTGGCAAGCATTTTACAGAGCAAGGGGTTTATTATTTCTGGTGTGGAAACAGGCAAAACTAGTTCGCGTGAACAAACAACTATAACAACATCAGCGCGTAATACCAATTTATTTTATGGAATGCCTTTTAAATGTGTTATTATGGATGGTGGTGGAACCAATCAAGCCGTAGTGCGTATTGGGCTTGACTATCGTCGCTGAAATGGGACGGAGCGTGGCTCCGTCTTATTTTATAGGAAAAATAAATGATATAAATATTAGAGGTGATATAAGTGAGTTTGTTAAAGGTAAATGGTTTAAATAAATCATTTGGTATAGATGAATTGTTTCATGATGTGAATTTTTCAGTAGCAAGTGGTGATAAAGTAGGTTTTGTTGGTGCTAATGGTGCAGGAAAAACAACTTTGATGCGTATTTTGCTGGGCAAGGAAGAAGCTGATGGTGGTCTGGTGCAATTTGACAGCGCTGATAGTATCGGTTATGTAGAGCAGCAGGCAGACTTTGGTGAAGGCACATTATATGATGAATTTAAACGAGCTTTTGATGATGTATTGAATTTAGCTGATCGCAAAAGAAGCTTAGAAAAAAAGATAGCCCAAGATACTTCAGAGGAAGTTATGCAGGAATATAGCAAAGTCGTTGAGCAATTTGAACGTTTGGAGGGTTACGATTATGAAAGCCGGATTAATCGGATTGCTTTTGGTTTAGGGTTTACGGAAAATGACTTTGAAAAAAATGTCCAGCATTTTTCTGGGGGACAAAAAACACGAATTTGTTTGGCCAAAGCACTGCTAAGAGAACCAGATTTTTTATTTCTTGATGAGCCTACCAATCACCTTGATATAAAAATGATTGAGTGGCTGGAAGCGTTTCTAAAAAATTACCGTGGTGGAGTATTAATAATATCGCATGACCGTTATTTTTTAGATAAAGTAGCTACCAAAATTATTGAATTGGATAATAAAACTGTAACCAGTTATGAAGGAAATTATACTTATTTTATAAAAGTTAAAACTCAGCGGCGCGCGGCTTTAAAATCAGCGTATGAAAAGCAACAGGAGCATATAAAGAAAACTGAAGAATATATAAGAAAGTATAAAGCCGGTATAAAAAGCAAGCAGGCGCGAGGCCGGCAAAGTCAATTGAATCGGTTGGAAAGAATTGTATTGCCACCAGAGTCAGCTGCCTTTAACTATTTTGCATTTAACGCTCCGCCAGAATGTGCCCAGCGTGTGGCTGAGCTTGAAGATGTAGCAGCTTTTTATGATAAAAATGAGATTTTTAGTCATTTGTCACTTTTAATTCGTAAGGGTGATGGTGTAGCTTTAGTTGGACCAAATGGCGCTGGCAAAACGACACTATTAAAGGTACTGTTAGGAGAGTTGCAAACGCCGACTGGACGGGTAAAAATAGGCAGTCGGGTAAAAATAGGTTATTTTTCGCAGCAACATGAAGGGCTTAATATGGGCAATACCATTTTGGATGAAATCATGTATACTTATGGTATTGATGAAGAACAAGCTCGTCATTATTTAGGAGCATTTTTATTTTATGGTGATGATGTATTGCGGATTATCGGTGATTTATCTGGCGGTGAACAATCAAGGGTAGCATTTTTAAAATTAATGCTGACCGGAGCTAATTTTTTAGTTCTTGATGAACCGACCAATCATCTTGATATTCCAGCACGTGAAGCCGTAGAAGAAGCATTAATGGCTTATCCAGGTACTTTTTTAGCAGTATCACATGACCGGTATTTTCTTGATAAAGTTGCTAACTGTACGCTAGAATTAGCTGATGGAAAACTAACTGAGTATGCGGGCAACTACAGCTATTATCTAATGAAAAAAGAATTGGCAACTGCTGAAAAAGCTGAAGCTGAAAGCGAACATAAATTGGCTGAGAAAAGAGCTAAAGATAAACAGCTTAAGGCTAAGAAAAAAAATAAGGCTCAATTGCAAGCAGTAAGGTGCTTAGATACTAATAGCAAAAAAAATGACAAAGCAGAATTAGGTAAAATTCAAAGCATGAGCGAAACTAAACGCCAAGAAATGATTCAGCGAGCTGAAGCTGAAATTGCTATGGCGGAAGCGGAACTAAAAGCCTTGGAGTATCAAATGAATGATCCGGAAATACAAAAAGATTTAGCAGAAAGCCAAAAAATCGCTGCCGCTTATGCAGCTAAGGAACAGGAGATTGATGAGCGTTATGCTAAATGGGAACGATTGACTGAAGCATAACAAGTGAGGTGGCATTTATGGCAGATATAAGCCAACGTAATAGACAAATGACCTTGGATTTAAATGCTGTAGAAGAAGTCGAGGGATTAGTTGATAGTATCATTTTTGCTAGTGATAATGGTGATTTTTCAGTTTTTCGCTTACGGCCAGTTCAGCAAAATAGTCGAATAACTGCTACCATTAACACAGAACCACCATTGGTTGGGCAGCAGGTTCATTTAAAAGGCAGTTGGATTACGCATCCACGTTTTGGTCAACAATTTAAAGCAATTAGTATTCGCTTAGAAGCACCTACTAGTGTTGAGGGAATTGAGCGTTTTTTGGCATCAGGGGTAATTGATGGCGTTGGTCCTGCGATGGCAAAACGCATTGTGGCTAAATTTGGCAAGGATACATTGCAAATTATCGAAGAAAAACCACATCAATTGCAAAGTGTGTCTGGTATCGGGGTTAAGACGGCAGAGAAAATAGCAGCTTCATATATGGCTCAATCGGAATTGCGGGAGATTATGTTATGGCTGGAAAGTCACGGTATATCAGGGTCTTTTGCCGCGCGTATATTTAAAAAATATAGTTCATTTGCGATAGATGTATTAGAAAATCATCCCTATAGGCTAGCACAAGAAATAGATGGCATAGGCTTTGCGACCGCTGACGCTATAGCAGCTAGTCTTGGCATGACTAAAGACAATGCCAGCAGGATAGCTGCGGGGATTGATTATGCATTGCAGCAGATTGCATTAAATGGACATTGTTGTATACCAGATGAGCCATTGGTTGAACGAACGGCGAAATTGTTGCGGGTAGAAACCGCAACGGTTCGTGAGGTACTTAAACAACAATTACAAAAACAAAATTTGGCTGTAGAATATGTGGGCAGCAATACGCTTATATATCCTAACTATCTTTATCGAGCTGAACAAAAAGTTGCGCGCAAGTTATTATATTTGCAAAAATATGCTGATAAACTGACTGTAGCTGATCTAGAAAAAATGGTTGCGGAATGGGAAGTAAGAAATGATATTGATTTGGCCAAAGCGCAACGTGAAGCGATGAAAGCGGTGCTGACGCATGGGATATTTGTCCTTACTGGTGGACCGGGTACCGGTAAAACTACAGTTATACGCGGTATGCTGGATATGTTGGAATGGGCCGGTCTTGATATATTGCTAGGAGCGCCAACAGGCAGGGCAGCGAAAAGACTAGCTGAAGCTACTGGTCGCAAGACAATGACTGTTCATCGGATGCTGGAGGCACAGGGAGGCATGGGCGATGATGGTTCATCGCAGTTTGTTAAAGATGCTGATGAGCAGTTAGAAGCAGATGCGATTATATTAGATGAAGTATCTATGATGGATATAATACTAATGCAGCATTTTATTGAGGCTGTTCCAGATGGTTGTCATGTAATTTTAGTTGGTGATGTTGATCAGTTGCCGGCAGTAGGACCAGGTTCGGTGCTAAAGGATATTCTGCGCTCTAGGGTTATTCCTAGTGTTCGCTTGACGGAAGTATTTCGTCAAAATGAAGAGAGCATGATAGTATTAAATGCTCATGCAATTAATGAAGGCAGAGTTCCAGTATGCATGCCAGCAAGTGATTTTCAGTTTATTGAAATAATGGATGCTGCGGCAACAGCCGATAATATAGTAAGGCTTTGCCAAAACGAACTTCCCAGGCAAGGATGGAATCCTTTAATTGATGTACAGGTATTATCGCCAATGCATCGGCAAGAGTGTGGAGTTGAGAATCTAAATAAATTATTACAGGCCGCGCTCAATCCTAAATCGCCAAGTAAAGCCGAATTTATGAACACAGTACAGATTTTTCGTTTAGGCGATAAGGTAATGCAAACAAAAAACAATTATACTAAGCAAGTATTTAATGGTGATATTGGTTTTATTACGGAAGTAGAGCCTAATCATATTGTGGTAAAATATGCTGAAGATCTTAGTGTAGAATATGAAAAAAGTGAATTAAATGAATTGCAGCTAGCTTATGCGATGAGTGTGCATAAAAGCCAAGGCAGTGAATATCCAGTGGTAATATTGCCACTTACGCGAGGTCATCATATTATGCTGCAAAGAAATCTTTTATATACGGCAGTTACTAGAGCCAAGAAAAAAGTAATATTGCTTGGGAGTAAAGCTGCTTTAAATACGGCTGTAGCTAATGATCGCACTCGCAAGCGTTATACCTTGCTGGCAGAGAGATTAGCTCATAAATTAGATTAAAAAAAGGTTTTGCCTAATGCTAAGCACAATTAGGCAAAACCTTTTTAGGTTAAAATTTAAGCTTCGAAAGATTCTTCTAGTTCTTCTAATGTTTTTTGTTTGCTTTCCTTGCCTAGTCCAACGACTATAGCAGAAACAATTATGAAAACGGAAGCGAACATCATAAATATAGTATTCATTCCCCAAGCATTAGCCAGCATAACTCCTACTAACATCGGTGCGAGCATACCGCCGATACGGCCAAAACCTGCTGCCCAGCCGGAGCCTAAAGCCCTGATAGTAGTAGGATATTGTTCTGGCGTGTAAGTATAGATAACGCCCCAAGCACCTAGATTAAAGAAGCTCATAGCAGCGCCCCAGCACATGAGTGTGGCAGGGGTGCTGGCACTGCCAAAGAAGAAGCTGCAAATACCAGAAAGCAGTAAGAACAGAGAAAGTGTGTATTTGCGACCAATAATATCGACTAACCAAGCGGCTGCATAATAACCGGGCAACTGAGCCAAGGTCATAATAAGGACATATTCGAAGGTTTTTACTACGGCAAAACCTTGCGCATAGACGATAGATGGCAGCCACATGAAAATGCCATAGTAGCTATAGACAATACCAAACCAAGCTAGCCATAACATTACGGTACGAGTGCGAAACTTTTTGGACCACAAAGTCAAAAAATGCGGCTTGGCTGATTTTGGCTGCGCTTTTTCGGCTTCACTTAAAGTGTCAGTAAATGGCAAGCTGGTTACATTAAGTTTAGCTTCTAATTTAAGAATTATAGTTTTGGCTTCATCTATGCGATTATGCGAAATTAAATAGCGGATTGATTCCGGCATATGCAAACGAATCAAAAATACGTAGAAAGCTGGCAAGGTACCGATGATGAAAGCAATCTGCCAGCCAAAGCGCGGGATAAGCAGATAAGCGACACAGGCAGCTACGAGCCAGCCAAGTCCCCAAAAACTTTCCAAGAGAACAATAAAACGTCCTCTTAGGTGAGCTGGCGCATATTCACTCATCAGGGTAGCTGCTACAGGAAGTTCGCCACCTAGACCAAAGCCAACTAAAAAGCGGAAGAATAGCAAAGACTCATAACTCCAGGAAAGAGCACACATACCAGTTGATATACTGTAAAGCAAAACAGTAAGTGTAAACACACGTTTACGTCCAATTCTATCAGCTAAAGTGCCAGCAAGAATTGCGCCTAACGCCATGCCAATAAGACCTATCGAGCCTATCCAGCCAACTTGGGCTGGACTTAGACTCCATTCTTTGGCAAGCACTGGCAGGACAAAGGCAATGAGACCGGTATCCATCGAGTCAAATAACCAGCCGAGTCCAGTTATAAGCAGTAATTTGTATTGGAAAGAGCCAACAGGCAGCTGTTCCAAACGTTCGAGAATCATAAAAATACCTCTTTTCCAGAACTATATAACAACAGTAGTTGTATTATAGTCTGTCTTGACAGATGTCGCAAGTTAAAATTTTTATATTATATTGTTAGGCTAATATAGCCTTATAATGATAGTTTACAGAAAATGCGTATAGGTGTAATATAGAGGCATTGACACTAATACTACCGAGGGGGACTTTTAGATGCAAGAAATTCCAAAGGTACTCAGCATAGCTGGCAGTGATTCAAGCGGTGGCGCGGGAATTCAGGCTGACTTGAAAACCATGATGGCGAATGGTGTTTATGGTATGAGCGCTATTACTGCGTTGACGGCGCAAAATACTACAGGGGTAACTGCTGTTTCGGAAGTAACACCAGAATTTTTAGCAGCACAAATTGATGCTGTATTTACAGACATCAGACCTGATGCTGTAAAAATAGGTATGGTTTCTTCGGCAGCATTGATAAAGGTCATTGCGGAAAAATTGCAAGAATATCAGGCACTAAATGTGGTAGTTGATCCAGTTATGGTAGCAACTAGTGGCGCTAAACTTATAGATGAGTCAGCAGTAGCTGCATTGCAGACTGAATTATTTCCGTTAGCAGCGCTGATTACGCCAAATTTGCCGGAATTGCAGGTAATAGCTGACACTAATATAAATAATGAAGCAGCTATGGCAAATACCGCGGTGGCTGTCAGTCAAAGGTTCAACGTTAATGTGTTAGGCACGGGCGGTCATTTTGGCGATGAAGCTAATGATGTATTAGCTATGACTGATGGCAGCAGTCAATGGTTTAAGGGACAGAGGATAGACAATCCTAATACGCATGGTACTGGCTGCACCTTATCAAGTGCAATAGCAGCTAATTTGGCTAAGGGGTATGCTTTAGAGGATGCTATTTGGTTAGCCAAGGATTATTTGACTGGGGCTCTGCTGGATGGAATGAATTTAGGTAAAGGTTCAGGACCTTTAAATCATGGTTTTGCGCTTAGTGGTGATTTTTTTGCAGCTGGCTAAGCTCGATAAAAGTAGTAATAGATAGGAGTAAATATTTTAATGAAATTTGACAAGCAGCAATCATGCTTGCTGGCGGGGTTGTTTTGCCTGACTTTAGGCAGCAGTTGGCTGATAGGAGTGAATAATGTTTGGGCAAGTGAAAGAAGTGTTGCTAAAACAACCGATAATGCCAAAAGGGTAATAGATTTTAACCAAACAGTACGTAGTGACAATAATTCAGTTGCGTCTGAACCAGTAAAAGCTGATATGGCGGTAACTAGTATAAATAATGTGCGCTTAGAGTGGCAGGAAGTGCCAAGTGCGGTGCGTTATCAAGTAGTTATTTTAAAATCAGCTGAGGATACGCCTGAAAATATAGTATTAACAGCGGATCAGGTTTATACCAATGGTATTGATGTAGATTTAAGTCGTTTTGGCAGCAGTGCTGGAAGTTTTTTTTGGAAATATTGTCCTCTTGATTATAACGGACAGGCTTTAGGTAATTATCATTTCTCTAAACCACAGCCGATAACAAGTGGCAGCAGTGTTAATCCGAAAGCGCCAAAACCGACAACTCAATATGAGCGGATGGATTATATGCCGGTATATCCAGTATATTCCTGGATACCGATGGCTGGTGCTAAAAATCATGAGGTTCAGGTATATAAAGCCAATTCCTGGGGAGATAGCCTAATAAGGACTATTAGTGCTGGTGAATATGATGTTTATGAAGATGGCGGTTATACTACGCCAGGCAATTATTACTGGCGGGTACGCTCGCTTGATGCAGCGGGCAATCCGATTAGTGACTGGTCAGAAAAAAGTTATTTTTCAGTAAGTACCCAAAATACACCGATAGCAGCTTTGGGTGATAGTATAACTCACGGTGGCGGAGCTATGTCAGTGCCGCCAGGTTATCTGTTATATGATTGGGAAAGTTATTCAGCGGTACCAATAAAAAATTTAGGTTTTAGCGGCAATACTACTGAGGCTATGCTGGAACGTTTTGAGCGCGACGTATTGCCGTTTTCGCCACGAATACTAGTCATCATGGGCGGTGTTAATGATTATCGTGGCACGGTAAATGGCTGGACGACGGTACAACATCTGAAAGCTATCAAGGAAAAATGTGATATATATGGCATAATTCCTGTATTTTTAACCGTTACGCCTATAAATCCAACGCTTATGGTAAAAAGGGCACATATAGAACAGCCACCGTTTGATTGGCTGGTTCATCAACAATATATAAATGCTTGGATTATGAAGCAACAGCATCATGTTGATGTTGCTGCCATGCTAGCGGATGATACTGGCTGGCTGCGTTCAAATTATACTACTGATGGTTTGCATCCAGATTATTTTGGCAAAAAATATATTGGTGAACAGGTTGGTAAATATTTACAAGAACATTTTCCTTGGATTACTAATAAGCTGACCAAGAAACCTATTCCTGTTTATGGAAAATAAAACAAAAATAACGCGGTTATTAAAATTGGCCGCGTTTATTTTTACATATAAGTTTGCCGAAAAAATTATGTTTGCTGAGGAGACGATTTTGTGATTATAAACAAGAAGCAATGGCCACGCCTGCTGTTAGTTACAATATTACTGATGGCTGTACTGTTTTGCTTGGTTTATCCTAAAAAAATGAGTGCTACTATGGTAGCTGATAGTGAAAGTGGTACGAAGGTATTGGTGCTTAATTATCATAAAGTAGATAATACATTTATTTCCTTGGCAGTAAGACCAGATGATTTTGACAAGCAGATGCAGTATTTAAGTGACAATGGCTACAATACTATTACCCCAGATGAGCTTTATGATAGTCTGGCTGGTAATAAAGAACTGCCGGAAAATCCGGTGCTGATAACTTTTGATGATGGTTATGAAGATAATTACACCAATGCGTATCCGATATTAAAAAAATATGGGTTTAAAGGAACTATTTTTGTAATTAGCAGTTTTTTAGGCAAAAACAAGAATTATATAACCTGGGATCAGGCAAGAGAAATGGATGCTGATGGCATAAATATTGAGTCGCATACTGTTGATCACAAGTCAATGACCGATTTAACTGATGATGAACTGAGGGAAGAGCTTGTAGCATCGAAGAAGAAAATCGAAGAAGAATTAGGTCATCCAATAGGATATATGGCTTATCCAACGGGAACGTATAATTTACATATTGCGCAGTTAGTAAAAGAAGCTGGTTATAAAGCAGCATTTACTATTAAATATGGTAATGTTGACAAGGCTAGTAATATTTATGCTTTGGAAAGAGTACCGATATTTCATACCGAGAACACCAATCGGGATTTTTTAGAAAGAATTCGTTATACGCCGATATTTGAGCGTTTAGGCTGGATAAAAAGTTAAAATGAGTTTTATTTGTTTTAGTAATAACTAAAACTTGCCAATACCAACCATATTGATATATTATATGATATATACGATAGTGGTATTTTGTGGTGAATTGTGGTTTTTTATTAAACTAGGTGGTGAGGCAGGATGTTTATGGGGGAGTATACCCATGCGATAGATGCTAAAGGCCGTATCATCCTGCCAGCGGATTTTAGGCAGGAGCTCGGGGTGTCATTTATTATAACTAAAGGGTTAGATAAATGTCTGTTTTTGTATGGGCAGCAGGCTTGGGATGAATTAGCCGCAAAATTGCGAGTCCTGCCCTTAGTCAAACCTGAGGCTAGAGCGGTAGTGCGGTTCTTTTTTTCGGGAGCGCGCCAGCTTGAGTGTGACAAACAGGGAAGGTTTCTTGTACCAGCTAATTTACGCAATCATGCGGGGATAATATTAAAGCAGGATGTAGTCCTTACTGGGGTGGATAACCGTATTGAAATTTGGAATAAGGAACAATGGGCTGGTTATAGCGGCGAAGTAGAGCCGGAAGTTACGGCGATTGCGGCGACACTGGCAGATTTGGATATATAGCGATAGGAGTTTTTCATGGAGTTTCATCATATAAGCGTAATGCTTGAAGAAACAGTACGCGGTCTGGTTACAAATAAAGAGGGAACTTACGTGGACTGTACTTTAGGTGGTGCAGGTCACTCTCATCGTATTGCAGAAATGCTGATGCCAGCAGGGCGTATTATTGGTATTGATCAGGACGAAGCGGCTATTGAAGCTGCTAAAAAGCGTCTTAGTGACGTAAAGTGCCGAGTTGATATAGTGCATAGCAATTTTTCGCAATTGGAGGCAATTCTTAAAGCTGAAGCTGCTGAATTAGTTGATGGCATAGTGTTTGATTTAGGGGTGTCGTCACATCAGATTGATACTGCTGAGCGGGGGTTTTCTTATATGCAGGATGCGCCACTTGATATGCGCATGAACCCTGAAGCTGATTTTTCGGCTTATGATGTAGTAAATACTTATAGTGTGACTGAATTAAATCGTATTTTTCATGATTATGGGGAAGAACGATGGTCCAAACGTATAGCTGAGTTTATTGTTAAAGAACGTGAAATAAAGCCAGTAGCAACTACTGGTGAGCTGGTAGATATTATTTGCAAGGCGGTGCCAAAGGCGGTAAGACAAGCAGCTGGCGGGCATCCAGCTAAACGAATATTTCAAGCTGTCCGCATTGAAGTTAACGATGAATTAGGTATCTTGGAAAATGCTTTTCGCACAGCGGTAAAGCATTTGAAACCAGGTGGCAGAATAGCTATCATTACGTTTCATTCATTAGAGGATCGTATAGCTAAACAGACATTGAAGCAGCTGGCACGCGGCTGTATTTGTCCGCCGGAGCTGCCGGTTTGTGTTTGTCATCATGAACCGGAAATAAAAATTTTAGGAAAGCCAATAAAGGCAAGTATTGAAGAACTGGATAATAATTCAAGATCGCGCAGTGCTAAACTGCGCATTGCCGAAAAATTAGCGTTAGCAAGCCAGCAGGAAAAGGAGGGGAACACAGATGTTAGCTAAACAGAAAGATAACCTGGATACAGCTGCCAGCAAAGAAGCTCATTCGGCCGAATGGGAAGAATTGCGCAAAGTTCCCAATGAGCCTTTATATAAGACCGTACTAGATACTAGTACCCGGTTTAATTGTCAGGTGCTTTTTTTGACTATCGCAATTTTGGCATTATTGGTAACTATTGGCAGTGGGGTAAGTGCTAGCCGTGGTTATGCCTTAGTGGAAGTTCAGCGTCAGGCAGAACAGTTGGAACAGGAGAACGAACGATTGAAAATTGATATCGCTAAATTGAAATCTCCAGAACGCATTAAAACTATTGCCAAGGATAAGCTGGGTATGGAAGTACCCAAAAGAACTTATTTCAACAAGGAAAATAAATAGGGCGTTTTGTTTTTATGACGCCAAGGCAAAGAGGCTGTTACTTGGGGACAGCTTCTTTCGTTTATTAATGAATAAAATTATATTTTTGTTTTTGGCAAAAAGGGAATAATAGCGTTATAATAGTGTACGGTCAAATTGATAGCAAACCCTTTGAGGAGGTTTTATAATGAAAACAATTCAGCAGCTGGCACAAATTGTCGAAGGTGCAACAATTATTGGTGATAAAGAAACTATTATTACGGGGATAGAGCATGATTCTCGCAAAGCAGAAACCGGAACCCTGTTTGTATGTATAAAAGGCGTGCATGTTGATGGTCATAAATTTATTTCACAAGCGGTAAATGCTGGAGCTAAAGCTATTTTAACGACGCGGGAAACGGTAGAGGTTCCCGCAGGCGTAGCAATATTAAGAGTTCCTGATTTAAATAAGGCTCTTGACACTATAGTGCCGTATTTTCATGATTATCCGGCGCGTTCAATGCGTATTATTGGGATAACTGGAACCAATGGCAAGACGACTACTAGTTATATAACGCGGGCAATTTTACGGGCGGCAGGTTATAGAGTGGGACTTATTGGTACCATTCAGATTATGATCGAAGATGAAGTATATCCTATTCACAATACAACGCCTGATGTAGTTGAGTTGCAACATACTTTAGCAATTATGCGGGATCAAGGTATGGATTACGTCGTTATGGAAGTATCATCACATGCTTTAGATCAAGATCGGGTGGCAGGTATAGAATTTGACACTGCAGTCTTTACTAACTTAACGCAGGATCATTTGGATTATCATAAAACATTGGAAAATTATATGCTGGCTAAGGCTAAATTATTTGATAAGGTATCGGAAGCTGGTGTAATGAACGGCAAAACAGCTGTGGTTAATATTGATGACGCAGCGGGCAAGGTTATGCTGGAACATGCAAAATGTCGGCATATAACTTATGCTATAGATAAGAAAGCTGATTTAAGGGCAACAGCTATCAATGTACTCGCCAGCGGGGCTAATTTTACGCTCAATAATGAAGCATTTGGCAAAATGCCGCTTAAGCTGCACATAACCGGCATATTTAATGTTTATAATGTCATGTCAGCTGTAGGCGCAGCTTTGGCGGAAAATATAGAGTCTGCGGTTATAGCTAAGGTTTTGCAGGAGTTTACCAGTGTGCCGGGACGGTTTGAATTAGTTAAAGCCGGTCAGGATTTTTCGATAATTGTCGATTATGCGCATACGCCTGATGGAGTAGAAAATGTTTTAAAGACCGCTCGTAAAATCGCGAAAAAGAAGATAATTGCTGTTTTTGGTTGTGGCGGTGATCGTGATCGCACGAAACGACCAATTATGGGGCGATTGGCAGCCGAATTAGCTGATGTAGTAATTGCAACATCGGATAATCCGCGTTCAGAGGATCCGGAATTTATTTTAAATGAAGTTGAGATCGGGGTAAAAGAAAAAATTGGCAATAAGCAGCATGAAAAAATTGTTGATCGCCGGCAAGCTATTTTTAGAGCCGTAGCTTTGGCACAAACTGATGATATTGTTGTCATTTTGGGCAAGGGGCATGAAAATTATCAGATTTTGAAGGATAAGACCATCCATTTTGATGATAAAGAAGTTGCTCGTGAGGCTGTAGCAGCTTGCAAGGAGGAAAAATAATGCCTGCATTTACGTTAGCTGAAGTAGCTAAAATAACGGGAGCTAAGATTTTAAAACAAGCTAAGGCTGAATTTACGGATATTGTTACGGATACACGAAAAATAACCAATGGTGTACTGTTCATTGCGTTTAAAGGTGAACGCTTTAATGGTGAAGATTTTGCTGGTGAAGCATTGAGTAAAGGCGCAGCTGGGGTACTGGTAAGTAATGAATTTGACTTAACTAAACTTGCCGTTTGTGAGGGAACAGTTTTAGCAGTTGCTGACACTTTGTTAGCTTACCAACAGCTGGCGCATGCCTGGCGAATGAAATTTAAAGATTTGCCGGTTATTGCTATTACTGGTTCTAATGGCAAAACTACAACTAAGGATCTTACGGCGGCCGTTCTTTCAGCTAAGGGTGCGGTACTAAAGACTCAGGCTAATTTTAATAATGAAATTGGTTTACCGCTTACGTTGTTGCAAATTAATGAAAGCCATACGGCAGCAGTAGTTGAAATAGGTATGCGAGGTTTGCATCAGATAGAGGCTATGGCACCGATAGCTTCGCCTAAAATCGGAATTGTAACCAATGTTGGCGAAACTCATATGGAACTTTTAGGGTCACTAGAAAATATTGCCAAGGCTAAAAGTGAGCTGGTGGAAGCTATTCCTTCAGGAGGAACGGTGATACTTAATGCCGACAATCATTATGTAGCAGCTATGCGGGAAAAAGCTAAACCTGGTGTTGAGGTTATTACTTTTGGTATAGAACAGCCGGCTGATGTTTTAGGATCAGATATTAAGACCGCCGCCGGTCATACCGTGTTTAAGGTGACCTATGCTGGTGAACAGCATGAATATGAAGTAGCAATGGTCGGAATACACAATGTGTATAATTCGTTAGCTGCTATTGCAGCAGGTTTTGCTATGGGATTATCAGCTGCTGAAATTGCGACAGGACTAAAAAATCTTGAAGCAACTAAAATGCGTTTTGAATGTAAAAAAATCAAAGACTGGAATATAATAAATGATGCTTATAATGCTAGTCCAATGTCCATGACAGCAGCTATAAATACGTTAGCAGATTTAACTAAAGGGCGGAAAATTGCGGTTATGGGTGATATGCTTGAACTTGGCAGTGTAGCAAAGACTGCCCACCTAAAAGTCGGTGAGGAATTAGCTGAACATAATTTTGCCGCAGTAGTTACCCGTGGCGAAATGGGAAATTATATTGCCGAGGGTGCGAAAAAAGGCGGGATAAAGACGGTTTACAGCTGTCAAAGTCATGCCGAAGCTGCCCAAAGGCTACATGAGCTCCTTAAGACCGGTGATACGATTCTATTTAAGGGGTCACGTGGTATGCAAATGGAAAAGATTATTGATTTATTGTAAATTTTAAAGCGAGGAATTTGTTTTGGAAAGCGTTTTATTAGCAGCTATAATTGCAGCTGGTTTTGTTTTGCTGACGGGACCATTTTTTATTCCTGAATTGCATAAACTGAAATTTGGTCAAAGTATTCGTGAGGAAGGACCGAAAAGTCATCAGGCTAAGAGTGGTACGCCAACTATGGGCGGTATCATGATTATATTAGGTATTACGCTTGGTACGGTAGCAGCAGCACCACTTAATACGGAAATTTTATTAGCATTGTTTATAATGCTTGGGCATTTTGTGCTGGGATTTCTCGATGACTACATAAAGGTAGTAAAAAAACGCAATTTAGGGTTAAAGGCCAAGCAGAAAATGTTGGGGCAGATAATAATTGCGGTAGTTACGATGATTATTGGTACTAGATCACTAGGTATAGATACAACGGTATGGGTTCCAATTATAAATGAATCAATCAATATAGGTGCAGGTTATTATTTGCTCTTATTATTTGTTTTAGTAGGCACATCTAATGCGGTGAATTTAACTGATGGACTTGATGGTTTGGCATCAGGAACTGTAGCTATTGCGGCTAGTGCTTATGCCGTGGTTTGTGTCAATATGGGACATAGTGATTTAGCAATTTTTTGTGTAGCTATAGTAGCGGCTTGTGTAGCTTTTCTTAGATTTAATGCTCATCCAGCAAAAGTATTTATGGGAGATACCGGGTCGCTGGCATTAGGTGGAGCTTTAGCTGCTGTCGGTATTTTGACTCATACTGAAGTCCTGTTAGCGATAATAGGCTTTGTATTTGTTTGCGAAGCGTTGTCAGTAATAATTCAAGTTATATCGTTTAAAACGACGGGGAAGCGAGTATTTCGCATGAGCCCGATACATCATCATTTTGAACTTGGTGGCTGGTCAGAATGGAAAGTTGTATTTGTATTTTGGCTGGCTGGTTTGCTCGCTAGCGTCGTAGCTTTGAATCTTTTGTAATGTAGCTTTAAAAGGTCGTTTCGGTTAATGAGGGGGATTTCTCATGGATTTGTCAGGAAAAAAAATACTGGTTATTGGAGCTGGTATCAGTGGGTTTGCGGCAGCTAAAATTGCTAAAAAACTTGGTGCTGCGGTTGTTTTGAGTGATGCGAAAACAGAAAAAGATATTGCTTGTGATTTTAGTGAGTTAAGAAAACTGGGTATTTCTCTGGCCTTTGGACCGCAGTCAGAGTCGCTTTTAGATGATGTGGATATGCTATTAGTATCACCAGCTGTACCTGTTAAAATCCCCATTGTACAGGCAGCTTATAAAAGACAAATCCGGGTTTTGAGTGAAGTCGAGCTGGCGTATGAATTAGCTCAATCACCAATCTGCGCAGTCACGGGCACCAATGGCAAAACTACAACGGTTACATTGTTAGGACTGTTGTTAAAGACTAGCTTTAATCCTGTAGGCGTAGGTGGTAATATTGGTGTTCCTTTAGCCGAAGAAGCTCTGCGGGTAGGCAAAGGCGGCTTTATAGCAGCTGAAATATCTAGCTATCAGATGGAAGCAACGAATGATTTTCATCCTAAGGTAGCAGCAGTTCTTAATGTAACTCCTGATCATATAGTGCGTCATGGTTCAATGGAAGTTTATCAAAAGATGAAAGAGAAGCTGTTTGCTCAGCAAACGGCGGCTGATTTTTTGGTACTTAATTATGATGATCCAATAACGCGGAATATGAAAGCAAGGGCAGCTGCTAAAGTTTGTTATTTCAGTCGTCAGGCTGATTTAGCTGAAGGTGCTATAGTAAAGGATAATCGGTTAATAATTCGCTGGCAGGGGAATGAATATCCTTTATGCCTAGTAAATGAGCTCGGGATAAAGGGCAGTCATAATGTTGAAAATGCCTTGGCAGCGGCGGCGTCAGCTTTTTTAGCTGGCTGTGAACCAGAAGCTATGATAAAGGTATTGAAAGAATTTAAAGGCGTTGAGCACCGTATTGAATATGTACGCACTTTAGATGGAGTAGCTTATTATAATGATTCAAAAGCGACTAATACAGATTCAGCTATCAAGGCTTTGGATACTTTTGCTGATGGTATAGTGCTTTTAGCTGGCGGTCGTGATAAAATGACAGACTTAACTGATTTTATGCAATTAGCTAAAGTTAGAGTTACAGACATGATTTTGTTAGGTGAGGCAGCTGAGCGATTTGAAAAAGAAGCGTTAGCTAATGGTATTGCACCTGCACATATCCATAGGGCTGGTTTTTCTATGGAAAAAGCGGTCAAAATGGCACATGATTTAGCTAAAAAGCCAGAGGTAGTATTATTATCACCGGCTTGTGCCAGCTTTGATATGTATAATGGTATGGCTGAACGTGGTCGCGATTTCAAACGGTTGGTAAATAATTTGTAAGAGAGGTTTTAATTTGAATATTATTGTATCTGGTGGCGGTACCGGAGGTCATATTTATCCGGCTATTACTATAATCCGTACAATTCAAGAAAAATATCCTGATGCTAAGTTTTTATACGTTGGAACGAAACATGGTCTGGAGGCAGATATAATACCAAAAGAAGGCTTGCCGTTTGCAACGGTAGATATTCAGGGCTTTGAACGTCATCTGACTTTTGATAATGTTCGGCGAGCAGGCAAAGCGATGTTAGGTGTAGCCAAAGCAGCTGGGATAGTAAAAAGCTTCAAGCCGGATGTAGTAGTAGGAACTGGCGGTTACGTTTGTGGTCCAATACTTTTAGCCGCTAGTCTTTTGCATATACCTACTTTGATTCAGGAACAAAATGTGGTACCAGGTATTACTAATAAAATTTTAGCAAAATTTGTAACCTGTATCGCTGCAGGTACCAAGGAAGCAATGGTGCATTTTCCTGCTGAAAAAGTAGTATTTACTGGCAATCCTATTCGCAGTGAAGTAATGACAGCTCGTCGTGAAGATGGCGCTAGGGCCTATGGTTTTGATCCAAACAAAAAAACAGTGCTAATATCTGGTGGCAGCCGAGGGGCAAGAGCTATCAACAGGGCTATGGTAGATATATTGGTTCAGGCAGCTAATAGAAATGATGTTCAATATTTGCATGTAACCGGCAAACATGAGTATAATGACATAGTTAACCGTTTGCAGGCAGCGGGAATAAAGCTAGATGAGCTAAAGCATATCAAAGTAAAACCTTATCTTTATGATATGCCTAAAGCAATGGCTATGACGGATTTAGCAATATTCAGAGCTGGTGCAACTGGACTAGCTGAGCTGACAGCTAGGGGGATCCCTTCAATATTGATACCATATCCTTATGCTGCTGAAAATCATCAGGAACATAATGCAAGAGCTTTGGAAAAAGCTGGTGCATCGCGAATGATTTTAAATCGTGAACTTACGAGTAAGCGATTATGTTCAGTGCTTACAGAGCTTTTAAGTGAAGATGATAAGCTTAAGGCTATGGCTAAAGCCAGCCAAGGCTTGGGAAGACCACAGGCGGCAGTGCAAATAGCAGACATGGTATTAAAACTAGCGAAGCAAAAGTGAGGAGATTTATTAAATGAAACAGCTGCAAGAGCTAAATAATATAAAAAAAATACATTTTGTTGGCATAGGTGGCGCTGGTATGAGTCCGCTAGCAAAAATTATGGTTGAGCTTGGTTATGAGGTTACGGGCTCAGATAGAGCAAACTCTGGGGTTATTGAGAATTTGCAAAAATTGGGAGCGAAGATTACTTTAGGCGGTCAAAAGGCAGAAAATGTTCGTGGTGCTGATGCTATTGTAGTTTCTACTGCTATACCATTTGATAATCCAGAAGTTTTGGCAGCTAAAGATCTTGGTATAACTAAATTACATCGCTCTGATATTAATGCAGCTTTAGTCAATGAATACCAAGGCATTGCTGTTGCTGGAGCGCATGGCAAAACAACTACTACTTCGATGCTGGGAGTGGCACTTACTAAAGCTGGGGTATCACCGACGGTTGTTGTTGGTGGTGAGGTACCAGATCTTGGAACTAATGCTAAGTTAGGTGAAAGTGAATATCTAGTTTCAGAAGCTGATGAAAGTGATGGTTCGTTTTTAAAACTTCATCCGCATATTGCCGTCGTTACCAATGTTGAAGATGATCATATGGATCATTACGGTACGATGGAAAATATCATCAAAGCCTTTACGCAGTTTATAAAGAATGTTGATAAGGAAAATGGGTATGCTGTTCTCTGTTTTGATAATGAAAATTTACGCCATATAGCCCAAAATATTGATCGCAAATTTTATTCTTATGCTATTGATCATGAAGCTGATTATCAAGCTAAAAATGTAACTACTAATGGCAAAGGGATAGCGTTTGATGTAATGCATGGTAAAGAAGAATTAGGACATATATCACTAAATATCCCTGGCCGGCATAACGTGCTTGATGCGATGGCTTGCATTGTTACGGCGCTATCAATTGGAGTGCCATTTGCTAAGGTAGCTGAAGGATTGGCTGCTTTTCATGGAGCAAAACGCCGTTTTCAGACTAAAGGCCGGGTTGATGGAGTATGGATTGTGGATGATTATGCGCATCATCCAACGGAGATTGCCGCAACCCTTAAAGCAGCTAAAGAAACTAAACCGGAGCGTTTAATCTGTGTATTTCAGCCGCATCGCTACTCAAGAACGCAATTACTGCATGATGAATTTGGCAAGGCGTTTGCAGCTGCCGATCTGCTTGTTTTAACTGATATATATGCTGCTGGCGAAGCGCCAATAGCAGGCATTAGTGGTGAGACAATACTAAACGAAGTTCGTCGTCAGTCAGGGCAGGATGTTATCTATCTGCCCAGTCGGGAAAAAATTGCTTCCTACCTTAAAGAGGAAGTAAAAGAGGGCGATCTGATTATTACTATGGGTGCAGGAGATATTTATAAAACTGGTGAGGAACTAGTTGATTTGTTAAATAAGTAAAAGCATGAGCGTGAAGGAGACAATAAACATGAATCAGGATAAAATTGTTGTCGTTATGGGCGGTACTTCTACTGAGGCCGAGATTTCTCGCCAGACTGGCAATGCGATCTTGAAAGCTTTACAGACCAAAGGTTATAATGCGGAAGGCATGGAGCTGGTACCAGCTAATTTTGCTGAGGACATCAAAAAGCGTAATTGTGCTATTGTATTTAATGCCTTGCATGGTAAATATGGTGAGGATGGCGTATTGCAGGGAACGCTTGATATGCTGGGAATACCATATACTGGTTCTGGTGTGTTAGCGGCTGCAATAACTATGGATAAGGCAGCATCAAAAAGAGTATTTGTTGCTGAGGGAATTTCAACACCGCGCTCGCATACCTATCATAGTTTTGATATGAAACGCGATTTAGTTAAGGAAATAGAGCAATCATTTAAATTGCCAGTAGTAGTGAAGGCAGCTTCCCAGGGCTCAAGTATAGGTGTATATATAGTTGAATCTAAGGAAGAATTGGCATCATCATTGAAAGAAGCGTTTAAATACAATGATGAAGTTTTAGTAGAAGAATTTATTAAAGGTAAGGAGCTTACTGTTGCTGTATGGGGAAATGCGGAAGCTAAAGAGGCTTTTCCAGTTATTGAGATAACTACAGCTTCGGGGCGTTATGATTATGAAAGCAAGTATACTAAAGGAGCTTCGACGCATATCATACCAGCTAGGGTAAGTGAGAAAAAAACTAAAGAAATTCAAGAGCTGGCTATAAAAACCTTTACCGCTTGTGGCTGCTCGGGGGTAGCTCGGGTTGATATGATGCTTAGTGAAGATGAAATACCGTACGTTATTGAAGTTAATTCAGTACCAGGTATGACGGAGCTTTCCTTGGTACCTGATGCAGGACGGGCTATGGGGATTGAATTTCCAGAGCTTTGCGAACGCATTTTGCAAATGGCAGGATTTCAAAAATAAGGATGTATGCCTATGGCAGAAGAAAATATCAACAAGGTTGCAACTGAAAAATATAATACTGGTCGCAGGCGCAGTCCGAAAAGACTTATCAAGGCAATAGCTGTTTTAATTATCTTGAGCGGGCTGATAGCATTTTTAGTGTATTCGCCATTATTTATATTAAAGCATGTGGTGATTAATGGTAATAGCTATCTTACGCAGGAAGAAATAACGAAGATAGCTGGAGTAAATATTGGTGAACCGTTATTTAAATTGGAAACAGGCGAAGTTTCGCAAAGATTATTGCATGATTTAAGAATAGAGTCAGCGGTAGTTAAACGAGTTATGCCTGATACATTAGAAATAACCATAACTGAGCGGACACCTTTAGCAACTATTGCTTGTGACTATGGTTATTTAGATTTGGATCGGCAGGGCAAAGTAATAGCTTCTTATCGCAATCTGAAAAAAATGACTATACCAATGATTACTGGCGTAAAATTACATGATTTGTATGTTGGCGATGATAATAATGATGAAACAATAAGTCAGGTTTTGAAATTTTTAGCTGCTTTGGATACTGAATCTATGAATCAAATTTCGGAGATAAATATAGCTGATCGCAATGCAATTACTATCTATACAATGAATGCTGTGCAAATACGTTTAGGAAAAATAGAGCGTATGGATGAAAAAATTAAATTAACGCAGGACTTTTTGGCTAATTTAAAAAATGATGTTCGTGGGATAGAGTACGTTGATTTTAGTTATACAGCACCATTTATCCGATTAAGGAATATGCCATCGGAAGTAGAATTAGAAGTCGATGAAAATAGTCAGTGATTATAAAAAAACTTGACCTAGGTCAAGTTTTTTTTTGTTAACTATAGCAATAAATAGTCAATAATGTTAAAATTATAAAAGTATAATTGCGTTTTAAAGGAAAGTGCAAGTTATTATTTTACTTGTCGCCTGCGGATATAAATTGTCATGGGGGTTAATATAGTGTTTGAATTGGATGATAATGGCTTTGAACAAATGGCCAAAATAAAGGTAATTGGTGTTGGTGGCGGTGGCAGTAATGCTGTTAATCGCATGATAGAATTTGGGCTTCAGGGAGTTGAATTTATCGCAGTCAATACTGATGCGCAAGCATTGTTGAAGTCAAAAGCACCAAAAAGAATGCAGATTGGTGAAAAATTAACGCGTGGTCTGGGCGCTGGAGCACAGCCGGAGATCGGACAGAAGGCGGCTGAAGAAAGCCGTGATGATATATTAGAAGCTTTGCGTGGAGCTGATATGGTATTTGTTACTGCTGGTATGGGCGGCGGTACCGGTACTGGTGCAGCACCAGTGGTAGCGGAGTGTGCTAGAGAAATTGGGGCACTTACTGTTGGTGTAGTTACAAGACCATTTAAATTTGAAGGAATGAGACGGCATCGTAATGCTGATATGGGAATTTCAAATTTAAAAGACCATGTTGATACAATTATAATTGTGCCAAATGATCGGCTTATGCAGATAGTAGATCGCAAAACTTCAATGACGCAAGCTTTTCGCATAGCTGATGATGTTTTGCGTCAGGGTGTTAAAGGTATCTCAGATCTTATATCGCAGCCAGGTTTAATAAATTTGGATTTTGCTGATGTGCAAAGTATCATGAAGAACCAAGGCTCGGCTTTGATGGGAATTGGTGAAGCATCAGGAGAAAATGCAGCTGTTGAGGCAGCCAAGGCTGCTATAGAGTCACCGCTTTTGGAAATAGGTATAACTGGTGCTCGTGGTGTGTTGATAAACCTTACCGGTGCTGAAGCAAAACTTAGCATGTTCGAAGTAGGGGAAGCTTCTAATACTATTTCGGAAGCAGCTGATGATCAGGCCAATGTTATTTGGGGTGCGGCTATTGATGAAACTATGGGCGATACTGTACGAGTAACAGTCATTGCAACCGGGTTTGATGCTGTTGATGAGGTAGGTGTATCAGCACCAGTTAAAAAGGAAGCTGAACCAGTTAAACCGGCTGCGCAGGCAATGCAAACGCCAGTAGAGCCAGTAGTGCAAACTATGCCAGGGGCACCCGATATTATCGATATACCACATTGGATGCGTAATAAATAAAAAAAGTTGTTGACAATGATGAAATAAGCATATATAATATATCTTGTCGTTAACGACTTAAAGTTATATGGGTAGGTGCCCGAGTGGTTAAAGGGAACAGACTGTAAATCTGTCATCTTCGGATTACGATGGTTCGAATCCATCCCTGCCCACCACTGGCGGCGTAGCTCAGTTGGCTAGAGCATGCGGTTCATACCCGCAGTGTCCGGAGTTCGAATCTCTGCGCCGCCACCATATGAATGTATAGGCGTGTTGATTTTATCAGCACGTCTTTTGTGTAAAAAAATAAAAAATCAAATTTAGTGTTGACAAAAACTAAAAAGACGTGTATTATAATACAAGTCGCTGAGAGATACGGCAAAAAATGAATAATTCCAGCCTTGATTGGCAAGGTGTTGTTCTAAAGATTTGCTGGTTTGTTAAGAA
>ERZ1034680.368-NODE-368-length-23639-cov-29.925585_pt1 | contig 23639 bp, 18 predicted proteins | sample MGYA00520639_ERZ1034680 | MGnify/ENA primary metagenome ERZ1034680 (study PRJEB33766, sample SAMN09781760) | gut metagenome | biome: gut microbiome | host: Homo sapiens | place: Madagascar | study: EMG produced TPA metagenomics assembly of the PRJNA485056 data...
CATTAAGAAAGATAATGGATTGCTTAATTTATAGATTATTTTTGCAACAAATATCCATATATTTAAAAATTCCTTATCTTCTACAGATGCTTCCTCATATACATCTATCATGAGTAAATGTTTGAAAAATGATTGTAATGTATCGGTAGAATGCATTACAATCACCCCCCCTTTTCATATTATTAAGTCTACATTACAGCGTAGAATAATAACATGAAAAGGGTAACCTAATTCACACTACATTCACTGTAATTTCGACTCACAGTAATTAAGCATGAATTAGAAAAACTCCAATTCATCTATAAATACAAAAAATAAAATGATAGATGTGTATAGAAAATAAATAATCATCTAAAAATATGTTGTATAAATACTGTGCAGTTAGTTATTATCTTATATAATTTTTATTTGCAATTAAGCCGAAAATACAACAGTCATATTTATTTTACATTGAAAAGTTTCAAAATGAGGGGGAATAAATATGGCAGTAGCAATAAAAAGGGTTATACAGTTTAGCCATGCAAAAATGAATTCGGTGCAATTGGAACAAAACAGAATCCGTGCAAAGAATAAATACAAGAATGATCATATATGTGAAGAATTTAAGAAATTCAATTTACATCCTATTAACAATACAGAAGGACTTACTTATAATCAGTATTTCAAAAAATATTGTAAAAGAAGAACTGGTGGTAAGAAAAAAGTTGATGTTGTAAGTGAAATGGGGGAAAAGGATTTTTATTTAGATAAATTATACACTGGAAAAGGTGGAGGAAAAACAACTTGCTGTGTAGAATCAATGGTAATATCGCTTAATGACAGAATAGATGCAACAGAAGAAGCAATTAAAGCATATCAGGAAGATCCAGACAATCAACAAAAGATGGATGCATTTGTAACATATATCACCAAATCAGATCCAAGATTTAGAAATTGTAGGTTCTTAAATGTAGACTGGCATTTTGATGAAGTATATACACCATATGAGAAGAAGCCACCAACAGAAGAATTTCCAGATGGTGAAATAGTTGTTGGAACTCCCAAAATATCAATCCATGCACATATAACATATATTCCATTAGCAAAAGACATTGATAAGGATGGAAAAGAATATTTAAACCTAAATCGTGGTGCTATCTGGAAATCAAGAACCGCTGCATATAATCAAAGCTATTCACAGTTTAATGATGATATATACGAAGAAGTAGAAAGAAAATTCGGATATGACAGAGGTGAATTATATCCTTCATCTGAAAAAGACAGAAATAAGGATATGAATATACAAGACTGGATTATTGTACATAATGGTGAAATGGAAAAGCAGTATAAAGCACAAAAACAATTAAAACTTATGGCAGAGAAGGAAAAGACACAGATTCAAAGGAAAGAATTTGGTGAAGTACATAAGAAAAAAATCGAAAGTGCTCAAGAAGAGATAAATCATATGCAAAAATCTATAAATGAATTAAAAAAGGATTATGATGATATTAAAACAGAACATGATGAATTAAACCTACGAATTGGTTATAAAAAATTATGTAGAGATGGATTAGTAAAGCAGATAGAAGAAAAGGAAGCACAATTAAAATATCTTACTGAGGAAGAAAATAACAAGACAGTAGAAATTGCTAATAAGCAAAGAGAATATGATGATATATGTAGGGCAGTAAAAGATATGATAGATGAAAAGGCAAAAAAAGAAAAAGAAGTAAGAGAAGCCCAGAAAGAACTTGATGAAGATATGGATTCAATTAATGATATGAAGAGATTGGCAGAATTGGAGCAGGAAGAATTAGACGAAAAGACACAAGACTTACAAGAAAGTGTAAAAATAGCTGATGATACTATAAAAATATTTGCATATATAGAAGCAGCAATAAGGAAAAAGCAATTAACACTTGAAAAAGCAGTAAGTATAATTGAAAAAAATAAACAAGAGGATATATTACAAGCATTTGATAATTTAGAAGCCAAAGAATTGACACCAGAATTATATAATATGGCGAATATGATAAAAAATAAAGAAATAGGTGATGATGGAAGCAGGTAGGTGATAGAAGTGAAGATGCAGACGATAAATAGTAAAAAGCATAAGGAAAAATTATTAAGAATAATAATGAGTGATGATGAACAAGAGCCAGAATTTCAAGTATTTATGCAAGGACTAAAATATTTACAAGAAAATGAAGACAACGAATTAGTAACAACTATTATCAGATCTATAGAAAAATCAAAAGCTACATATATTCCATTTGAAGATGAAAAAGAAGCAATGGGAAATAAGCATTATATAAGTTTTATATTATATGAAAGAGAACAGAGAAGTTGTGCATTTAACTATGTTATGCTAATAAGTATTTTAAATATGTTTAATACTGATGTATCAAAGACAATAGATAAGATATATAACAAATTCCAAGCAAAGTGTAACTTAATGAATATAAAAAGTGACATTTTAGAAGAACAGGTAAATGAGTTAAATGCTTTTATAAAAGAAAAAGGTTTGGAAAAAGAATATCAGATGAGAAAGAAATAAATTTCTTACTTTTGCTGCTGTATCTGGCATATTATAAGTGATTTAGGTTGAATATCTACTACCACTCGGTATTCAAATCATCTATACCTGTAATACATTTAAAGGGCGAAATAAGGTATTTTTATGCTTTAAGGTATAAAGTATCGCCTAAATCATTTTAGATACAATTTTCTCGATAATTATCGTGAAAATTTGGCTTAGAATTGATTTTAAAATTTATACAGGAATGAGGGAAATTTAAAAATGTGGAAGGTAATAGAAAATATAATGATCCTATCAGTAACAATATTTGAAATATATTGTTGTATAGGATTAATATTTGGATTTTTATTTATATAAGGGGGATAGTATGAAAAATCATAAAGGTTTAATTTTAGTTATAACAATAGTAATTATCATAATTTTGTGTTTTGTATGTAAATTAGCATATACACCACAACTAATATAAGCTCAGTACTTAGTGAGCTTAGTAGTGTCAAAAATTGGTTTTCATAAAAATTGTGCAGGTTGTATAGCAAAAGTGCTGTATAGCCTTTTTTTGAAAAATCTTTAGATGATTTGTCAATGGAAAATTAAAGCATTATTTGAGAGAATATAAGTACAAAAAGCAAGTCTTTCATACATAACTAAAACTATAATGGTTATGTGGAAAGGTGGTAGTATTATGAACCTTCCAGAATTAACACATGAGGAAGAAGTAAATTTAGAAAGATTTGCAAATTTAATGATTGAATTGATTGAAAAGCATGCAGATGCAGTAGACAAAGCTGAAATGCTAAAAAAATTAAATAAAATTAAGGAAACAGGGGATAAAACCTCTGTTTCTTTTTATGTGTACCGAAAAACTACGATAATTATCGGTAAAAATGGAAAAAATGTGTTTCATGGTATAAAGTATCGTCTAAATCATTTTAGGTATAAAAACCTCGATAATTATCGACGTTTTTCGGCATAGAATTGATTTTAATGCTGTGTACATATTCAACCCAGTTTATGTCTGCAGGTATGAATAACCTGCGCCATAAACTGCCCCAGTCATGGGGCGGATGGCTGTAAGGTAAAAAAAGGAGCTTGCAGATGTATGATCATGCAAGTTATAAAAAATTGATTTTTTTATTGTATACGCATAAAAGCGGAGTTGAAATATAGTTGAACAGTTTAAAAGTGTCCCGAAAGGTGGTCAAGTATGAAAAAAACAAAAGTGTATATTTATACAAGAGTATCAACCAGTATGCAGATAGATGGTTATTCATTAGATGCACAAAAAGAAAGACTGACCAAGTATGCAGAAGGAAATGATATGGTTATAGCTGGCGAATATTCAGATGAAGGTAAATTTGGTAAAAATATAGCTGGCAGAGTAGATTTTCAAAGAATGTTGAATGATATAGCTTGTAAAAAAGATGGTGTAGAATATGTATTAGTATTCAAATTATCCAGATTTGGAAGAAATGCGGCTGACACATTAACATCTTTACAATTTATGCAGGATTATGGTGTAAATCTGATAAGTGTAGAAGATGGAATAGACAGCAGTAAGGAAGCTGGAAAATTAATGGTACATGTATTATCAGCAGTAGCAGAGATTGAACGTGAAAATATACTTGTACAGACAATGAAAGGTAGAAAGCAAAAAGCCAGAGAAGGAAAATGGAATGGTGGTTTTGCTCCATATGGATATAAATTAGTTGATGGTGAACTTATTATAGAAGAAGATGAAGCGGAAGCGATCAGAATCATCTTTGATAAGTTTGTACATACAAATTTAGGTTATAATGGTGTTGTAAATTATCTTAATAACAATGGAATTAAGAAAAAGGCAAGACAGAATGGATATTTAACACAATTTACAACATCAACAGTAAAAGCAATTCTTGATAATCCAGTATACTATGGCAAAATTGCATATGGAAGAAGAAAGACAACAAAGATTGAAGGTACAATAAATGAATATCATGTAGTAGCGCAAAAAGAATTTGATGTATATGATGGCAGACATAAAGCAATAGTAGATGAACAGCTTTGGAAGGATGCACAAGCAAAAAGAAGGGCGACAGCAAGCAAATTAGAAAAGAAGCACGATTTAGACCATGAGCATGTATTAAGTGGTTTGGTAAAATGTCCTGTATGTGGTGCTGGGTTATATGGAAATGTAAAAAGGGCAAAAAGAAAAGACGGAACATATTATAAAACCTATTTTTCATATGCTTGTAAGCATAGACTTAATAAAGATGGACATAAATGTGATTATCACAAGCAGTGGTCAGAAGAAAAGGTAGATAATGCGGTATCTGAAATAATAAGAAAATTGGTAAACAATCCAAGATTTTCATAAGTAATGAAAACAAAAATAAATACAAGTGTAGATACAAGCGAAGCAGAAAAAGAGCTTGCTAATGCAAAAAAGGTATTAAAGCAGTTAGTAGGCACAAAAGATAAGATTATTTTACAGATTGATACACTTGATATATTAGATAAAAATTATGATCGCAAATATGATGATTTACAGAAGCGATTAGATACAATTTATGATAAAATAGGTGATGCAGAAGATTTAGTATCTGAAACAGAAGATAAGTTATCAAATATCCAGAAGGATAAGATAACAGGTGATAACATTTATAATTATTTGTTAATGTTTGATAGTGTATATGATGTACTGTCTGATATGGAAAAGAAGCAGTTTTATAATGCATTGCTTACAGACATACAAATATATGAAGAAGAGCAGGATAAGCAGATAATAAAGTCGATTGGATTCAAGTTCCCAGTATTCTATGATGGTAAATTTACAAAGAGAATTATTCGGGACAAAGAAAAACAGTCGAGACGGTGGTTTTGATGTCAAAAGTGAACCCGGGCAAGTAAGAACAATGTGGTAAAATAAAGGCTTTTCAGAGAGCTATCGTTAACGAGTACGATTGGCTACTGGAAAGCCTTTATTTTTATGCTCTGTAAAGGCTTTGTGGGAATTGGTCCATAATGCAGGGTTGACACTAGGGGATAGATAACAAGGAAAAATGAACTCTGGGGTTCACCCTATAACGATAGTAGAAATAAGAAAAACAGCGACCGGGGAGTTGGTGTCCGGCCGCTGCTTGTAAATTAACGATAATACTTGTTGTAGAGTTCTTTGGCGTATGCCTGCATTTTCTTTACGTACTCATATGCCTGGCTCTTTCCCTTTTTCAAGTCGACCTGCTTCAGAGCATTACAGATTTGTGGATCGTCCATCAGTAGAGAGAAGATTGCTTTAGCTTCTGGGTACTTCAAGGATACCTCGTTGATGAGATCGTCGATCATCATAAGACTGAGAACTGAGTTTTCAGTTGAAGTATTATCTGTTGGCTCCCAACCGCTACGATTAGTATCGTCGTCGCTGTTATCATACATAAACTTGTCTAATGAAATATAACGCGAGAGGTACTGATCCTTTTCAGAACGTTCACACCCTTCACATTTATTGCACTTAGGGCAGCGGATGTATTCGCCCTTGGAATTAAGAATTAAGCATCTCTTTTTGCGAGTCGATTCAAGATACGCATCTTTTTCTTTCCAGAATCCTTCCATGTAGGATTCGACCTGATCCTTAGGGATAGCTGTGAAACCTACAAGAATCTTTCTACCACGAATGTTCCAGGTTTCGAAGCTATCTTCGATAATTCCTTCATTACGTTTGCGAATACCATCTCTAATATCCTGATGGTAATTCTTTAAAACTTCATGTGCTAAGAATGGAACCAAAGCGTCATTCTCTTTTGGTGCTACGCCATCGTAGCTGTGCTTGTTACTGTAATCATAAATTTTCTCTGCCATGTGGCTTTCCTCCTTGGGTTGACTTAGATTTGTGAGTCACCACAGGAGGATAAGACCAAACGTTTACACCCGGTTAATTGAAAAAAACAACGATAGAGTGTTACAATGTTTTAGTGGGGTTTGTTGGGAAATGTTATGATTTAAAACACACTGAACAAACATATAGAAATCTAATTCTCCTGTGATTTCCTTTTCACAAGAGAAGAAAATAGTAAGTTGAGTAGACCTGCCATTCACAGTTGAGTAAGTTGAGTAGGTAATTTTGATTAGAGGGACAATCTATGACAAAAAATGAAAATTTAAGACTGTGTGGTGGTACGTTTTTCACCTTACTTTTAGAGGCAAGAAAGCAACTGCTGGGTGCAAATGAACACTACGCAGGAAAAAAAGATGGATTAACTGAATATGAAACTTTGATTGGTTTGGCCAGAGTGATACGTTCTGATTTAGCGACACCAATGCCAACTGAAATTAAAACAATTCAGGGTAACGCTTCAGAATATAAGAAATGCAAGAATGCAGGCGGAGGCTACTTCCCGTTCGGTGATAAAACGGCATTGAGAGTTTTTGACGAAAGAATGAAGAACGAGTATGTGGATACATTGAGAAAAATGTGCTGCTTTGTGGATGACTTCATTGATGCTGGAGGAGATATAAAAAAAGACGAGCTGCTAGTGAAAGCACTCGTAGAATTAATATCGTTGGATAATTGCATTGATGATAGCCAATCTTTCTATATCAAAGAAGATGGAACAACAGCGCAGAAAAAAGAACTCATAAATATGAAAGAAATTCCTTTGCAGTCATTTTTATTAGGTGTATTTCATTATTCGGTATGTAGTGTTGATAATGTAGTTGGGGCTGAAACATTCGATTCCTGGTGTCCGTCTGCCAGTGGAGCAAAAAGGACTTACAAAGGAGATATTGGTGCCGATTGGCCAGTAGATATCAAACTCAGATACATTCAGCTTGAAGATTGTGACACAGCTGAGAATGATGCTAATGGCTCACCAGAAGATGTCATAATTGAAGCGGACTGTGAAGATCCTCATCAGAACAAAGAAAAACCTAAACAGCAAATGGTTTTTAATTTCAACGTAACTGGAAATAACAATAGCTTCATTCAGCATGTCGATAGCATTACGAACAATTATTATGGAGGGCAGAAAAAAGATGGAGAATAAATTACAGCCATCACAACCGGGAGCTTTGCAAACGCAAACACCGAATACAACATTTAATTTGCCCGGTAACAATAATACGTTAGTAGCTCATACGGATGCAGTGAATAATACCTATAGTGTAATGATGGTGGGTGGAGCACCACCCATGCCGGGAAGTCCTAGCGCAGCGCATACCATTACATTAAATACAGATTTTTATAATCTTCTGGTTGTCGGGGATGATGAATTAAATCCTCAGTACTGTCATTGCCTTGTTCGCAAGGATAGAGCAATAACGGAAAGTACGTCAAAAGAATTGAAAGCAGCTTATGCGACTTTGTCGGATGATGCAATTTCGGGGTTGAAAACCTATCCAGCAATTATTGCGACTGAGAACCACGCTTATGGCAAAACGGACGCAGATCACTATGCAGCTTATGGGTTGATTGTTGATGTGAAAATTCAGGACAACGGTATCAAAGTATATTATCAAATACTCAACTGGATACCACAGCAGAAAATAAATGAACTTCGGTTTGAACTCGGAATCGAAGGCTGCAGCGGAACGAATGAATTGAATCGTATGCACTGGGCAATAAAAAAGATAAATGTAGTAGAGGTATTAAGAGAAGCTGGGATACCAGTCTTTTCTTTATAAATATGAAACTACTCATCGGAATCGAACATGGAGGAATAATATGAGTGCAGAATATGAAAACATGCAAGTTGAAAAATGGGTAAACCTTGAAGATGTAGCAGAACATCTAAGTTTGAGTCAGGATACAGTCCGTACTTGGATAAAAGAAGGAAAATTACCTGTATATAAAGCTGAAAAACGATATAAATTCAAAATCTCTGAAGTTGATGAATGGGTCAGAGAAGGAAAAATTAAAGAATAGAAACAGGAGGTAGATTTGCATATGAACCCTAAAATGAAATCAGCAATAGAAAAAATAACGTTAAACGATGCCACATTTTCCAATGAGGTTATAGAACCGACGTATGTAAATTTCTTCTATGGGAAGAATGGTGCAGGCAAATCTACCATTGCGCGAACGTTTAAGGCAAACGATGAGCATTTACAGTGGCAAGCTGGGAAGGCATCAACTGACTATGATGTTCTTGTGTATGATACAGATTTTATAAATGCTAACTTGCGTAACTATGGAAATCTTGCTGGTGTATTCACCGTAAATGAAACTAATATTGCTATTCAAGAGCAGGTCGATACACTCAATGCAGAACGCAAGAAAATGGGTGAGGAATATAACGGATATAAGGCCGCTATAGATCAGAAAACAGCGGATAAGAATACCGCTTTATCGACATTTCAATCAAACTGCTGGAGCAAGAGTGCGGAAGCCAGGACACTATTCGATGAAGCTATTAAGGGTAAGAAAAAGGCTGCATTATTCGCTCAAGAAATTTTAGCAATTACGCCGGTTGCTCATGATGTTGAAGATTTAAAAACTCTATATGGGACCGTTTTTTCTGGCGATGCACAGCAGTATAACATGCTGTCTAAGGCAGGTAAAGTTACCTATGCATCCCTGCCGGGATATGAATTGATGGGCAAACCAATCTCCAGCAGCAGTGATACAGACTTTGCAAAATTTATTAAAGCCCTAAAAGCTACTGATTGGGTACGAAGTGGTCATACTCATTTTGCTGGCCAGACAGACGGAAAATGCCCATATTGCCAGCAAAAACTCCCGTCTAACTTTGATAAAGAAATAGCTGCATGCTTTGATGCACAGTATCAAGATGACATCTCTGCGATTAATGCTTTTCAAAGAACATATGAATCAGAGATGGATTCCGTTGTAGCAACGCTGGAGGGCAATGTATCTGCTGCTATGCCGGGATTAGACTTGTCAGAATATGAAGTAAAAGTTCAGCTTCTTGTGGATGCGATAACCATTAATAAACAGAGAATTGCAGCAAAGATTAAAGAGCCGACATCCATTGCTTCCTTAGAAGATACTGATAGTTTGCTCATTGAGATTGGCACTCTGATTGATGGCTTTAATAAGAAAATCAAAGAAAATAACGAGATAGTCAGAGACCTCAAAACAAAGAAGGTTCTATGCAAAAAGCAGGTGTGGGAGTATCTTGCAGAGCTTTTGAAAACCGACGTTGCTGCGTACAACAAGGCCTTGACTGATTTGGATGTTGAAATCAAATCACTGAAAGGTAAAATGGAGCAGCTAAAAAAGGATGATACTGCTAAGAAGGAAGAGGCCAATGAACTAAACAAACAGATTGTGAATACTGAGGCTACTATCGATAGCATCAATGTGCTGCTTGATAATTCAGGCTTTGAAGGTTTCCACCTTCGTGCAAAGGATGGTGTAGCAAATACATATGAGGTCATTCGTCCGGACGGAACTGTTGCAGAAAAACTGAGTGAGGGTGAAAGAAACTTTATTGCATTCTTGTATTATTATCACCTAGTGAAAGGAAGCCTTAGCAGCGAAGCTGTAAAAGATAAAATAGTTGTTATCGATGACCCGGTATCCAGTATGGATAGTGGAGCATTGTTCATCGTCAGTGCTTTGGTCAGAGAGATGATTGAGGTTTGTTATAACAATACAGATTACCGAAGCAATAAGGTCGACGGCGACTATATTAAGCAGGTTTTTATTCTGACTCACAATGTTTATTTCCATAAGGAAATTACTCATCACCAAGCAAAGAGATACCACAGCGTTTCGTTTTATATGATTCGAAAGGTAGAAAATATTTCTTCTGTAAAACTTTGTGTGCGTCAGAGCCAGAGAGTGCCTACTGAGCAAGAAAATTATAATCCAATTCAGAACTCGTATGCAGCTCTTTGGGATGAATACAAGGAGCTGAAAACGGCAAATACCGTGAAGAATGTAATCCGCCATATTCTTGAATACTACTTTATTCAGATATGTGGCTACGAAGGAAACGACCTTCACAAGATTGTTCTGGAACAGAATAAGCCGTTGTTTGTGGATGAAGTTGAAGGACAGAAGCCGAATTATGACCGATACAACCTTGCTTCAAGTATGCTCACATACATGAATGATGGCCCAGCCGTTATCAGTGATGGCTTCAACTATATTGATGATGGCAGCGATGTGGAACAGTGCAAAAAGGTGTTTGAGCTGATATTCACAGCTATGCATCAGGAACAGCACTATAAAATGATGATGGGAATCGAGGACTAAGTCCTGATTATTGGACATCTAAAAATATAAAATTAACATTGACTAGGAAGCTCTTAGTCTGAATGGAGGAAAATATAATGGCACAAAAGCAGATAATCGATGCAATGTGGGATGATTCCCCTATCGATGTATCAACAGAGGTCAATTTTATCTGGTCCATCGCAAATAAACTGCGTGGTACATACCAGAGTGATAAATACAAGGATGTAATCATTCCAATGGTTATCATCAGACGTTTTGAGTGCGCACTGGAACCGACCAAGGACAAGGTGGTAGCACAGTTCAAAGCAAATCCGAACTATCCGGCAAAGGCGATGTATCGTATTTCTGGTTTTCAGTTCTACAATACCAGTGAGTTTACACTGGCGGAGCTGATTAACGATGCCGATAATTTGGCGGCCAATTTCAAAGCGTATCTTCAGAGCTTTTCACCAAATGTGCAGGAGATTATTGTATCTGCTGAGAAAGGCCTCGATTTTTATAAGCAGATTGACAAGATGGATAAAAATGACCGTTTGTTGAGTGTCGTTAAAGCGTTTTCGGAATTAGATTTAAATCCTCGTACAATTGATAATGTGAAGATGGGCTATATTTTCGAGGATCTCATCCGTAGATTTTCTGAAAATGCTGAGGCTGGTGATCACTACACTGGACGTGACATCATTAAGCTAATGGTAAACATTCTGCTTGCTGAAGGATGCGATGATATTTTTGATGACGGAAAGGTTATTACAGTTTTGGACCAAGCATGCGGAACCGGTGGTATGCTGTCTACAGGATATAACTTTATAAAACGCTATAACCCAACAGCCGATGTGCGTCTTTTTGGTCAGGAAATTAATCCGGAATCGTATGCTATCTGTCTTGCAGAGATGCTTATCAAAGGGCAGAATGCGGAGAACATCTGTTATCAGGATACAATGAAGAAGGATTGCTTTGAGGGAACGAAGATGCGTTTTGTTATTGAAAATCCACCATTTGGTACACCTTGGGGAGGAAAAGATGCTGCCGAAGGTGTAGAAAAAGCGGTTAATGATGAATTTGCAAAGGGCTTTGATGGTCGTTGGGGCGCAGGAGTTCCGGGAACGAGTGACATGCAGATGTTGTTCCTTCAATCTGCTATCGATAAGATGGATGATAATTTTGGGCGTGCTGCTATTATTGAAAATGGTAGTCCGTTATTTTCAGGTGGTACAGCTTCCGGCGAAAGCCAAATTCGTCGTTGGATGTTAGAAAACGATTTAATCGAAGCAATTATTGCATTGCCAACAGATCTGTTTTACAACACAGGTATTGCTACATACATCTGGGTACTTTCCAAAAATAAGCGTGATATGCGCAAGGGCAAGATTCAGTTGATTGATGCCTCGTCTTTCTTCCACAAACTGCGCAAGGCGCTGGGCGATAAGAAAAATGAAATATCTCCGAAAGATCGCAGCACCGTAACAAAGCTCTATGCAGAATTTGCAGAAAACGAATATTGCAAAATTTATGATAACGAGGAGTTCATTTACCGTGAGTATGCGGTTATGCAGCCACTTCAGCGAAGCTATGCTATCACAGAGGGGCGTATCGAATCTATGCTGTCTAAGGGTGCGCTTTATTCTCTCTATGATCAAGCAAAGATTAATGAATTGGAAAATAAAGAGGAACTGACCGGCAAGGAACAGAAAAAGCTGGAAGCATATCAGAACAACAAGCCTGTGTATGACACAGTCATCTCCACACTGAAAGCAGCAGTTTCAGAGCAAATCTACAATTCACCGGCTGAGTTTATGCCTGTACTGACTAAGGCACTTGCTTCGGCAACATCTGATAAAAAATTGTTCGACAAGATTGCTAATGGTCTCTCTATTATGGATAAGAATGCAGAAATTCAGCGTGACCGCAAGGGCAACATCATCTATGACAAGGAAACCAAGGATACCGAATTGGTAAAATGGGAAGAAAGCATCGAGGATTATATGGCTCGTGAGGTTTTGCCGCATATTCCGGATGCCGTCGCTTTTTTTGAAGAAGATCTCGGAAAGAAAAAGCCTGTCATCAAGACCGGTGCAGAGATTCCGTTCACACGGTATTTTTACAAATATCAGCAGCCAACACCAAGCGAAGAACTGGAAGTGAAGTTTATGGCTCTAGAGCTTTCTGTTTCTGACCGTGTGTCAAAGTTGTTCGAGTAAGGCGGTGAAGATATGCGAGAGATGAAGAATAGCGGATTGAAGTGGATTGGAGAAATACCTTCTTCATGGAATGTGATGCCTAACAAGTATCTCATGAAAAAGAAAAAGGTTATTTGCCCAGTATATAAGGGCGAAGATATTCTCTCTTTGACAATGAAAGGAGTTATAGTCCGGGATTTAGATGCAGGCGGAAAGATGCCGACGTCGTTTGATGGTTATCAGCGATTAGAACCAGGAAATTTGCTGATGTGTTTGTTTGATATCGATGTTACACCGCGTTGTATAGGCTTGATTAAACAAGCAGGTTTATCAAGTCCTGCTTATAGTCAGTTTGAGCTCAATGATAAGGGAAACGCAGAATATTATTGCTATTACTATACGATGCTTGATAACGATAAGACGTTGTTACATTTAGCTAAAAATCTTAGACATTCACTGACAGAAGATCAACTTGGGGCAATTTCAGTGATTGTTCCACCTATTCAAGAACAAAAGCGTATTGCGAATTTTCTCGACGCCAAGTGTGCTGAGATTGATGCGCTCACAGCAGATATTCAAACTCAGATTGACACCTTAGAACAATATAAACGGTCCATCATTACTGAAGCGGTAACCAAGGGGCTGAATCCAGACGCGGAAATGAAGGACAGTGGTATTGAGTGGATTGGCGAGATTCCAGCCACATGGGACATTATCAGAGGAAAATATCTCCTCAAATATTTGCAGAAGCCAGTCAAAGAAGATGATGGCGTTATTACTTGCTTTAGGGATGGTGAAGTTACTTTAAGAAGTAATCGTCGCGAAGATGGGTTCACAATGTCAGATAAAGAAATTGGCTATCAAGGTATTGATGCAGGCGATCTTGTAGTACATGGCATGGATGGTTTTGCTGGTGCTATCGGTATATCAGATTCTAGAGGAAAAGCATCACCAGTTCTTAATGTGATGGATACGAAACAAAACAAGAGATATATCATGTATTACCTTCGTAGTATGGCTTATAGTGATGTTTTTGTCGCATTGGCCACAGGTATCCGTGTACGTTCATGTGATCTTAGGTGGAATAAGCTCGTTGATTTGCCCTATCCAGTTCCAAATGTAGAAGAACAGACGGCCATTGTTGAGTATATAGACGCAACTTTAGAAAAAACAGATGCTGTAATTTCTGAAAAGAAAGCTCAGTTAGAAACGCTGGACGAATATAAGAAATCTCTGATTTACGAATACGTCACAGGAAAGAAGGAGGTGCTATCTATATGATCAGACAAGGTGGATGGTACTGGTATCTTTCTGGTGAAGAGAGAAAGCTCGAAAAGCATAGATGTGGTAAATGGATGTATTTTTTTGAAGATCAGTCATTTGCACAGCGGATATGCGAGAAGGCCATTGCGGAGGACGTATGCTATGAGTGCAAGTGCACTGACATGGAAGTGCAGCTAGCTCCGACGGGAGTGATTTGCTTTTACTTGAATGATGATGACATTGAGAATCATAAGCGTGTGATTCAGTTTATGATGGACAATGATCTGATTAGGAAAACTAAGACAGGTAGATACTATAACAACAGCTTCAAGTTTGATGACCAGACTCGTGCCGGTGAATACGTGGCGGATTTTGAAGGGAAAATCAAACTGGATGAGTTTATCGATTTGAAAACCGGCAGATGGATCAGAGAGGAGGCTTAAAGCGAATGGATGATAAAAATATACTTGAGCTTCATGTGGAACAGCAGGATACCGACGGTACTGCAAAAAGAGCCGCAGAATACCATAAGCGCCTGATTCATCAGACATCCATTGTTTCAGAGAAGGAATACCAGGAGTTCCTTCTGGAGCGTTTGGAGAAGGATAATGGTTTTGTAGTCCGTAAGGCTACGAATTTTGACCGCTACTTTGCCGTGGATCGTGAGATGCTCTTTAAATTCTTGAACGATACACAGTCTGATACAATGGATTATCTGCGCAAAATTTACAAAGACGATCTGGAAGAGACGATTGTCAGCTTCATCAATGCGGAGATTACGAAAACACGAGGCAGCCTGATTGAGGTGCTGAAGCATGGTATCGAGCTTTCGAATCAGAAGATCGAGCTCATGTATACGAAACCAGCGACTATCTTTAATCCAAAATTGACAAAGAAATATAGCCAGAATATTTTCTCTGTGATGGAGGAGGTCTGGGCAAGTGACAAGGAAAGAATCGATGTGGTTATTTTCCTGAATGGTTTGGCGATTATGGCTTTTGAGCTGAAATGTAATGCAGCAGGTCAGTCTTATCAGGATGCGATTTACCAGTTCAGAACTGACCGTAGTCCGAAGACCCGTCTTTTTATGTTCAAAGCAGGTACTCTCGTAAACTTTGCAATGGACTTGGAAGAAGTATATATGACCACAAAGCTTGATGGTCAGGCTACATTCTTCTTGCCTTTTAACATGGGTAATGGTCACGGTGTTACTGCAGGAGCTGGAAATCCGGCATTTAAAGATAAATACAGTGTGTCCTATATGTGGGAGAATATCCTTACCAAGGATACGATTCTCGATCTGATCAGCAAGTTTATCTTTGTGGAAGTAAAAGAAAAGGTTGATGAAGAAACCGGAAAAGTGAAGCGCTCGGAAAATCTGATTTTTCCACGTTATCACCAGCTGGATGTTATACGTAAGATACTGGCAGATGTGCGTGAGAATGGAACAGCACAGAATTATCTGATTCAGCATAGCGCTGGATCCGGAAAGACCAACTCTATTGCGTGGCTGGCACACCGGTTAACTTCGCTACATGATGCAAATAACAAGATTATCTTTGATAATGTTGTTATTGTTACAGACCGAGTTGTTGTAGATAGGCAGCTGCAGAAAGCCATCATGGGTATGGAACACAAGGCGGGACTCATCCGTGTGATGGATGATAAGTGTGTGTCCGCGGACCTGGCGATTGCGCTGAATGGCAACACAAAGATTATTGCAACAACGATTCAGAAATTCCCATATATCGTTGATAGTGTAGCTAATTTGAAGAACAAGCGGTTTGCTGTCATCATTGACGAGGCGCATTCTTCGACAGCCGGTAAAGATATGGCTGCTATCACGATGACGCTTGGATCCGGAGAAGATACGGAAGCGAATGTTGAAGATATGATTTCCAGTGAAATCAAGAGAAACGGTAAGCAGGCCAATGTATCGATTTTTGCATTCACAGCAACACCTAAACCGACGACAATTCAGTTGTTTGGACGCTTGAATAAGCATGGACAGAGAGAAGCATTCCATGTTTACTCAATGAAGCAGGCTATCGAAGAAGGATTTATTCTTGATGTTCTCCAGAACTATACAGAGTATTCAACCTTCTATCAGCTTAACAAGGAAATCGAAGATGACCCTCGTTGTAAAACAAATGCTGCTAAGAGACAGATTGCTCGTTTCATAGAACTACACGAAACCAATATCGCACAGCGTGTTGAGGTAATTGTTGAGCATTTCCGTACAACAGTAATGCAGGAACTCGGCAGACAGGCTAAGGCAATGGTTATCACAGCCTCAAGACAGGGAGCTGTGAAATATCGTCAGGCTTTTGATGAGTACATCACTAAGAAAGGTTATGATGGAATTCATGCGCTTGTTGCGTTTTCTGGAAAAGTAAAACTTACGGATGACGATAAAGAGTATACCGAAGCATCTATCAATGGATTCCCAGAGGATAGACTAACAAAAGAATTCGATACAGATAACTATCAGGTGCTTTTGGTAGCAAACAAATATCAGACCGGTTTTGACCAGCCAAAGCTGTGTGCGATGTATGTGCTGAAAAAGTTAAAGGGTGTAAATGCTGTTCAGACTCTTTCCAGACTGAATCGTATCTGTGCTCCGTATGATAAGAAGACCTTTGTACTGGACTTCGTAAATACATATGAAGATATCAAAGCAGCGTTTGCTCCGTACTACACAACTACACTGTTGGCAAATTCGGTAACGCCAAATGCCATTTATGATTTGGAAGCAACTATCGATGCCTATGCTCTGTTTGACCCGGCAGATATTGAAGCTGCGAATGATATTCTCTATTCACAGAAAGTGACCGGAAAGCAGAAGCAGAGATTGACATTCTTCCTTCAGAAAAGTAAGAAGCTGCTGGAACATTATGAATATGAAACCCAGCGTCAGGCTGTGGCGGATATGCGTGGATTTGTTCGCTACTATGAGTTCCTTCTTCAGGTTTCCAGCTTTGAAGACACTGATTTGCATAAGAAGTACAACTTCATCTCGTACCTGTTAGCTTATATCAATATCAAGCATCCGGGCGGTGGATTCAATTTGGATGGTAAGATTAAGGCATCCCAGTTTGTCCAGAAAAAGGGCGATGAACATGTTTCTTCTGACCTCGTAGTAAAGCCTGTAATGAAACTACCAACGGCGGAGCATTTTGGCCTCACGGAGGATAAGGAAAAGAGACTGTCTGAAATCATTGACGAAATTAATAGCAGAACCGGCAAGAATTATGATAATGATGTTGTTGTAAAGGCTATGCTGCAGATTCGAGATATCCTGATGAAATCAGACAAGCTCAAGACCAGTGCTAAAAATAATACGCAGCAAGACTTCGAGTTCTCTTATTTTGATGATATCGATGATGCGCTCATTGAGGGATTATCGCAGAATCAAGACTTCTTCTCGATGCTGCTGTCGAATGATGAAATGAAACATCAGGTGCTGGGTATTTTCTCAGGGGAGATTTATAAGAGTCTCAGAGAATCATTGTAAAGGCGGTGAAAAACAGTGTTCGACAAATTTAGACTAAAAGAGGTGCTGGTAGAGTACAAAAAGCGTTTTGTACAGCAGCAGTGGTCTAATGAAAAATATAAATGGGAAGCTGTACAATGCTTCCAGTTGAATTGGGATGTTAATTCAGATGACTTTGCGCAGATGCTTACAAAAGCTCTTGCGCAGACTGCTAATTTGCTTGCGTCTGTGAACAACTTCCCAGCAAGAATGATTACAAAGTTTGCGGATATTGCTCCGGAAGAAGTGCGCTCGATGTATATTGAACTCTATGACGAGAGTAAAGATTTATACGAGAGAGTGGCTAACTTCAAAAATAAATCTAATACATTGTTAGAGCGCTACGGAAACGGAGCAGCGCAGCATTATCAGTATGAGAATGCGATAATGACATATTTGTGGCTGCGTTATCCAGATAAATATTACATCTATAAATTGAGCGAAGTGAAAGCTGTCTCATCAGAACTTGAAAGCGATTATCGTTTCAAGAAGGGAGCCTATGCGGATAACATCAGAAACTTTGTGGCATTCTATGATGAGATATGCGCTGAACTGCAGCAGGATGATGAGCTTAGAAATCTGCTTAATTCCCAGATTACATCTACATGCTATCCTGACCCTGAGTTACGCACACTTACAATTGATGTAGGATTCTTCATTTCTCGCTATTGGAACAAAGAGGAAGAAGGACCTAAAGCTGACGAGTGGTGGCCGACTGATTATACTCCGGCATTAACGGTAGAGGATTGGTTAGAGCTTCTGACAGATAAAGACGTATTTAATGAGAGTAGTCTCGAAATCATGAAACGCATGAAGGATTATGGTGGAAAGGCTACTTGCATTCAGCTTGCTGTGAAATACGGAGAAACCAAGAACTTTTATAATAGTGGATCTGTTGCATTGGCAAGACGTATTGTTCAAAAAACTAGATGTCCAGTAATTGCAAGAGATGAAGAAAACTCTCGATTCTGGCCTGTATTATATGTTGGTAAGAATGCTGCTAAAGATGAAGAAGGATCTTATGTTTGGAAACTTCGTGATGAATTAGCAGAAGCTTTAGATCAAATTGATTTATCAGAAGTTCTTTTGTGTGCGCAAGATGAAGAAGGAGAAGAAGATCATAGATACTGGTTTTTGAATGCAAATCCCAAAATATGGAGTATGGCTAGCATGCCAGTTGGAGAAGTACAGGATTATACATTATATAATGATAATGGCAATAAACGACGTATTTTTCAGAATTTCTTAGATGCAAAGGCTGGAGATATGATAATCGGCTATGAGTCCACACCGGTAAAGCAGGTAGTTGCAATTCTCAAAATTAGTGCAGAGCAAGATGGGAAATCAATTTATTTTGAAAAAGTAGAAGGGCTGTCTTCTCCAATTGATTATGCAACTCTGAAAGCTTGTCCAGAACTTGAAAAGATGGAGTACTTTGGTAATCCGCAGGGGAGTCTGTTCAAGCTGACAAAGGGTGAATATGATTTCATTTATGACATGATTCGTGATGAAAATCCAGCACCACTTGCAGCAGATAGTATTGAAAAATATGACAAAGAAAAGTTCTTAAATGATGTATATATGACTGAAGCAAAGTATGATCGCTTAGTTTCAGTTTTGAAAAAGAAGAAAAATATTATTCTTCAAGGTGCTCCAGGTGTTGGAAAGACATTTGCGGCAAAGAGACTTGCATATTCGATTATAGGTGAGAAGGATGATGATCGCATAGAGTTTGTGCAATTCCATCAGAATTATTCCTATGAAGATTTCATGATGGGGTATAAGCCGGTTGAAGATGGATTTGAATTGAAGTATGGTATTTTCTATAGATTTTGTCAAAAAGCTGCAAACCATCCTGATAAAGATTATTTCTTTATCATTGATGAGATCAACCGTGGAAATATGAGTAAGATCTTTGGTGAGCTACTCATGTTAATTGAGGCAGATTATAGAGATACGAAAGCAACATTAGCCTACAATGGCCTAAGCTTCGCTGTCCCAAAGCGTCTACATATCATTGGCATGATGAATACTGCTGATAGAAGTCTGGCGATGATTGATTACGCACTTCGTCGTCGTTTTAGCTTCTTTGATATGGAACCGGGATTTGATTCAGAAGGTTTTATTAAATATCAGGAAGGATTCGCGAACGAAACTTTCAATACTTTGATTGAGCGCATCAAAGAGCTTAATAGAGATATCGCAAAAGATAAATCTCTGGGAAAAGGATTCTGCATAGGACATAGCTATTTCTGCAACACATCAGAGTGTACCGATGAATGGATGCAGGACGTTGTAGATTTTGACGTGCTTCCTATGTTAGCGGAATACTGGTTTGATGATGCGGACAAACTTCAACGTTGGGAGAATGTTCTGCACGGTGTATTTCAATGACAAAGGATAAAAGTATATTAATAAACAATATATACCATATGCTTGCATATGCATTCCAAACGCTGAATCAGGAAACATATGAGGATGTGGCGGTAGAATCTTTTGATGAAATTTATAACTTGTTTGCAGCTATTCTTGCTAAAGGAATCGGCTTTCAACTAAAACAGGGGCTTTACAAGGAATACATTAATCGCCAAGAAGAGCTGCCTGTGATGCGTGGAAAGATAAATATGCCAGGAACTATAAAGAACCTACTGGCACATGAAAGAATTTTGACTTGTGATTTTGATGAACTGTCAGAAAACAATTTACTGAATCAGATCTTAAAAACAACAGTCATGCTTTTGTTTAGGAATGCAAAGGTGGATTTGCAATATAAAGATGATCTTAAAAAGAAGATGCTGTTCTTTTCCAATGTAAATACTTTGGAGCCAACGGGAATTAGATGGTCATCTATTCGGTTCCAGAGAAATAATCAGAATTACCGTATGCTGTTGAGCATTTGTCAGCTGATTATAGAAGGTATGCTGATTACAACTGACGCAGGAGATTATCGCCTGGCATCTTTTGTAGACGAACAGCGAATGTGTAGGTTGTATGAGAAGTTTATTCTGGAATATTACAGCAGACATTATCCTGAATTATATGTCAGTGCATCACAGATTCCGTGGTCACTGGATGATGGTATTGGAACCATGCTTCCGGTTATGCAAAGTGATATTCATCTGCAACGTGGCAATACTGTACTTATTATTGATGCAAAATATTATAGTCACACGACACAGTTCCAGTTTGATAAACATACTATTCACTCCAATAATTTGTATCAGATTTTTACATACGTAAAAAATCGGAGCTATCAATTTGGGGAGGAGAAAAATACAGTTTCTGGAATGCTTCTCTATGCAAAGACAGAAGAAGAAATACAACCGGACAATGTGTATCAAATGCATGGAAGTCAGATAAGTGTTAAAACTCTAGACTTGAACCGGCCTTTTGCGGAGATTGCCAATCAGATGGATAGAATTGTGGAGTCGCATTTTTCTGGACTTACAAAGGAATATTAAAGTTATAATTTAGGTGTGATTTTCAATTGGTGAAATGAGAAGAAACCAGAAGTAGGCATCCTATTTGAAAAAGAAAAAAGATGAAATAACCATCTGTTCCAGCGCAGCAGAATACTTAACCTATGTTGCCTCAGTTGGCGATCAGCAGGACAGTATTGAGATGCGCTATGAGGATGAGAATATATGGCTGACACAGAAGATGATGGCCACATTATATGACGTAGATATTCGTACAATCAATGAGCATATTAAGAAGATTTATTCCGACTCAGAGCTTGAGGAAGATGCAACTATCCGGAATTTCCTGATAGTTCAAACCGAAGGTTCACGTCAAGTTACTCGTAATATGAAGCATTATAATCTTCAAATGTATCGTGTCATTCAGGATAGGCTGTTTATGTCTGACTTTGATAAGTACATGCTGGAACTGGAAGAGAATGCGAAGAAGTAGCAACATCGCTATTAAAATTTTCAGCTTACCAAGGTCGAGTGCATGGAAGTTTGACCATCAGTCATGGCGAAAAATAGCTAGTAAAAAAATATCCCCGATCGCAGGGGACGGGAAAATAAATGCTGACTAAAAGCACTCGAAAATGTATAAAACCCTAATCGTTTCGTGCCTAAAATTTTTTAGAATTTACATAAGATTCATTGAAGACAAGACAGAAGTTTGTGCTAAAAATGGGTATCTGCCTATAGAACATTTTTTGACAAAACTAACATCATAATAGTTGTGCGGACAATAATTCTAATGTTTTTTATCATTTTCAAATGGTTAAGATATTTTTAATTAGTGCGGAAGTAATTGTCAAAGGAAAAGATATAATATATAATAATATTGGCTAGTAAGTATAGAGAGGGGCAAGTCTGGCATGTTAAAGTATGAAGCAATCGTCCAGGACCTCCGGAAAGATATCCAAAATGGAGTTTATCAGCCGGGGCAGCAGTTAGCTCTGGAAAAAGAGATGTGCGAGCAGTATAAGGTAAGTCGTATTACGATAAAGCGGGCAGTCGATGAACTGGTTAAGCAAGGGCTGGTAGTCAAAAGACGTGGTTCGGGAACATTCGTAAAATCAATGGAGAGTTCAGATGTCAAGGAACTTTCGATGGCTAATCAATTCACTGGTTTTGCGGCTGCTTATCGAGGTCATGATATAAAGTCTAAGATATTAGTATTTGATATTGTGCATCCCAAGGCGGACGTGGCAGAGAAATTGCAGGTTTCGACAGAGGATTTTGTTTATGATATTGTCAGAGTCCGTTATGCCGATGGAGATCCAATTGTCATAGAACATACCCAAATGCCGATACAGCTTATACCAGGAATCAAGCGGCGGGTGCTTGAGGCGTCAATTTATAGTTATATTGAAAATGAGCTGAAATTAAAAATACAATCGGCACATAGAGAAGTCCGAGCAGTGATGCCAACAGAAGATGAGAAAAAATATTTACGAATTGAAGGATTGTTGCCTTTGCTTGAAGTTAAGCAGGTAGCGTTTTTGGATGATGGACGGCCGTTTGAGTTTTCCATATCACGTCATCGTGGTGATCGCAACTGCTTCCGGTCGGTCAGTGTTCGTTGAGATTAATTGAGTTTTTGAGGATAATATTTATGAATGATATCAGAAAACCGGTGCAATCAGCACTAGAACAATTAGAAGAATTACAATCATTTGAGAGCAGTTACTCGCAGATAAATAAGTTTCAGACGATAATAAACACCTTTGCCAATTTGGAGCATGTGTGTGAAATGATGGCTGAAGAAATAGCTCAACAGGAAAATCGCAAATGTGAAGAAGTTATGGCTGATTTTTTTGAAAAGGCTGGGCTTAACTAAGTCAAGAAAAATGCTTTTGGCACTTATTTTGAGTTACCAAAGGCATTTTTTGCTTTTTTTGAAAAAAATCTAAATTAGGTGTTGACATAATCTAAATTTACGTGTATCATAATACAAGTCGCTGAGAGATACAGCGAGATTGTTCTCTGAAAACTAAACAATACAGAATAATCATGCAACATGATTAAGCCAGATGTTTAGAAACGAAAGTTTCGAAAAAAACATCGATTGGTTATGAACAACATAAGCAATCGGCAATTTCTTTTTGCAGGTCACGGAAGTGATTTGTGAACCAAAAGATAATAAGAGCCATTTCAAGGTTCTTCAATAAAGTTTATTGGAGAGTTTGATCCTGGCTCAGGACGAACGCTGGCGGCGTGCTTAACACATGCAAGTCGAACGAGGTTTTATTTTTATCACTGAGTTTCGAAAAAGTAGGTTAAAGCGTCATGAATGCGGAGTATTCATCACACCATAATAGTACTTAACAATATGATTGAGTGATGATGTATTTTGAATTATGACATAAGCTTTGTTTATGTGTGTGGAATGCGGAGCATTCATCACACTATAAAAAGTGCTTAACTAAGAGTCGAGATTGAGTGATAAAAATAAAACTTAGTGGCAAACGGGTGAGTAACGCGTAGACAACCTGCCGCAAAGATGGGGACAACA
>ERZ1034680.369-NODE-369-length-23622-cov-13.797598_pt1 | contig 23622 bp, 23 predicted proteins | sample MGYA00520639_ERZ1034680 | MGnify/ENA primary metagenome ERZ1034680 (study PRJEB33766, sample SAMN09781760) | gut metagenome | biome: gut microbiome | host: Homo sapiens | place: Madagascar | study: EMG produced TPA metagenomics assembly of the PRJNA485056 data...
TGGTTCCCGCCGGTCTTTTAGTGGTTGCAGCAGTTGGATGCACCATGACATGAGTATCCAGGTGAGCTGCCGGGCGTGCGTACTCGCCAGCATACTTTCTTTCCAAGCTCTCCCCAGAACGTTGATAGTAGTAGGCTTTGATGGATGCTTTCAAGGCTTCCGTATAGGGATTGCTGGAAATGATGAAGCTTTGTTGATGTCTGCCTGCTACCAGGGTATATTTCCCTGGCTTTGTGATAGAGGAGAAGTCTATCTCTTGGCGGAGTTTGCTGGAGAATGGGGATTTCTTGGTGGTTGCATGTTTTGTGCGCCAGACCATTTTACCCTCTTGGTCTCTGATGAGGAAGCTTTTGGTCTTTGCTTCCGGCTCTATGGTTGCTATCTTGCTTTCATGGGGCAAATAGCCAACCTGGTTAATCTTGATGGGATTCTTCACGGATGAAGCTGGCATCGTTACTGTAGTCAGCAGTGCCATAGTGGTTAAGATTACTTTTCTCATTTTGCCTTGTTCTTAAAGTGTTATTGTTGTTTTATGCTTATTGTCTGCAAAGATAGTTATTTTAGTTGGAAATTGTTTATGTTTTCTGGATTATTTTTGCCTTTTGCATGGTTTATTCTTTGTTGAGCCTTTTTGTTTCTTTGGGACGGAACGTTTCAGGTCTCGTTCCGTCCCATATTATCATTTCCAGATATAGGTATTGAATGAATGAGGTGTTGCCTTTACATTAAGGAACTTCTTACCTGCCTTGACTGTCAGAGTTGCATCTGAATCAGTAAAGTTACCCACTGTCACTATATACTGACCCTTTTTATCCTTGAACACCACGACAGGGGTCTTGCTGTATTCACGGCCTGCATACGCCAGCATCTGGGTCCCCTCCTGTACGAAATGGCTGAAATGCTTATATGCATAATATTCGGCAGTATAGCGCATCTTGCGGTTTTTTCCATCTACCTGGATTAAGGCATTCTGGGTCCAGCCCCATGGCGAGATGCCGTTGTCCTTCAGGATGAAGTTCCAGTTGTAATACTCATCACAGCCGTTTCCCAGATTATCCGATAAGAGGAAGAAGGTATGCTCTCCTGCCTTCCAGTCCATGGAGCCGTTTCCACATTCACTCTCACTTACCATCAGGCGATGGTTAGGATATCGCTTGCGCATTTCCGGAAGATTGTTTCTGCATTCCCATTGGGTTCCGATACCCTTTATGTTAGCCTGGAGAGTCTTGTCGTCCAGGATCTTCTCCACATAGTCGAGTCGGTTGGTGTTGAAGGTTCCTATCCACAAATCCACCTCTGGATGCTTCTTGGCAAGGGTAGGAGCGAGATATTCGTTGTTGAATCTCAGGGTTCCTTCTGCGGTCCACGCACATCCCGGGTATGGAGTATAGGAGTAGGCTTCGTTCTGGTACATCACCTTGGTGATTGGCAGGCCTTCCTCCTTATACAGCTCGATGAATTTGCAGAACATATCAGCGTAGCACTGCAGATAACGTGGGTCCTGGATGAAAAAGTCCTGAGTGGCTAGGCGGCGTGGGAATACTCCATTACGGTCACCAAGGAGTTTCATCTCATCAGCATCCACCTGCCTGCCATCGTCCATATAGAGCAGATAGCTTTGGCGAGGATCCATCTTGTTATATTGGCTAGGAGACACAGGATAATCATGGTTGATCTTCATCCATACTGGTGGACTCCATGGCGACATGAAGAGTTGCAGGTTGGGTTGATACTTCTGCGCCGCACGAGCCAGAGGGATGATGTTGCGCTTATCGTGCTCTATATTGAAGTACTTGAGTGCGAAATCGCCATCCACATCGTCACAGCTATACCAGGCACGGGCATAGTCGTTGGCATTCATTGAAACCCTTCCGTGGGTAAACTTGAGGTCTCCATCTGGAGCATACAGATTATACATTACCTCATCTTGTTCCTTTCTGGTAAGCATATTGAAGGCATCCCAGTCTAACTCATTGAATGTTGTACCGAATGCTACGAATCGGGGTCCCTTGCTCTGTTCATTTACCTCGGCAACCACTTTTCCTGTGGCTTTGCCTGCCAGGGCAGTCTGGGATTTTTTCCAAGACTGCTCCTGGGTTGTAGAATACGATGTAACTTTCTGGGCGCTCATACAGGCGCATGTCATTAATATGACAGATGTTAAGATAATCTTTTGCATGGCAGTTATTGATTAACGTACTAAAATTGTTTCACTGCTTGTCTTGTCTAGCTTTGTGGAAGAGACGGTGATGCTAGCCTTACCCGGCTTGTTCCCACTTCTGATTACTACGATGGCTCTGCCCTTATAGGTAGTTACCTTGGAAGAAGTCTTTGGCTCAAGATCCTTGAGGTTAGCCGATGCTGCAGCAAGAAGCGTTGCCCTTCCCTTGACATCCACGTTTAATGGTATGTTGGCATCAGGCACTATGTTGCCGTTCTTGTCTATTACCTCCAGGGTAATATATGCAAGATCTTCGCCGCTAGCTAGAATATGCTTTCTATCAGCGGTAAGCTTGATGGAAGCAGGTTCTCCGCTTGTTTGGAGGATGTTTTCCTTCACTTCCTTTCCATTGGCATCGAGGGATACGGCTTTCAGGACGCCTGGCTGATAGGGTAGAGTGATGACAGCCTTATACTCGGTACCGATGCCTGTTTCCTTCTCTGCAACAAGCTGGTCGTTCAGATAGAGGCGTACTCTTGGAGCCTTGGAGTAGATCTCCACATCGATATTCCTGCCTTCCCATCCCTGCCAGTTCCAGGATTCCCAGGTAGGCCATACCGACCATAGGGTTTCTGAGATATGTCCTTTGTAGTAGAAGTCCGGCTCCTTCACGGCAAGATAGATATCCGGTGAACCATCTTTCTGATTCCAGAGCATGCTGCGATAGTGGGAGATTGGCTTTCTCCATCCAGTCAAGTCAACATCACCGCAATAGGCTCCATGATATGGGAAGTGATTCTCCTGAAAATGCTCTTTTCTGGATTCTCCCTCATAATGGAACTGTCCGATGGCTGATTCTCCCAGATAATCCAATCCTGTCCAGACTATGTCCCCGATGATGTAGGGACGTTCCACGGTATGCTTCCAGTTGGCAAAGGCATCTCTTGGATAGCTTTCGGTCTGCCACATCACTCTTTCAGGGCAGCGCTCGTGGTCACTTTCAGCTTTGTGCATCATATAGTTGTAGCCCACTATATCCAGTACGGCTGCATGAGGGTCGAAAATCTCCCAATCCTGATCCCAGGAGCAGAGAGCCTCGGTTACTGGACGGGTGTTATCGAGGGATGTGATGACCTTCTTGAATTTCTGAGCAGTTTGTATCACCTTGATTTCCTTGCGTTCAATGACCTCGTTGCCGATGCTGTAGGAAATGATGCATGGATGGTTACGGTCGCGGAGTACCATGGCTTTGAGATCTTCCTGGTAGCAGGAGTCTATGGCAAGATGATAGTCATACTTGGTCTTCTCCGTATACCAGCCGTCGTAGGCTTCATCTATGACCATCATACCCAGCCTATCACAAGCATCGAGCATGGCTCGTGTCTGTGGGTTGTGGGATGTACGGATCAGATTGAATCCTGCTTCTTTCATCAGTCTTACCTTGCGGATTTCTGCAGCGTCGAATGCCATGGCGCCAATCACTCCATGGTCATGGTGAACACAAGCTCCATTGATAAGGGTAGGCTGGCCATTTAGCAGGAAACCTTTCTTGGCATCATAGCTGAAGGTACGGATGCCATGCTTGATGTGCAGTTCTCCTACTTGAATATTATAGAGCTTGGGATGTGCAGGAGACCAAAGTTCCACATTCTTCAGCACTCGCTTCTCATTAAGCTTATCCTGATAGGTAATGCGGATTGCTGCTGAGTCGGCATGTGTTCCATCTTTGGACATACCATAGATCTTTTCTGTATGGATGAATAGCTGCTGAGGGTCATCCATCTTATTCTCATGGTATTTTTCCAGCCATGCATGTCTATAGATACCCGATCCACTATACCATCGGCAGTTGGGTTGCTTGGAATTATCCACACGCACTGCGATTGTATTGATACCTTTTTTGATATAAGGAGAGATGTTGACCTTGAAAGGTGTATAGCCATAGAAGTGAGTGCCAACTTGGATGCCATTCACGAAAACCTGGCTGTTCTGGTAGATTCCTTCGAAGTGGAGCCAGAGGCTCTCGCCTTTGCCAGTTTTCAGGTCTGTATCCCTCACCTGCTTTCTATACCAGCCGATACCGCCAGGGTAGTATCCACCTCCATTCTCAGTAGGTGCGTCAGCCTTGGGGCTATGATAGATATCCCAGTCATGTGGAAGGTTTACTCTTGTCCACTTGCCGTCATTGTATGAGGGAAGTTGCGCTTCCTTCACATCCTGCTCAATGAATTTCCAGCCAAAATCAAAGTTCTGCATCTTGCTTTGTCCCCATGTAGGAGTAGCTATGCAGGCGACTACCCCAAGTGTTATGATCAAACGTTTCATATCTTTTTTGAATTTTACTTTAGTAAATGAAGAGTGGCTGCATGATAGTAACTGCCCGCTTCGTTTGAAAATGAAACAATGGACTGAATCCAGATGATGTAGTTTAAGGCTACTGATGCCATCGGTGGTCCTTTGCTAAGATTTGTTTTGTTGTTTATTGATTGCAAAGGTAGTAATTTTTGGTGGAAATCGTTTCTCTTCTCTGAAGATTTTTGCCCTTCAGTATTACTTTTTCTTGTTTTTGTGATGGTCGTGTATCTTGTTTAAGCATTATTGCACTATGGAGATAAGCAGAAAGAAAATTATTCCTTGGGTTGTGAGGGAGTTATCCTGATTCGGGATATTAATCTTCGGAATAAATGATTTGTTTTCATGTATGTTTGGAAGCAAACATGTTTGTATGTTTGGTTTCAAATAATTTGTTTTTGTGGAAATGAAATGGAGGAAGGTCGTGCAGAAAGTTGATTGATAGATGATTAGAAACATAAAGGCAGGTGAGAGTAATATTGCCTCCACCTGCCTTAACACATAATATTCACGTTTTATCTGTTGATATAGTATTTATCTTTTCATGCTGCCAAAGCTTCTCGAAGAGGTGTTGGCTGACTTTGTTCTATTCAACTTGCCATCATTTTTAAGGTATGCTGTATAGTTTGGCTGCTGTGGTCTTGCTACGATTTCAGAACGTCTTGCACTAGTAACTGTGGTAGCAACTTTCTTGTAGCCTCTATTACCCCCAAAAGTATGACCTGCAATTGGGTATCTGGCATAGATGTTATGTACGTATGCTCCCTTTTTCCAGCTGATTGGCTGGTAGAAATAGCTTGCCTTCTTGTAGAGCTTCCATTGTGTAGCACTGAGAATACCCTTAATTTGTTTGTTACGATAGCTCCAGATTTGAGAGTGAATATCATTGCGGCCATTAATGCCGTTTAGATAGTCAAGGTTCATCTGGTAAGCCTTCTCCCTTTGCCAATTATTTAAGTTCAGCTCCTCCACCATCTTGTCTGTAAGGATACGTGCCTCCTTGATGGTGTTATCGATTCTTTGTGCAGAAACGGTCATACTCATGACTGCTGCCATTACCATTGTCATTATCAATCTTTTCATAACTCATGTTCTTTAAAGGGTTACTATTCAAATTCTATTTTTAGCATCATTGAGATTTACTTTGTCTCTTGATTACGGTTGCAAAGATACGGCGATTTAGTGGGATGACAAAGGGAGATACTCTAAATGGAAGGTGGATTTTCCCTACAATAGTATGGGGAAATCCACCTTATCTAGGTCCAAAGAGGTTAATTGACTGTTTGACCTTTTCCGTTGATGACTGTATAGTTGCCTGCGTTCTCCGCCTTGTATAGGTCAAAGCCGATGCCTGTGATATTGTCATATAAAGGTTTTGTGAGTGGCTTGCCCTCTGGAGACATCAATCCCACTTTCTCTGAGTCCTTATCCATCCAAGAACCGGTCTTGTAGTAGAGGCAGCGGCATGGTTCCAGGATTTCTTCTCCATTTTTGTCTATTTTCCCAGAAGGGTATGATACCGTGTTGATTTCACTGCAAATAAAGTTGTTCCCTACCGTGAGGTCGAAGTTCAGGCGCTTCATGGTGTAGTCTTCATATTCTACCACGAAGCCTTGGCTGTCAATATTTACGTGACGATAGCGGATGGGTAGAATCATTTTTTGTGTGTAGGCATCATAAACACCGAGTCTTTTGTTTTTCTTCACTATCCATAGTTTCCCCTTATAGTTTCTCACGTCTTCATATTCTGGCTTCAGCAGCCACTTGCCTTGCTTGTTGATGATGCCATACTTGTAATTATCCACGGTCACGATGCAAAAGCCATCATGGAAGACATATCCGTCTGCATTCTCATCGAAGACAAAGTTTGCCTTGATAACCTTCTGGTTTTTGTGGTTGATAAAGAAGAGTGTGTCATTTTCCTCTACGCAAGCCAGGCCTTCGCTGAATATCCATGCCCTTTTATATTGAGGCTTAATGACGACTTTTCCTGTAAACTTGTTGAAATAACCTCTTTTTCCTTTGCTGGCGAAGCACACCATACTGTCGCCATCCACACTCTTGTAGATCCAGTCCACGTTACGTATTGTTTCCCCGGTCTTGAAGTTCTCCACCTTTCCTGCAGATTGGCTATAACTAACATTTCGGCTCACGTATTGCCAGTCGTAGTAGTTGTACTTTGGCTTCATGATGTTTTCTGAGTAGAGAGCCCATAGGAGTGCTCCCGTCATAATCATCATTAGGATGGTCACACATCCTGTGAATACTCTCTTGACGAAGAGACCATAAAGACTCTGGTCCTTGTAGCCACAGAGGTTGCAAAACCAACAGATTGACTGCCAGATTCCAGCGCCAAGTGTGGTAAAGAATTGTTTAAATGTTACTTTTTCCATAATGATTGATGTTTATTTGATTTCATCTTTTCTTTTGTTTAATCTTGCGTTTCTGCTCCCTGAGTATTTTCAAAACGGCATCCACGTTCTTCATGGGCTGGTAAGGGATGACGACTTCGGGACATGAACTGATGATGCAATAGGCAACCTCTGCCTTCTCATTCGGTTCTGCGCCGAAGCCATCCTCGTCTTCGAACCATCTACCTTCAGGGTAAATGGTCCATGCCAAGGCAGAGAAGCCGTCCCTCATGGGAGAGACTCTCTCCTGCCAGAAATCCACATGTTTGGAATCCACTTTATATCCATGTTCCAAATGCTCATGGATGCTCTCAAAATCGATAGCCTTGTCTTCCACCAAGAGATTTCCTTTGTTGTCAGAGATCTTAAGGATCTTTCCTGTCTTCATGTTGACTATGACATAGGCATTTCCTTTTCTGAATTCTGCAATATCTTCCCCGATGTGGTAGCCTTTGCCATATTCTTCGAGGAGCGGGAAATTAATGGTCTCCACGTTTCCTTCTTTAGAAACCAGGAAATGCTCTCTCATGTCACAGCAAGGCTCTTCGTCCTCTATGACGATAGAGTTAATGGACTTTGCGCATTTCTTTATCATTTTCTTCAGTTTTATGAGTATATCCATGATAGAATGATTTTTTGTTTGACATTTTTTGCTAGTCTTCTTGGCAGATATAGCCGACTAGCGGTTGTATAATTCCTTTAGGATGTGAAATCTTTGTGTATTGTCTATGGCCTTGAAGCATGGCAAATATCACATATAATTCTTTACACTTTGCAAATATTCCACAGAAGCTGACGGCATTTTCTCCATCTCCTTTCTCTTTGTTTCCTTGCTTGAGAGGAGTATTGGTAGCATATCCGATTAGTTTTGTCAAAGGAACAGACATTTTTGTATCGAAATGCTCCAATTTTGATTGGTAAGGATGGAGTTGATGAGGGACACTCCTTCGCAATTTTCTACCATATTCGGAAAAATGGGACTTTGTGTTCTGTAGAGTATGGGATTCACCGTACTATATTTCAGAGCCAGCAAGCTATACATCCTAACGATTTGTAGGGGAGTTATTTCCAATCCATGCCCATTGGATATGTCGAATAGGGTAATCATCCCTGTCGGTGTTGGTACTGTCTTTTAGACTTACTTTCCCGGTGTTGATGGCTGCCAACATGGTAAAAGGTTGTATCAACTCACAATCATAGGAGATTTCCCAGGGATTCTTGTAGGTCTCTGGGGGCTATCCATTCGTGATGGTAGTAATCATAGTAAGCTTCCTGACCGTTCTTTATAACCTTGACGTATGGCTTGTAGTCCGTATCAAGTGGTATGATTTTCTCATAGATGGCAGGCAATATCATGCCGTATCTATCCCTAAGTCCCATTCCATGCGGAGATTTTACATACATCATACCAGAGCTATAGGCGGAGCTGTTCATGCGATAGAGTCTCTTTGCCTGGATGCACGAAAAGGGATTATAGCCCATAGTTAGGAAAGTAATGGCACATCCCATGACTACCATGCTTACTGCATATTTTAGTTGGTGAGCTCTATGGCACATGCTTCCCCAGCCGCATAAGTGGCATAAGATTCCAGTTAGAAGAAATAGTACTCTGGTCTCATGGGTCTCGTATTGAGCTATCCACAGGAGCAGGCTTCCTGCTAGCATTATGATAATCTCTAACAGCTTGCCCTTTACGTGTGCCATATATCTGCACCAGAGAAGATAGCTTGCTATTGGCAGGATCAACACTCCCATAAAGGAAGGTAGATAGATCAGATCATACCCCATGATGGACGCTAGCAGGAATACGAGGGTAAGGGATATAGTAATTTTTCCTTCCTTGCTATACCAAAGAATTTTGCAGCTCCAGTCTGGCTTCAGCTCTCTGATGGGTAATGAGTCTCCTCCAAGGATTTTTCTTAGGGAGATATCTTGGCTTGGCTTAGGGATAAATCGCTTTTTAATTTCTTTGAAGATGGTTTCTCCTATGAGCATGCTTATGGGAATCCCCCAAATCCAGAAAACTATGGTATTTTTCAGTAGGGAGCCATATTCATTTCCCATCTTGCTTATTAGCTGATAATCAATATCACCATACCCCAGGCCTTGCCAAAGCAACATGGGGGCTTTGATGAGCTTTTCAGAGGCATAGTCGATCCAAGTCATATTTCCAATCATGGGCAAGCTAACTGCCAGAAACATGAGAAGGGTGGATAGGTAGGAGCATCCCCATAGTTTTCTTAAACCGATGGTCATCCTTAGCAATAAGGGATAGATGCAGACGATGAGATGAATAATGGGGTAGGTCGCCATCCACCTGTAGTGGATGGCGAGAATCAATACAGCTGCCACCACAGTCAAGTCGGTGACATAAAGACATTTCTTCATCATAGTTTCTTAATTTTCAAGTTCTGCACATTTTCGTCTGTAAAGGGTCTTCACAATGCTCATCACCTCCATGCTACACACAATGTTCCGTTTGAGGGAATCTTCATCCGTGTAGATGAACTCGCAAGAGGCACTGACACTCTCATGATTCTTCTCCACATATACTTTTAGGAGTTTCATGTCCCTTGTCATTATGTTGCAGGTAGCAAGAGCAAGGATTTCCTTGCCCTCCTTAATGCCAGTAAACTGGGGTAGGACGATATTGACGTAACGTTCATCCTCTTCATCCGGCATAAAGAAGTAAAATTCTTTCATCTCCATACACAATCTGATATCTTGGTCAGAGTCAAGCTCTGGCTCGTAGCCCATGTCCTTGAGCACCTTCATGACTAATTGCTTATTCTTTTCCATATCTTGCTAATGTTTGAGATGAGTGAATTATGTTCCGTATCGTCTTCTGCCAATGCATTTTCATCTTCGTTTGGAGATGGCAGCTTATTTGTTTCCTCTGTCAGTGCTGCATCTTGATGTCCGTCTCTCTCATTTGACTCTTCCATGTCAGGATAACCTTTTTCCAGAAGACCTCTTGTGTAGTTGATACCAAAGTCGAGGTAGGAGATCATAGTGCCTACGATATCTCTTATGGATTTTTCGCAGCCTTCGACGTTGAATTCATAAGCAATCCAGAGACGTTCCTCCTTGACATATGCCTTGACATAATTAAGTTCGTAGCTTAGTTTGTTGGCTAGATGACACAGGTCAAAGGTTTCCTTTGCCTCATGGAGGTCACACACGCCAGGGATGCAGATATTGAGAAATTCCTCCCCCATGATATTGGGCGCATATAGGTAGTGAGTGCCTTCATACTGGAATATGTAACCGAAGTCTTCCACTTCCTCCAATTTGAATCCTAGCTCCTTGAGAGCTTTCAATACTTTTTCTTTCATACGTACTTTCTTTTTAATTGTAATTCTTCGTTAATGAAATCCTATGCTTCTTGGATGGTGTCCCTCCTGTCCTCTGGACAGTTCAATTCTTATTCGGTCAAACTCCCTGATATCCTTACTGCTGACTGATGGACTTCTTTTGGAGATGACATTCAGAAGCACTTCTTGAGTAATGGCCTTGAAGGCTTTTCCCCTGTCCTTGATGCTCGCATTGAACATGTTCCTTGATGCTACTTGGACGATATAGCCAATGTCGCTGCAGTTGAATCCCTTTGTCTTTTCTGCCAGTAGGGAATAATTGATATCCTTTTCGATGGGCAGTTTGCCTAACGACAGTTTGAAGAGACTTTCCCTTGCCTTTGTGTCTGGCATGTCCACGTAGATGAGTTCGTCTATTCTACCTGTTCGCAAGACGGCCTTGTCAATACGCTCGGGATGGTTGGTGGCGGCTATCACGTAGATGTCTTTATCAGCTGCGTTGTTGAGCATGCAGAGGAACTCGTTAACCTCTCCGTTCTGATAGTTGTCATCACTATTGCTCCTTTGCGGGACCATGCAGTCGAACTCGTCGAAGAAAAGCAGGGTGGGAGCCTTCTCCTCGGCTTCCCGGAAAAGCTCGCCAATCTTGGCTTGTGTTCCGTGTATATAGGAGGAGGCAAGGTCGTCGGGAACCACTTTCATAAAGTGGATACCGATTTCCTCGGCCACCTTTTCCGCGAAAAAGGTCTTTCCCACACCTGCGGGCCCATAGAAAAGCAGACTCGGTGGTTTGATGCCGAAAGCTTTTGCGCACTCCTTATTTCTCAAGACATTGATGAAGCACTCCTGTATGAGTTGTTTAAGCTTGTCCATTCCAGCGATGTCTTTCAACCCTCCTCCTTTTGCCTCTTGAATGGGGCTTTTGGGGAGAGCGGCTTGCGGCTTTGTTGGCAATTGTTTCTCCTTATCCTTATTTGGTGACGAGGTGATGTGCCCGAGCCATTCCTTATCTGATAGATATCTGTTCATATTTACCTCCATTTTTTTGTTTTTTATACTTTATAATAGGGAACAAAATCAGTAAATCTATCATGGATGGGGCAAGATATTCATAAAAAGTGTGATTTGTCGGCATAAAAAAGGTAATAAGATAAGTCTAGAAATAAGTTTTTGTTTAATCTAAAGACATGTAAAAAATATCAGATGGGCCGATGGCTTTACGGGATTTGTTTCTTTTATAGTTTTTATCCTATACCGTTGCAAATGTTTAGCACACACTACTTTTAGATTAGCAAACATGTGGTATTTGAAATGAGTATTTAACGATCAACTTGACCATTAAATACTCTATGACTTTTCTGCTTCTTTTTAAATATTGATAGTGCTAAGACAAATTCTGGAGATTGGAATTTAACAATAGTTTTTTCATGATTGTCTCGGCAAAAGGTGAACGACAAGCGTTCCCTGTGCATACGAATATGATATTGTAGTGTTTCATTTTTCCGTAAATTTTATGTTATGGACTAAAAAATGGAGTTGGCTTTGAAAAGCAGTTTTTTCCTTTTCATGAACTCGTTCTCGTAGTCCTTAGGCAATGAAAGTAAATTATAGTCTTCTTCTGTGAGATTCCTGTATAGGCTATTGAGACGGCGAGCAATGTCATCCAGTCTGAGTTTACCATTGACTCTATGTCCCTTTAGGATCGGGATGAATTCCTCTGGAACTTTAGGATGAAATACATAGTAAATTGACAGGGCAATGTCTGTTCTGTGTAGTCCCATTGCGCAAGATATGAAGAAGCTTCCCTTGTCCAGTAGTTTGAACAGTTCGGGTAGTTCATCTATGATGACACGGTCATTTGTTCTCTTGCTGTCCATCTCAAAGTGATGGAAAAGCATTCCTGCTTCTATTACCAAATTCTCATATTTAGAAGAGGTGTCGTGGGTTCTTAGGTCGATGATATTCTTGATACCGGCCTCCTTGAGTCTTGGCAGGAACCAAGGGTGTGAAGACAAAGTTCTTCCCCTGATGCCTTTTCCCAATACGGCATCGAAATCCACGATACCTATGTTCTTGAGCTGTTCGTAGTAGGAGTTTTGAATATGTGGCAGTTGAGGTTTGATAACACTTTTAGGCTGTACTTTCTTGTTTTGGGCGTTCTTGCCTATGTGCCACCCATCACAGAAGGCACATTTATATACAGAGAAGTGTACCCCCATCTTTTGGCTCATGGCTTGGGCTGACTTTTGGGCAGCTTCCTTGCTTGAATACTCAACTTTGGGCTTGTTACTTCTGCTGGATATGTGGCTATGTATGCTGAAAATTCCAAATGCATTATGGGTGACAAATATATTTCTAAAAGCTCCTTCCCTATTGAGTTGGTCAATTATGGAGAGCAAAATGTTCTTAATCTTCATGAGTTGCTTTTTCACATATAGAAAAAATTATGATAGTTGAATTCCGTGAGGGGGGAATGGACATCATCCATTTGGAGGATTCTTTCAGGAATCAGGCACCATGGAGTATTTTCGTCCAGCAGTGTTCGCAGGCGTTTCGCCAACTTTACATTCTCCTGGGCAAGCTCTTCCTCTGTGGTGGTGATGCCATAGTATATTGCCTCGCTCATTTCCGAGATTATCATCCCGGAGAAGAGTCCATGGAGAAATTCTTTCTCTGCGAACAATTTGGCGTGGCAGAATACGGCAAATATTTTCCCTTGATGTTTTCTGAGGATGTGTGCAAAGCTATGGTCTATCAGCTTCGAGAAGCTGTTTTGGGTGTCATCAGTTCTAGTGAATAGACCTTCTGGACCTCCATGTCCCAGGAGCATGAAGCGTTCTGCCGATGGCTCATTGTAAAGTAAAGACCTCAGTTGATTCTTGCTCAATGTTGTGTCCACAAGCGTATGCAGAGAATCCTTGTAGAGCAATTCCAGCATTTTGGTGGTTCTGTCTTTTGGATGTATTACTATCATTGTAGCCTCACTTTCTTTTTTTTGTCTGATGAGTATCGAAATAGTCGAGCCAATAGGTTCTGTCGATGTGATGTGTTCCTTCCTTCTTGCCAAGTTTTACCTCTGCCTCGAAATCATTGGTTTGCTCGTAGAAGTCCATGTAGAAGCTTATCTTGTTTCCTTTTTGATCAGATGCCTCATACACTCTCACACCTGCGCTTCCTTCCAGGCGAAAGTCCGTGTCGAACACATAATCGGGTTTACCCCTCAGGTCGCTGTTTCTTAGGTACACTGCCATGCGATACTTGGCATTCTCGTCATACATATCCTCGGCACCGAGCAAATCCACCCTATAGATGGCATGGTTGTTCTTGTCGAAGAAACAGGCGAAAGGAACCAATTGCTTGGTTTTCAGGGATGGATGCAAGGTTGCCAGGTCTCTATGGGTGAGCTGCTTTCTGAGGGCTTTCTCTTTCTTTGAGACATAGTTGATGCCTGACAGGGCATAGCCTTCGTCCCAGAAGTACTCTCCGTTTCTGAAAGTGTAGCCACGCCATCCCACTTGTTGCCACATGTCTGGAGTGGTTTTCTTGAGGATGCTTTTCAGGGAGTCGTCCGCCATGATGGGAAAGAACTTCACCATATCAGTGGAATCTTCAATCCATTTTATAGGATAGGTGCGCATGATCGGATAGGAGGTCATATGTGCAAAGGCTGCAGCATCATCTTTGATGACGCTATTCATGAGTTTTTGGAAATGTTTATGCTCTTCTGTTTCAGTCTCACTTTTGATAGTTTTCTCACTTTGTGCAGAGTCTGTAACAAAAGTGGAGTCCTTTCCTTCTTTCGTTTGAATACTGCCTGTCTGTCTGTTTTGACAAGAAGCAAAGTTCATGGCTACCAATAGGGGAGTCATATATAATAATGTATAAGTTCTTCTCATGGGTGTAATATTTTAAATATCCAATATCTCTAGGAGGATTCCCGAATAGTTGTCATCGCCGCTTTCCTCGCAGAGTAAGTCGAATTCATCGAGTATTTCAGCAGGTGACTTTTCTTCCATTACTTTTTCTTTCAGTATGTCTGGGGGCATGCTTTTATAGAGTCCATCGGAGCAGAGAAGGATTTTGTCACCTCTTTGAAGGGTAGCCTGGTGGATCTCGGGAATTGCCACGTCCGGGCGACCTGTAAAAAAGCATCTGGCTACAATCTCCCATCCAGAGCAATCTTTGACATGATCTTGAGTTTGGAAAATGCAGCCTTCTTTTTTTCTGAAATGGTAGCATCTGCTGTCTCCTACATGAGTGATGGTCAGATGTGTATTCTGTATGCTAACCATGACCATGGTAGTTCCCATTTCTACGTTCCCGATGTTTTCTGCCCTTTGGCTGAAACGTCTAAAGGCTGCTAGGCAAGCTTTCTCCACTTTGGTATGGTCATCCTTGTAGTTCCAATGCTTCTCCCAGTAGCGAGTGATGGTCTCTGCCACAGTTTGGCTTGCCAACTCACCCTTGGAATGTCCTCCCATGCCGTCACATATAATTCCCATCCAGGAGTTTTCTTCTGGAAGGTAAATTGCCTGGATGTAATCCTCGTTATTGCGTCTATATCCCTTTTGGGAGAGCGAGGCATACCTCATTTGCATAGCTCTATCTTCTGAGATTCTTTACTTCGAAACTAAAAGAATAATACGCATTTTGGCCCCCTCTTCTAGTTGACCAATGCCCCATTTCAGCTCAAAATCATCACCTAGGCTGTCCATGAAGTCGTTTACGTAGTTCATGTCCTCCATGTTTAGTGTGCTTCCTGTGGTTTGGATGCTCAGGAGAATATATTTGCCGCCTTTCACTTCATCCTTTTCTCCGAGGGTCTTGAAGCTGTTTTTCATGAAGGTAGGGTAATCCTCCTCTTCTTGCTCGAAGATAAAGGCTGTGCCCTTGCTTCTGTTCACCACATGCTTGATATCCTTTTCATCCAATCCAATGAGCTGGTTTGGGGTGACGATCATGTTTGTAAGCTCTATAGGGAGCTGTCCTTCGAATTGTTCTTCCTTGATGTTCATAATCATTAGCCCTGATTCGTGGCGGGCGCAACTTTTTGGTGTTTATGATTTTTCTTTTAATCTCGGTTCCTTTTATCCCCCTTTAGTTCATGATGTCAAGAGAGAAGTTCTCTTGGTGGAGGCAATTTGGACAGAAAGTAAGCATTCCGCCCCTACCACATAGCGAAGCCCAAGTCCACGATGGAGACCTAAAGTCATGCATGAGCAGTTTGTGGTGGCACAGACTGCAACATCCTTCCGTGGTTTGTATTCTCTCAGGGTGCTCATAGAGGCTTCCCAGAATATCTGGCCATGGAATAGGTCCATTTTTGGCTTCTGCTGGAACTTTTTCTTGGTTCCATTTTCCCAGGAGTTCTTTCCATGCCAACCTTGCTTCCTCATATGATGGTTGTGTAAAGTAGCCGAGCAACTCTTCTTTTGAAGAAGAGATGCCCAGTTGCTCTTTCATTTTGTTTATTTGTTCTATTATCGTGCTCATGATGCTTGTTTTTGTGTTTGAAAGTTAATGGATGCTTGGCATCCGTTATTAATTTGTGTCCTATTTTTTAAGACGTTGTTCTTTCTGGTACAAAGATAGCATAAAAATAACGAACTCTCACATTATTTGTGTTAATTCATGAAAATGAGCTATCGATTTTTCTATTTTTCTACTTCTTCTGTTTCCGAGACATTTCTTTTCATGATGTTGACGGTTTCCGAAGAAAAGCACTCATAGACATATTTCCCCAGTTCCTCACACATCTTTGATTCGAAGTCTGGAGCAGAGATTCTAACTTGAATCTTCTCAATGGTGCCTACAGTGGCTCTTCTCAACATCATCTTCTTGAAGGTGAACGGTGAGTAGGTACTTTTTCTGAAGTTCACTCCTATGTTGACATAATAAACTTCCCAATAGAGGGAGGATGATTTCTGTACCTGGAACCAGAGATTGCTGGCGAAGCGGACGGCCTCGTTCTTCATGGGAAGCTCGATGGCTACGGTAACTTGTCCACGTCCCTTGAGGGCATGGAGTTTGCCGATGAATTCTGGGTTCCTAAAACACTTCACGAGTTTGAGATAGAGCTCATGGAAGTTCTCCTGTACGGCGTTTTGGTTCTCCACGCCGTAGAGTGCTGCACTGGCGTTTGCCACAAATGGGTCGAAATTGAAATTACATTTTGACATAATTTTAATTTTATGGTTTGACATATTGTATACTTGGGTATAATCCCACAGCATCCTCGATGCTTTTTTTACTGGCTGCTACTTGTTCAATCCCTATTTTCAAGTGATAGTGGAGTTCCTCCATTTCCTTCCAGTTGAATTCATAGGTGAGCAGGATACAGTCTTCCATGAGGAAGGCCTTCACCACTCTCTGTCGTGAGGATATGGCATTGCAGAGTTTCAGCAGTTTTGTATTGCCCATGGATTGTGAATTCATGATGATGGGAAGACATATATTGCAAAAACCTGCGGCTGTATTCTCAGACGATATGCTTATTACTTGGTCTTGATAGCGGATGATACTGTTTTCATCGTTGCTTTCAATGAGATTGTAGTTCTCCTGGAGAAGATAATCCCTTATTTTTGTTGCGATTTCGTTCATGACAGTTTTGTTTATATCTTACAAGAGAAGCTTTTTAAGATTTTATATCAGCATTTCTCTTCTTTTTTTTAGGAGCGCTGCCTTTTCCGAAGCATTCGTATGTGACTGGCATCTTGAAAGGACTACTCTTCATGGCTTCACTCACAAACTCTTCAATGGTCTGATAGCGATGCTGGGGAATAGGCTGCAATGCCTTATGTAGGCAATCTGTCAGTTTCGCAGGGATGTTGAAGATGGGCTTGGCCATGGTGAATTGTTTTCTATGATTACTGTCTGTGCTATCTATGGGCATGAGCCAGGGATGATACCCTTGGAGCATGAAGGCTAGCAGGAGAGCCATGGAGAACTCCATGCTTCTCTCACTCATGAAACCGGTATCGTATTCGGGTGGAGTATAGCAGGGGTTCAGCTCATCATAGTCTATGGCATCTTTCTTTATACAGTAATTATACACATACTGCAAGTTGGTGATGATGCCTCTGGCCTTCTTCCTTTTATCCCAATAAACCATGACGGTCTTGGGGGAGAGATTTGTGTGAATGGCATCATGGCAGCAATACTTGAGCTCTTTTACTCCGATGGCAATGTCGAAGAAAATACGCCAGGCATCGTCTTGTTTGATTTTACCTAGATACATGGCTTCTTCCAAAGTGATAGTCTTTTGAGAGTTATAGACAAGAACTTGTATCCTCTTTTTTCTGATGACGGTAACGAAGTCATCGCATAGTTCCATGAAACTTGGTGAGAATACACAGGATTGGAAGCCTATTTCCTTTATGTAGGCATTCTTTGAGAGCTTTTGGGAGGTGGTGTCGTAGGCAACAATGAGAACAGTCTTGTTCTCATTGTTGATGCCCACGTATTCCTCACGGTAGGCTCCTCTATTGGTATGGAGCAACTCCACAACCTTATATTCTCTGATGACTGTATTGATTTTCAGTAGCATAAGCTGATTTCTTTTTCTTGTTAGACTTTGTGACATGTACTTTCTCTCCATTTCTATTCTCGTACCATTCCTTGGCTGCCTCTTGGAATTTCTTGTTCATTCTAAGATAGATGTTGTCTACGTTCGAGCGTCTCATATTCAGTTCCTTTGACAAAACTATAGGGGACTTGTCTTCGAAGTAACGACTTTCCCATACATAGCGGTCACGTTCTGTGCATTTTACGGTGGATGCTATGTGGTGGATTGTTTCCAAGGCCTTGCTCTGGATTTCCTCGTCCGTGAGGCTCACGCCGAAGATATCCACAAGGGCGCATAGATTTTCCTTGAAGCTGGCCTGACAGCCGTTTTGCATCGCATCGTCCAAGGAAACTTGGTTATTCCTGGCTGACTTGTCTTTCAGAATATCATGATAATCCACAGGTGAGTGGAGGAGTGTTTCCTTAAAGGTAGTTGTCGCATTCTTTACCTTTTTATCATATTCCTCCTTACTCCAAGCTGACTGACTCATGATTTCCTGGGGACTTTTCTTGTAGACGTACAAATCCCTGATGATTTGTGAGGTATCAGCAGGGAGCGTTTCTACCTCAAGAATGAAATTGGTCATCTCCTCTGTGAGCTTGCGCTTGGAGAGTCTTGTATTGCCAACTGTTCTCTTTTTCTCCCATGGTATTCTCTTCTGCTTTCTTAGCTCTGCCATCAGTTCATGTCGGGCCTTTGTCTCAATCCAGGAGAAGATGCTCCCTGTATTTTGGAAGGTCTTCAAGCCTTTCCAGGTTCCTTCTTCCCAGATGCTGCTATAGATGATGGTGCTTATTTCTTTGTCGGAGATGGTAAGTCCATAGGAAGAATAGAACTCATTCTTTAGGCGTGACCGGAGCCGAGAGATGTTTGCTTTTTGAGGATTTGTGCCGTAAAAAAAATCCTTTGCAAATCTGGTGTCATTGCTGGTGAGCTTGTTTTTGATGTATTCCCCCTCAGCCTCGTTCACCTTTTGCCATATATAGTCCTTGAGGAGAATCTTGCACGTTGAAAGCAAGGTATAGTCACAACTGAATTTTTCAGGATTTACAACCTCCTCTACATGCATCTTTACTTTCTCCAGTAGAACCTCTTTTCCCAAGTAGATGTTCTTTTTCTGCTTCGTGATATCCTCCATGATGATGGAAAACAAGGTCTCCACGAAGAGCAATACTTGCTCGATGTTGAGCGTGAGTTGTGTCCTTGATGCTGTGGCAAACAAGTCACCAGTTACTTTTTTCACGTTTTTCTGATTCATAATCCGTCGTTTTAATGTTAAACAAAGAAGTGCCGAACTTCGTAAATCTGGGTACAAAGTTCGGCACTTTTCGGCGAAATATGAATCTTTGCGGAATCCGCAAAATGCTTCTTGTTATTTTCTTTATATTCCTTTGATAATCTGTTATTTATAGAACTTTAAAATTTTGTGTTTACATATTTTAACTCATTTTTCTCTCTACTAGAGTAGCTTAAAAGGGATGCGAATATTGTGTGGCTTGGTAGCGATGTGGTCACCAGCATCTTCGATGATATGGGGACTGATGATTTCTCCCAGTTCCTCGCAAGCCGTGCCTACGCATTTCCTTATGTCTGCATAACAGTCACTCAAACGTTTTTTCTTTTTTTCCTTGCTGTCCTTATTCTTATATTTTGAAACGAGGGTATAATAAGTACTCTTAGCCTCGTCTGTATGTTCAGGATATATCAAGTTAAAGAGTCTGTTGTACTCGTTCTCCCATTTCTTTTCCAACAAATCAATTGGATCAATCTCGTCCTCCTTCTTATATCTGTCAATGAGATAGATAAGATAGACGATGAAGGAAGACTTATAGGTGAAATCCACTGCCTTGAAGTGTCCGTCCTTAAAAAGGAAGAGTTTATAGGTACCTGTATTCTTGTTTCTCTGGTCGGTGGGCATCTTATACCCTTCCATCTTTTTCGGGTCGCGAATCTCTATGCGTAGGCGTGAGTTCTCGGCATATACTTCTGAATCAAGATAAGGAGTTACCTTGGAGAGTTGGGAAGGCGTGAGGTTTTTCAGCATCTCTATGATATACTCCGCAGGGATGCTGTTGATGAGGAAGGTGAGCTCTGCATCTGCCTTCTTATCTCCATTTCGGCGCACCTTTTTCACGTTTTCTGTGATTCGTTTGAGCAGCTCTGCCTTTTGGTGGAAGTCCACTACGTCATTCTTGAAACCCAGAATTCCCTTTATGGCTCCCATCTGCGGTACCATTCCCATTGTTGGGTTGAGAAGAGAGTGTACGGAACTTGTGAAGAAATTCTTGATGAAGGAGGTGGTGGAGAAGAGTGGTTTCAGCCATTTCTCAAACTCCTCTGGATTGTCTAGAAGTTGCTTGTGAAGTGTCTTTTGGGCTGTCTGTCTGATATGTCGCTCTGATGAATAGATGATACCACTCACCTGCTGTTGGACGTCCTTCTCTTCAAGTTTTACTAGGAGATACTTCCCTATGTCTCTGCCAAGGAAGTTAAGGGGAAGGATGACGTTGCAGCCTTCCTTTTCAATGGCCTCTAGGATACTCTCGTCTTCAATGTGAAGTTTTTCATGCAGATAGGTGCATGTATAGCTTCCTAGAAAATCTCCTGTCAACTTGGCAATTTTCATCTGGTTGCTTATGGTCTCCTCCACCTTATCAGCTATCTCCTTTTTGATGGACGGCAGGAGATAGAGGCAGTTCTCCATCTCGAACGATATGGGTTTGGTAGTGCTGCATATTTTCCCGATAGTAGCTTCTACGCAAGGGTTATTGTTGATGATCTTCATGATGATTCTCCTTTTCTTTAAGTTGTGTTCTATATTTTAATACAGTTTGTTTGATGAGATTGCTGTCTGGCAATCGATCTATGTCAATGGGAGCTGGAGATGGGGGATTGAAGAAAGTCTTTTCCCAGTCCATTTCCTGAATGGCCTTCCAACTCTTTGCCAGTTCCAACATGTGTTCATAAACAAAAGGTGGAACTAGATTGAGGATCCTGTCTAGTAAGGGGCTGCCATCCTTGTCAATGACTTTGCATAGGTTCTCCCTGCCATAATCCACAGCTTTCTTCCTCATCTGCCCGTTAGGATGGGTAGGTGTGGCATTTTTCATGCCTACCACCCATTTGTACTTGTTAGTGGCAATGAAATATTTTTCAGCATAGGCACCTGCAACTATGTCGCAGGCGAGTTCCTGTATCCACAGTTCATTGGGAAATATCCAAAACTGAGTGTTTCTGAGCGCCTGATGGCACATTTCATGCACGAGGCAGAGCCTGAGGGCATCGAGATTATTCACTCCTTTGTCCTGCATGACCTTGAGGTTATAGAAAAGCTCCGTGTTCTTGGCTTCCTCGTTGGTCTTGATCTTGGCCACGGTATCCTCCGCCTCTGTCACCTTGGGCATGGGGAGTCCAAAGAAATCAGCAGCCTGGTTGATAGTCTCCAGTATCTTTTCTGAGTCGAAGTATTCTGCTCCATGAGGATTGAATCCCCACATGGTTTGGTGCATCTCCAGAAATTGCAGGTACCAATTGTTCCTTTGTTCCTCTGTCATGGACTCGTATTCTTCTTTGCTTGGTCTGTTCATTGTATATCAATTTTTGATAAACTTCAATGCTTTCTTTAACCATGAGGTCGTTTGGCTTTTTGAAGCTAAGTCATCTGCAATTTTCAAAATTTCTACTGGTATAGATATCATTTCTTGTTTGGTATGAATATGTTCACTTTGGCTTCCTATGACAAATGGAGAGACAACATTTTCGTCCAATTTTTCAAATGACTCTGCTATTACTTCTGTGATGTAACTGTAACAATCAGATATTCGTTGTTTTTTATTTTTTCCATCACTCTTAATCTTGGTCAAATTGTCATATTTCTCTTTAGCATTTTTCTCATTTGGATATATGACATCATACATGGTGATAAACTCTTTTTCAATATTCTTTGATTCTAAGTCAATGTATGTCGTTTCTATTCCTTTTAAGAGTCTGTCTGCAAGATAAATGAGAAAGACAATGAACGCAGTCTTACGTTTGAAATGCACGTGCTCCGTCCTGTTGCTTTTTACAAGAAATAGTTGATAAATTCCATCATTTTTGTTTTTCTTATTCTTACTGATAGACACATTTACCTTCTCTTCAGGTTTACAGATTTCAAATCTTATATTTGAATTTTCTGCATAAGTTTGAGGGTTGATGTTATTAATATATTTTTTTTGTTGGGCAGGTGTCATATTTTTCATTGCCTCCAGAATGATGTCAGGATCCAGAGATCTTATGTAATCTTTCAAATCTTTGTTATCCTTTTGATTCTTATCTCTTTTTGATTTTTGGAGAATTTCAAACATATTTTCTACAATTTCCTTTTTTTTGAAGTAATTGTTTGAAATGATATCCTTATTCTCAAAGTCTATCCTATGGTCACAAGCAAGATTAGAAATTTTACTTAATCTTTTGATAATATTTGAAAAATCGTCTGCTGCAGATACCTCGTAGTCATCGTTCTCATCTTCAATTTCTCTATCAAATCCAAAAAGTTTGAAGTAGTTCTCTCCTCCATTTATAAAATTGTAAAGAACATTCTGTCTACTTTCTCTGGTAAGTTCATTACTGATATTGATAATATCAGATATGATTAAAGGAATATTTGTTTGTATTGTTTTGGTTAGATAATATATGAATACGCCCTTTTCGTATGACATGATTGGAGTAATCATGTCATAATCAGCAAATGATGCGTTTTCTTTTAGGCTATTAATTGACAAATTAGAGTATAACTTGTTCAATACATAGTTTGTTTTATGACTCTTGTTATATTTATTGACAGCATTATAATATTCTGTTTCCAATGATTTTGGAACAGAGTTAAGAAGATAAATATGAAAATCCAAAAGTTGGACAATTGGCTTGTCTAATTTGATAATAATTCCGCTCATAATATTAACTTGTTTATTTAGACGTTTTCACTATGCTTTTTAGTTAACATACCATTTTGGTTCTTCCGTGAAGTCCCAAAAGGTTTGTTCCTCTATATTGATACTTCTGTCATCATACTTTGCTACCAAACTGCCGTATCGGTTGTAGGTTCTTGCCTTGATGAAGGTACCTTTCCAATAGGCAAGTTCTGCAATCAGGTGGTTGTCCTGATAGAGATAGTTGACATAGCTTCCGCTTTTGTCTCCTTGGTATTCTTGCAATACGAAGAATCCCAATGAACCTCCATCAAGGTCGCTTGTCCAAAATGGTCCCCATTCCCGGATGTAGAGCTTGGATTTATAGTTGGATCTTGTGATGACGTTCCCTATGGAGGTGATTGTTCCTGTAGAATCTCTTTTTACTTCATAGCTATATTCCTTGCTTTTGGGATTATTCATCCATTGTTTAAACATTGTTTTTGCTGTCGTAGGAGTGAGCTTTGAAAAGCCTTCCTCCACTATATCGCCAAGGGGATTTAGAAGAGAGATTTTCTCTACTTTCCCATTGGGGGTATAGTCAATCAGGTAGCCATAGACATCCGCCATCTCACTGCATCCTGCGGCGATGAGTCTTAGATTACCATGTGGAGAATATAGGGCATGGTAGGCCGTATTGGCAAATTGCTTGTGAACAATTGACACGTACTCACTGCCATCCTCATATTTTTGATGGATTGTCTCAAATGCTTTATCGTTTGGCTTGACAATGTCTTGCTTATAGATGACTTCTGCACCCTTTGGGTCGTTTCCCCACATGGAAGCTGTGGATGTATCTGTGTTTGAGGGTGCATGATGAGTGCAAGCGCAGATGAAAAACAGCATCATCCAGTAAAAAAGCAAATTATAG
>ERZ1034680.371-NODE-371-length-23574-cov-109.346911_pt1 | contig 23574 bp, 17 predicted proteins | sample MGYA00520639_ERZ1034680 | MGnify/ENA primary metagenome ERZ1034680 (study PRJEB33766, sample SAMN09781760) | gut metagenome | biome: gut microbiome | host: Homo sapiens | place: Madagascar | study: EMG produced TPA metagenomics assembly of the PRJNA485056 data...
TATTCCTCCTCATAATTAACGGACAAGCCACGAGGCACAAAGTCGATCTTCGGTCTGTCCATCTGTCTGCGATAATGCTCCACCTCCCGCATCCGCTTCTGCTTCTCGTCCCATTGGATGCGTAAGAACTTCTCCTCTCTGATTTCTAAGTTCTACATCTTTAAACTCAGGAGACTTCATCGCCTCCTCTTTGAGATGATTCTTGATGACTTTGTTCAAGTATCTTCTCCATACCTCCTTATTCTCCTCATTCACGAACGGAGGACACTCATCTGCGTATGAAGTTTGCCAAGTTATCTCGTCAAACTGGAGATACCACTGATAACGTTTATGTTGGTTGTTATTTTCCATTATAATGTACTTTCCTTGTTAATCATTTCCTTCGCCTCATTGTCGCCGATTACAACCTCGGCGAACTTTGGCTTACTGTTTAATTGTTTCTTGCCTTGTACCATAATTTGGATAATTTAAAATAACGGTGCAAAGGTACAAAACTTTATCTAGGCGCACAATACGGCTTTCACTTACCATAAAATTGAGTTTGTAAAAAATCAAACGCTCAAAGGGCTAGCAAGAACTTTCTCTTATGAAAGCCCTTGTTAGCCTATGTATATTGTAATCTCAAAATTTAATTTCTAAATCAATCTGTGTTTTTCAAGGTATAAAAAGATTAAACAGCATCTTCATCATGATTAAAGTTCTCATAGAACTTCATTCGCTTCTTTTCTAATTCCGCAATTTCTTGATACATAAACTTACATGTAAAATCATAAATCGGCATTGCAGCACTATGCTCGTCTGCTTTCTTAAATTTCAACTTTTGGCTATAATAGTTCACAAGATGCTCATCAGGGTCACAATCAGCAGCAAATAAGAAAAGATATTCACAACCAACAATCTTTCTCAACTCAAAAATCAAAGGAACGATAAAATGCCAAAAGACAATTGCTCCCAGACTTTGGTCAAGATTATATTTATCCCAAACTTCACGACAATCATCATTGGCACAGAAATGCACAATCTCCACACCAGCAAAGGTTTTGCCCACATTCTTGATGTTTTTGTCGAAAATAGAATTGATTTCCTGGGAATCTGTTGTAGTATGAAGGATACGAGCCACTTCATCTTTCTTCAATCCTTTTTTTGCCCTAACAGATTCCAAAATGGCTTTCAATCCATCCATATCTTCTTCTGGCACGTTTCCCCCATTCAACTTTTCAGACAAAGTAGAGCAAAGTTCCTTGAGCCTAGTCAATTTTTCTCCTTCTATGAATTCATCAAACAACAATCCACACTTCAAAGAAAAGAAGAACAACACATTGCCATCGCTATCTTTCACCACATAATAGGCAACAACACCAGACTCATCTTCTTGATAGGCCTCATTCAGCAAAGCATCCGCAACATTGTTGTTTCGAGTGCTATAGAAAGAATCGATCAATCGCAAATTCTCTTCATTAGAAGCCAGCCGTTCACAACGAAGAGAACGTATCAAAGCCATTTGTTCCTCAGTTATTCTCATGGTTTATGCAGTATAAAGATTTAATTGACGCAAAACAGCTCGTCTTTCACGAACCCTGTTGGCATCAACCATAATGTCTTCTGTTTTCATCTCTACCTCACATGAATCCTGTTCATCATAGCCTTCTCTTGCGTGTTTCCAAGAAAACTCTCCATGCGTTAAAGTACTCAAACTCCAAGACTTCTGTGGAGCATAAGTTTTAAACACCATATCAAACACTGGCTCATATTGTACAACCTGCTCTTTATCCATCAATTCTGGGAGAGAATCATTTTTATAATGCTGGCGAATCTGAACCATGACAGGACCATATTTCCAAGCCTTAAATTGTGCATCAAACATAGGTTCGCCCTTTTGAATCAAGCACTCACGCTGCGTGAAATAAAGTAGCTTATGCAACTTCATTTCATCAATACGAACGCCAAAATCATCCATATAGCGCTTGTATATATAAGAGGCAACTTGTAATATTCCCATCATAGTCATTATTCATTTTATAGTTTATTGCCGCAAAGTTACGCTTTTTTATTGAAAACGCCAAAGAAAAGAGGGGAATTATTTTCAGTTCGAACAATACTTTCGTCATTTTCCCTTAGTTTTGGACATAACGTATTGTAAGTATCCGCTCAACGCCGTATTGCATATCTCAAAAAATGTTGTACCTTTGCACGGCGGCATCATTTTTCTAATTTTGAGACAAGAATACGAAATTTAGCCCTCCATCAGCTAATGACAGTGGAGGTTATCTATTTCTTCAGGCAACTCCACTCCCGAAGCCTTGCCGTCTTCTCTCGCTGTGGAAATAATCTCGCCAGTCTCAGAATTACTGGCATCCAGATGTCAGCTAACGCCGCCATGCCTCCTTGTTCTCTTCGGTAACGAATGGTGGACATTGCTCACCGTAGAAGGTGTGTCAGGTGAATAGCTCGAAGTCGAGATGCCAGAGGAAGGATTTATGTTGTGGGTTATTTGGTTTCATTTTATTCTTTTTTCTAAATGCTTTTTCAGCAAGTTCCTTTGTTATTTCAACTTTCCGTTTAATAATCTCTTGCTTTATTTCTTCAGCCAGCTTGAATTCTCCAATATTCAAACAATATTGACAGAGTTCTTGCAACTTAGTAATAACATCCATATTATTCAGACTTATTAAGAAAGCTGCTAAAGTCTTTTGTTGCTCATTATTAGCAGTAGCCTTTAATGCTTTTAAAATAGTATCCAAAAATGTTTCCATACTTAATCTTTGTACTGTATACCACTCTATTTGATGATGCAAGAGTGTATTACTACTGAACAGTAAAATATGACCTAAATGATTTTATATTTTCCACTTTTTCATTATTACCATTATCTCTTCCAAAGTGCATATTTTTTATACACAGTACTTTTGCGCTTGGTATCCAATGAATATTGGCTAAGACAACGCATGAAAACAATGAAAGTTCATTAGGGTCTCCATCAATATTTTCAAATTCTTTTTCAGCTAACAAACCCTTATGGTTTACAATTTTTAGAAGCCCTAACCAAATGTTCAGATGATTACCAATTTTGTTCAGATGATATTTTTCTGTCCATTCATTTGATGGCTCAACAAACTCCAAATATGGCAAATATTTTTTCTCTAAAATGAAGATGTGATCAGAAAGATATTTGCTACCACATTTGTAATTATATATATGTATATTATCGTATGAATATACTCTATCATTCTTTTTCACAAAATTGTCATTTTTTTCTACATGATAATCCCAATATACACCAAAGGAAATTATGATATAATCATTATTCAGCTTCAATTTGTCAAATGCTTTAAATAAATCTTGACTGGCAATATTTAACTGTGGTGTTGCATGTTGCAAAAATGTTGTTGCAAAGAAATGAGAAAACTTATATTTTACTTTATCACTTATATTTGTATCAATATCAACATAACTTACCGAAGGCTTATCAACAAATGCTTGATTTGGATAAAGTTGACATACAGAAGCATTTATCCGATATACTTTGGTGTTATCTGTTTTTGGGTTGTTATAAAACAGTTGGTATTTATCAAGTTCAGAAGAAATTTCATTATAAATTTCTTTTTCTAACTTTTCTACGATTTTATCATCATATAGTTGATTAACTCTCAAATCTTTATCTTTTTCATCTAAACGATTTATAAAATCGTCAATATAACAGTCTAAGCATTTTACTTTTTCATGATAAATTCTATTGATATTGGAAATAGCCTCAGTAATATGAACAATATCAATACATCTTAGATATTCTTTTTTAGACTCTATCTTTCTTATGCAGAATTTTAGAGCATCTATGTTATCTTTCTCCTTGTGAATATCCATTGAATTCTGAGGAACAGCAGGAAGGCTAAACACATATCCTACTCCAAATGGATAATAAGGCAAAGCATAAAGTCGATAAGTCAGGAGAGCTATATATGTATTTGCTGCACCTAAAATTTTACCACCAGTAATACCTTTCAATTGTGGCATAGGATATCTTCTATCCAAAAGAAATGGATAATTTGTATAAATTCCATTCATATATGATAGCATTTCAAAACATTCCGTTAATGTTGAAGGTACCAATGGATATACTTGTGGTTGAGATTGTGTAAAACTTAAGATTCTTTTCAATAAGGAGTATTTCCCCTGTTGAAGAAGCATCGCACAGAACATTACATGGAACTCTAAAAATCTCTTTCTCTCCTCATTATGTTGTTTAGCCTCTTCTTCTGTAAAATTAGTGTTTGTTAGTGGATTTATTGTATATGTTGAAACGTTATCCATATACAAATCATATTTTTGGGATGCCTGTTCCCAATAATCCATCACCCATTCGTCTTTCCCATAAAATATTTGAAGTCGAAGATTACTCCAAAGTATAGTGTAGGTATCCTCTGATATAAAACCATCAGGATAAAGCAATGCGGTCAGAAAAGCATTACCATTATTGATAGACATCGGCTCATAATTTAACTTACATAAGTTCTCATTTATTTTAGTAATTCCATCATAGGCATAATTATCATAGCGTACCTTTGTGCCTATATGTCCCTTATGGAACTCTGTAATATATTCAACCCATTTGTCATACACATTTCTTGCGGCATTTCGGTTTGTTGAGCGAAGAATATAACTTATCAAGTCCACCCATTCCATAAAATGAACGGATACCTTTTCCGAGGACTTTCCTACAGTTTTTTTATAATCGTTCCATATATTCTCATGTAAGGTCTCTGCATCATTATACATGCGTATTATCTCAAATAAGTGAAAGAAGCATCCTATCAAAAATATGGTAGCGAGAGTTTGAATCGCTATGTAGAGATAACAATGTTTTGATTGGTCTAACAGAAAAGGATTAACGACCGCAATTATCAAATTGACAACCAATAAGACATTGAATATTACAAATGCCTTCTCATTTTTAAGTCTCGTGGTTAAAAGAGATGAACCATATTTGTCATCTATTCTTTCTATACTGGCATTTATCTGGGGATAAGCAATGCCAAATACTGCAGCAACAATAGACAACATTCCACTATATGTGTAATTTGTAAAGTCGAACATCATTTTCCTTTCTTAATAAAAGTTTTTAAAAGTCTTTTTATTGACTTAATTTCTGTAGTCAATGCAGATAACTGAGAAGACAAAGTATCTGTTTGTTTTTCAAGCTGCTGATTCATTGTTTGAAGTTTCAAGACCTTATCTTTATCTATTTCAAGTTTTATAGAATCTTGTATGAGTGATATTGAATCTAATTTGTTTTGCTCCTGTTTATGCTCATTGCTTTTTCCTTGATTATACAAAGCCAAGGAGACCACAACTATACAAACGAACCCACAACAAGCTAATATGCAATTTCCATATAGTGCGGATTTGTGTTTATTTTTCTTTTCGTCTTTCATAATTACAATTCTTTATAGTAGAAAATTGGCTTGTATTTTTCCCAGTCCGCATCTTCTAATCCGAAACTTTTCAACCACCTATTCATATTAATCATGCAGTCTTCCACTACATTTTTATCTGCATTCAAGTCCCATTCCTCTATATCTTTCCCTATGAAATATGGCTTATAAACACGAAGTATCAGCAAAACTATGTGCTGAAAATTATGAGAAACAAAGAACTTTTGGTATTTCTTATAAGCGACAGCCCATGAGAAATGTCTGATGCACATATCCAAAGCCTTTGTCTTGTGTTGTAGAATAATGTTGGCGATAATCTCATATTCCAAGAAGAAGTTTTTGATGCCATAAGTACGGACACCCTTCATCAGTTCTTTTATACCTTCTTCTACTTTGTACGACTCTTGATGTATAAGCTTTTCTTGCAAACTATTCTGTCCTGATATACAAAAATAGAGGTGCTCACATTTTTTTATAAGTTCATCCACTTCTTTACTGTTTTCAAAACTCTTGTAATGTCTTACTAAGAAAAGTTTCATTGACTAAACTTCCGTGCTCCAATCTTGGAACCAATCTTCATAAAAACGTGATTGTTGAGCCTTTTCCAAAAGAGCCAATTCTGTCTTTATCAGATTAAAGGCTTTTATTTCGGCATCTCCTGTGATATGGACATCTCTATCAAAGCTATCCACATTAATTGATTGTGTACCGGAAACGAAAATATGTTCATTTTGTTCATTGATACCAGTACTCCAAAGAGAATCACTTTCTTCCAACAGACTCAAAGCAAGATTTTCAAAACGCTTACACTTTCGAGCGACCTGACTTACCGCGAGTATCAGGCTTGGAGATTTCAGCAATTTCTTGTCTAAATGGTCCAACCAATCATAGAATTTCCGTTTTGCTATGAAGTTTCTCATATTGAACAGAATAAAGACCTGTGCCTCATTCATTGTATTGTCCATAAGGGAATATACCTTTCTAATCTGCTCCTTGCTTAATTCTTTTATATTTTTAGCCGCAGCAATCAATAACGCATTGTCATTATGTGTTATACCTGCACCTTTTTCTAAAATACTATCAATTATTTCCAGAGAAAAAGAGGCATCATCCATATAAGCAATAGCTTGTTGAGCAAAAGTATATTTTGTCTCATAAAACTCTCTTTCATTTCGAATTCCCAAATTTTGCTTTCTGTACAAGGTCTTAAATTCTTTCCTCCAATATCTCGGATGCACACGTTTGATAAATGAAGTCGCATAGATATACAGTACATTTTTTCTTTCCTCTGATAAATTTTCAGAATGGCAAGCTTTCAATATCTTAACGAGAATATCAGGTAGTACATTCTGTATCTTCTCCGAACTACTGAAACAATACAATTGCGCAACTCGTTTTGAAAAATCCTTGTTGGTACACAGGGAAGCAAAGTAAAGGCATGGATATGGATAGAGTGCATAAATTCTCTCAACAATCAGAAAAAGACTCTCATTCGACACCCATCTTGCAAACATATTCCTTGCTATGAATCCCATTTTCACAAGTACTTGCAATATTCGTATGGCACCCAAAGCCGTACTATCAGAACTTCCGAATGTGATTGTTCGTCCGCTACGTCCCAATGGTTTTACTTTCTCTTCTTTTCTTACTTCTTTCTGTAGACGCGAAAAATAATCTGAAATCCGCATGATATCTTTGTTCTTGGAAACAAGATCTTCTATTTTCGCTTGTATCGCTTCTGATCTGACAAAAAAGATCTTATCACCCCAAAAATACTCATAAAGTCCTAATGGCAATTCTAATGCCACCAGATATTCTTGATCATTACTGTATTCTTGGCTTTTATGAACGGTAAGGATGTCTTCCAATTCTTCTTTACTTATCTCCTTTCTTCTTATTTGAAATGGAGCCTGTAGCATAAAGCGAACGGTTCTAAAATATTGGCTTTGAGGAATCCAACCATTTATCAAATTATAGCATTTTTCAAAATCAAAATTGAAAAGGCATTGTGTAACTTGATTCAATACAGATTGGTCCGTTTTATCTGACTTGTCCACTATCCATGTATTATTCAAGACTTTACCTTCTTCTATCAAGAGTTTATAGCATTTTTTCAAAGATATGTCATCAATGGATGAGACAAAGTCTGAAATATAAGCCACTTCTTCATCATCGAGTATTATATCCAAAGGAAGGTTGTCTTGGTTCACAGCCAACAAAAAGGACTTACAGATACTTTCATCCAACTGTCTTGCTTTGATAACCTTTCTGATTCTTTCCCAAAAATAGGAACGATAATAATCGAATGGTTTTGCCAAGAATGAAAAAGGATTGTCTTTTGTTAACTTCCATACCTTGTCAACTTTCTCCTTATCATATACTATCGTATTACTTTGTTGCAGAAAATTGCTTGTATCGAAATTAAAATGCTCCCAAAATTCATTTGTTATTGACTTGACCATCTGCTTTTTATTTATATCATCAAAAAATGCAAACAATCTTTCTCTTCGGCTGCATGCAGTTGGATAAACCTTATATAAGTCAACAATCCTTATATAATGATTATAAAGCAACAATTTCTTATCTGGGTCTAATTCCTTATTATCAACATTAATGAAATATTTGTTCCAAAATCTTTCTTCTTTATTTGCTATAGCTTCCCTATCCACTATATCCTTTACCCAATTTATCCAAAGTAAAAAATTTGGGTCATCGCAGGAGAAGCCAATAATACAATAAGCGTCTTTCAACAAACTGATACGCATCAAGTCAACAAAAGCCTCATGTTTCAGATTGTATGAATCATAATCTTCCTGCGCTATGATGTACTGGGTATGATTATCATAATCAAAGCCATAATCAATGTGCTCATCTGTGTTGTCTATCTTCCTTAACGAACCATGAAGTTTAAATATGTTTCGTCTCGCATCACCAATTGTAATATCACCACTCTTTTTTACAACAAAATAAGCATCAAGTTTGTGAGTATTCCATTGAGTCACAGACTCCACAATCTGTTGTTTGTATAATGAAATAGCATTAGCAACTTCGTCAAGAATAACTCTTTTATTTTTCTCCTTGCTATCTTGAAAATTATACACACTTTGAGTCACAGGATTACTTACTATTTGCTCATATTGTTTATCCCAGTCCTCTCTCAAATCAGTTATTTTATTCTCATCAGAAGAATGGTCATTTGAGGCTTCCAAGTCAGTTTTCAAACTTGCGACTTGTGCCAGAAGTTCGTTAATCTGTTTAATATTAGAATTACTTTGTTTGATTTCTCTTGATCGTTCCGAAGTGTAAGTCAAATCTCTATATACATCCAACGCATTGTCATAATTGAATGTATAGATATTCTTGACCTTCATACCCAATAGGGTACGTTGAAGGGAAACATCAACGTTTTTCACCATAGCGTTTCCTAATTTCATATCATAGGTTCCGTTCCCATTATCTATCAGAACTGGTGTTCGTTGCTCAATATATACATCTATAGCCTCATGGTATCCCTTTCGCCTGATATACTCACTGGCAATACCCAAGTAGCCATACTTGTTTATAATCTCCCATTCGTTCATATTTCCAGAGCGCATTTCCTTGGCATACATCTCATGTATCATATCATTCAAGAGCTCTCCCCATGAAAGATACTTGTCAGAGATATTCTTGCTGAATCCTGCACCAATGATAAATGACATCGAATGAATGTCACTGCCAATTTTCCTTATATAGTTTTTGTTGTTGTCCATAAATAAACTAATGAATGAAATCGAAAACACATCACTTGTATTTTGCCCAAAATTCCGCTACCACAGTTTTGTCATTCACTATACAATTTCTCAAATAGGCTATTTGCTTATTAGCCCATTCTCTTACTTTGCTATTAGCATGTTCTGTTAAAGTAGACAGCATGCTTATTTGATTTTCAAATAGAGGAATAGCAGAACCTGTTACAGCAAAAGTTCCAAGATTGTTTTCCAATGCTATCAATACATCCTCTTGATTACCATACTCATCCAAAATCTTCAATAATAGAGGAGTAAAGACCTTGTTATCTGTGGTTACAGGCATTAAGTCAACCAATCTTTGTGGAGCCATCGCCGGATTTTTTTCACACCACAGCAAGAACTCATCCGTATGGTCTCTCTTAAATAATACAGGGTTTTCATTGATTGCCGAAACACCAAGCAGATCTTTTAGCCGCAGATAAAACAAACTTGTATTATCACTAAGCAACGCCTTTGACAAATCTTGCCATATATTGCTGAAATATTTAGCGACAAGAACTACATATAAATCTCTTAACGTATAGTCATAATCTACATTTACATCTGTTTTTGATAAATATTTTAATATTTCTTGATGTATTTCTACAGCAAACTCATATTCTTCTCCTTCTGACAGTATTTTCTGTGCAATATTTATATAGTCAAAATTATCCATCATGGATGCAGAAACAAATCTAAAGCGCAACATTAAGGATTTTAAATAGCCCTTTAGTAACGGAAAATTGACCAATTCGTTTCCAAATGAAAACATCATAGCCATTCTCAATATGCAGCTTATACCATTTTTGCATGGTTCTATCTCTTTGAATATACGAACTATTTTGGTTTCAGTCATTACTGCAAATTGCAGATGCTGCCAATATACGATAAATGCATCAGTAGCCACAAAGCCATCTTTGATCATTTTTAGCAAAAAATCAAAATATTTGTCCGATGGCAGAGCAGACCTCTTTCCCAATATGGCGAATAACAATTTCTTATCATTTAATGCATATAAATCATGGAATACTGCTTCAAATATATGACTCTTCAAAGTTGCAATAAAATCAACATAAAAATCTGATTTTGCCCTTGGTTCTTCATTTAATACAGTGATACCATCCTTTACGAACTGGACAGCTTGTCCTTCACCCATATTCTCCGCCAATGTCTTACCAAACGGAATGGTTAGGTTCGTTTCGGCAAGCATTAAGTTTCGCAATAATTCAAAAGAGTAGATATTACTATTTACCATTTCCTTTGCCATCTTTTCAAACTCCCATTCTTGCTTCTTCATTTTTTCTTCAAAAGGAACTCCCAGTGAAGCATGGCAAGTTTCTTGTTCAATACGTGAAAATCTTGACACAAAGTCTTTTTTGGTCAGCTGTTGTTGCAACATATTATATATCTGTTGCAAATTCGCATCCATCCTTGGGTACAATCTATTGCGAAATAAAGACAAGTTCTCTTGCATCTTATCCCAATCATATCCCAATAGTTCTGCTGTCTTTTGCATATAAGGCAAGATTAAAGAAGCCATGCCAAAATTACACAATACCCCAAAACTATTCTCAAAGATAGATATAGCCTTACCTTTCCATTTCGTATTATTCTCTATTTCTGTCAGCAGTAAGTCTGCACACCCTTTTAAATAGGATTGTATTTCGTTTCTATCAGTTGGAGAATAGCATTTTAATTCCGTTGTTCCTTGTTTTTCTGCTCCAGAAAAATAAATGAAACAACTTGTAGATAAAGCTCTCTGCAATGCGGATAACACAATTTCTTTGTACTCATCTACCTTTATGTACTCATTCAAATAGTCAAGTCTTACGGCAAGACTTACACTCGTTGCAGGAAGATAGATTGGAAATAAAGAACAAAAATCAGAAGTTGCGTTATTTGACCATTCTTCATTTTCCGCTAATGCAAGTTTCATCATCAAGAAAGCTCCTTCATGGAAAGTTCGAGGGTCAAAACAGAGTTTTTCTATTGTCCATACTAAATTTCTCCGACCAGCGTCTATATTTTTTAACTTCTCAATTGACAAAGAAGACAAAACTCTATACAATAATTTGGAAACAGCAACAGGGCTCACTTCTACAAACGTGCGGAAGAGTCGTGAACCCAGTTCAGAATTAATCACTTCCACGTTTCCAAAAGGGCTTTTTTCACCTAACAGATTGTTCAGCATTTCACGAGCTTTTTCATGAAAGCCCATATTCTTGAATTGTTGGTGAAAGGCATGTATCAAATTGTCGGAGTCTTTTGATGTTTGTATTGCATCAATAACCTTCAACAGTCTTTCTGTAGAGCATTTATCTATCCATTCCACTATCAAATATAAGGCCAATGGAATTGGTCGTAAGCCGACAGTTCTTCCTGATTCCTCCATAATTCCTCGCTTTAGACATTTTTGAATGAGTTCATCAAATTCATTCATCATTACCTCTTCGTCTATATTTGTTATGGAAGTAATGCTCTTGTTTTTTGCTACATATTCCAGTTCGTTCCTTCGTTCATCTTTCCAACCAACAAATCTGAATAGAGCCAAGGTTTGAATCATTTTACGTTTTTCATCAGTCTCTTTAATGCCTAACAGTTTCGTCATCAACTCTTGGTCGCCCAAATTACCTAAAGTTTTACCTCTATTCAAAGAGTCTATCAATAAGACAGCCATCATAGGAATGCCGCCAGAGAATTCTTGTATTCTTTTTCTTTGTGTATCATTAAATTGGGCACCACGTTGTTCCAACAGTTGCACAACTACTTCAGCGTCACTATTATCAAGAATAATATAGTTTACATCCTGTCGTTGCCTTTCCTCTGGTTCATGAAATATTGTAATAATAGTATTATTTACATTTTGAGTTATACACTTCAAGTCGACTACATGATTGAGCGTTTCTTTATTACAATTGTCCAATACTAAAACCGCTTCCTTATATTCTTTGAAGAAAAACGAGAGTTTATTCTCCAATTTTTCGATTGTAGTTCTTTGGCAATCACAATATAGATAATGTACGTTTACGTCAGAATCTCGGAAGCACTCTAATACTAATTTTGTTTTCCCTAAGCCAGACAATCCTAAGAGTCTAATAATACTTTTCCCGTTTATCAATTGTGCCTTGTAGTCACGAAGTTTGGTTGTCCAAATAAATTTACCAGAAAGTTTCGGATTTTTAGCTTGTTCTTGCCATCCAATAAAAGGAATATACTTTTTTCCAATATTTTTTAATGCAGCTAATGCAGATTGCTGAAGAGCAGCTTTTAAAGCTTCCATCAATTTCTTTTTTGCAGCATCTTCTTGTCCATTGTTCTTCAGGTGAAATGTTATCGGGAAACGTCGGTCTCTAGAATCAAAAGGAATCAATTGGGTATCATCTTCTGGAGTTCCATTCACATCATTCATTACTAAGATAATTTGCTCTTCAAACTCTTTAGACTTCCTTAAAGCCCGATGAAACTCGCCATATACATTTGAGTTTGGTTCCCTACGCAACCCTTTTATCAGATTGAGTTTACTACCCAAATTCAGCAACCAAGAATTTGGCGTTGTCACCGTCATGTCTCCTATAAAAATGTCACAATTATCTATTAGTTCCATCATTTTTGCAGAAACAGATGGTGTGCCAGAAACCCCACCTAATCCCTGATGCAACTTAAAAACTACGCCTTTCAGTTTTCCCTTATTTCCTATTTCGTTGCAAACATTTTGAATGCACGCTATCAGAAAGCTTTTATTATTAAATCCTTGGTCATTTGTTTGTACTTGCCAAGAAAAGAATATATGAAGAGTCATAAACTTTTGTTATTTTAAAGGGCTACTAAGCTCCATCCTCGAAAACTAATTCAAAAAATGGGAGAGAGGAGCCGTTAGCCGTATATCTATTATTTCTTGTTCTTCATCCTCCAGAAGAAGTGCCAAGTTCTGAAGATTTGTTCACATAGTGCTTCTGCAGGATAATATTGCACGAAGTGCATATTTCTCCATATCTTCAGGAAGTATTTCTTTGCCATTCCTTGTTGAGTGAAATGCCCATACTTGATGAAGTGCTGCCCGAAGTTGCCACCATTCAGTATCTCTGCCAGCAACAACTTTCCTCGCTTTTCATCCATCGGAGCTATCATCTTTTCCTCTGATAATCCCAATGTCTCATGCAGCACATACATCACCGCCCCTGCAAACTTCTCTGCCAGATATTACTCGATATAATCATCCTGTATAGGAGAAACCTTGTTATTCAGCTTCTCCACCTTTTCAGGGACCACATCTACAGCAGTCACCTGATGATGTTGTGCCAGCAAAGTGGCAATACTCAGTCCCACGTAGCCCGTTCCGGTCACGGCAACCTTAATGTTCTTAAAAGTATTCATATTGTTGAAAATAATATAGTTAGTTCAAAGCTATCAAACGATAGCAGCTATTTAAAAATTTAGTGTCTCATCCGATAAATCGCAGAATGCCAGAACGTAGAAAGGATACTCTCATCAAACACCATTCTGTGTTTCCACCTATTCACCCACAATCTCTTCGTCTTGACAATTCCATACGCAATTCTCTTTTCCATAGGAGGCACATCTTCCTGAAATTCAGGATGGAGAATATCTCCCAACGCCCTATCTCTCAGTCTGACATTCTCCTTTTCCACAGGAAACATCTCCTTGGGATACCCCAGATACTCCACACAAATCCCATTCAAGGCATCAAGAAACTAATCCAAATATTCACCTTATATGGCGATACATTAAGAACCGTAGCATGGTTCTCCACGGTACACTTCCCAAAAGCGAAGATAGAATGATGCTCATGATCGTACGAAATCTGAGCACCCGTCTCTTTGGCAACCACGTCATCGATAGCCTTCACCATCTCCTCGTCATGCCTTCCCTCCTTATCCATCAGGAAGATATCAATATCCCCACAAGGCCGGTGATTCGGTTTAGGATAGTGAAGAGAACAACCATAGCCCTTCATGTTCATTATATCTTTAAAGATTATCATAGCTTACAAAAAGCCACGCTAATTTCTCATGTCTTCACTACAAAACACACTGAAAGCCAAAACAACTTCGCGTAATTGAGTTTTAAAACATTTTCATGCTTCCATGGCCAATAAAGCTACGATACAGAAAATTGTAATAAAATAAAAAAAGAAAAACAAGACATAGCACAGATCAGCCCATTCTAACACTTTGCAAATGCACTTTTCATCACAAAAGCAAGTTGAAAAATGAGAAGGATACAATAAAAAAGCCCCCAAAACAAAAGGTGGAATCAATCCTTCATAAATGGCTCTGAATGTCCAAAAACGCGAAATAAAATCGAATCGTCTTTACATGGGGCATGAGACGTCTTGTCCAACTTCATCCACATATATGAATATGTTAAGGTCTTATTGCGGTTCGCCATCTTCTTAATTTTCGACCTTTCCTCAATTTCACATACAGACAAGGCTTCATCAAACAAATTTTCGAAGTCCTTCTTTACTGCTTTTAGATTCCTTTTTCTAAGTACCAACAACAAATATCGGAATCTTTTTCCAATAACCCAGCAGATTACACCTGAAATATAAGCTGCAACCACACAAATTATTGCAGAAAAGATCATATTGTCCTTATGAACTAGAAAATATCTAAATTCAGGATACGTATATGAAAGTACACCAAGCATAGCTGCACCAGAAATCAAATACGAGAGGTCGAAAAGATTTAATGCCCCTGTTACAGAATCGAATTGTTTTTGAAAGTCTATCATCATTATATATTATTTTTGTGTATCAATACCTTTTCATCGCATATCAATAATTTCTCTTCATCTTCGCCATGTCGATGAAGGTTGAGTATCTTCTGTCGTTCATAAGCGCGTTATTTTTGATTGTTTGTAAATTTACATGCGGAATTGGTCAACTTTACTATAATTAATTTCATGAATACCAAATAATCTATTGGATAAATCCAACCTATATTGGCAAATTGTATACAATCAATCCTTGTAAGCTTGCCCATAATAGCTATAAGCTTTTCCATAATAATGTTCTTTTCTCCTAACACCATCCATATTCTTTGAACGATTTACGCAATTGAATTTCTTCAATACCTTCTCAGCCTCATATAACTCCTTTTCCCTATGCCTATCCAATCCCTTCAATTGGGCGACAGCCCATTTATTTTTATCAAGGAGAGGAAATGCAGCTAACCAACAATGCACATTTTTATAATCATGATAATTCCATAGAGTTACCCTTCCTACACTCATACCAATCAGTCTATTTCTTAAACTCTCCAATATGGTGTTCATACAGTATCTCGGAGTCTTACCTTTATCATATTGATTCAACAGATCCCATACTACAGAATGCTGTTTCGTCAACTGCTTCTGATAAGACTTCTTTCTTACCCTTACTTCACCACGCCAGTTGATATCAAACCCAACAAACGTAATCCATGGGAAGATATCACGACCATGTTCACCCCACTTGTAAGGCCCACGAGACTTTCCGTCCCAGAAATCCTTCATGCGCTGGATGTTCATCGATTTTATAGGATGAGGATGAAGGCGTGAGCTCTTCAATCTTCGTATATATATATCCAACACCTCACTAGCCAGCTTTTCATCAGCCGTAACCAAGATCATATCATCACAAAATCTCAGGTAAGCAACATCTTTGCCAGCAATAACATCATGTATCGATAAATCTACATAATGCATCATGATGTTGGCGATAAGTCCCGACAAGGCTCCTCCTTGCGGAATGCCTTTTCTCTTGTATGGCTTGGCTTTTTTTTCTTTCTCCAAAACCTTCACCCACTCCACTTCATACTCCTTACCTTTGTATCGGTTGCGGATATACTCCCAAACCCCATCATCTTTCTTGAGATTATAAGAGAAAACGTCAGTGTAATAATCAAAGCAATCGATGTAGTTAAAGAACCATTGCTTGGCACAACTGTAATCAGCATGAGATATCTTCTTCTTAGCCTTCACCTTTGACATCAACATAACAAATCGAGCCTTTACAATGTTGTGGTCTAGAGTATCATAGAACTTCTGCATGTCGCATTCAGAAACATACAAGATTTCATCCAGATGCTCTTTTCTAAACTTGATCAGCTCTTTTACCGCATCCAAATGCTGAAACTGATTACCGCTAGAAGGTTTGCGAAAGGCATAAGAATACTCAAGAAACTCATTATCAAGAACGTTGGTAAGAAACTTGTTATAAATTGACAAGACTATTTTGGTGTCCATATCAAATTTACAAACGGGACGGCATATCACCGAATTCGGCTTCTTGTCTTTCTTGTAGAGCATCTGAACAGTAGGCTTCTTCAACGCGATACCAGGATGGAGAGCAAGATATCTGATATGAGCAATTCTCTTTTGAAGACTCTGAAACCAAAACTCTTTCGACTCCCCACTCTTTGCTTTGCAATAAGTAGCATACAGCATAAACGTATTCCGCTGAACAGAGTCCATATCCATTCGTCTTTTACCTCCAACCTTACACCATTTGGAACGTGGAGGAAACAACTTACACAATTCCTCCTTTTCTTCATTCAAAGACACATGTTTTGTCTGTCCCACAAAATCAACAATTTGCATTTGTTTAGCTCGCTGATCAGCTATCTTGCAACGTTGCTTAATCAGCATTCTAACAATCATTTCATCAGTCAGATAATCACTTAGCATAGGAAGAAAGTATTCAAACAATACCAGTTAAAAAGATTCAGAGATTATTTGTCCATTTTACTGCGCGATACTGGATTGATTCTATTTTATTCGCGCCAATACTTACGACCCTTGATTAGAAGAGCCGTCTTTGCTATTGATATTTAGTCCTTTCTCCCTAGCTAAGTATATGATGGTGCCAAAACCCACCTCGTGATTGGTTTTGGCATAAGCCTCAAATATTAATCTTTCGCTTTTTTCCTCATCGTGTCTCGCTCCATCAAGTCTACATAACTTCAAAAAGAGTGCTTCACCAGCCACAGGATGAATATTACTGGCTATAGCAAAGGCAACCTTTACCCAGTTAGCATAGCTCTCTGTAATAGAAGCATTTCTCTTAGCCAGTTTCTTGTAAATATTGTTTAATGCAAAACGATAATGATTAGAATTTGGATAGTTGGCCTTGCCAACAATCTGATTCCAGTTGAGTTCTACAGTTGGTCGTGGGGCTTTAGCCTTTCTTTCCCCATCATAATGCTTAAATTCATCAAGTTCCTCTCCTTTTACATAATAGGTCTCCGCTTCATCCTTCACATGAAGTTCTGGATCCCAACACATATAGCAAAGGCGAGGTATATCAGAGCCACTTTCATCCAGTTCGATACCATATTTGGCAAGCAGGTACTTCAGTAATTGCCTGAAAGCGACCTTGTGCCTATCCTTTAGTTCCAGTTTCTCAACTTCTTCATCATATTGCAAATGAACGAGACCCTTATATCCATTGCCAGAAGGCGAATACCAGAAGGCAGCAACAAAAGGATCAGCAGCCAAATATTGAGCATACAGATCCATCATATTATCATCTATATGATCAATGTCTATTACCATTACATTATTGTAGTGAACGCAGCTCTCCAGATTTCTCTTTTCCTTAAATGTCCCACAAAAAGTAACAGCCGCAAGAGAAGACTTATACTTTTTAGAGAGTTCAATATCAGTAGACTTATATTTCCTGACATTCAATACCGTCTCTTTAAAAACATCAGAACGTATCCCTTTAAAAACTCTTCTGATACTAATATCACACTTGGGTCCACCTTTAAAATACGGGAAGTATGATACCATGATGTCGTCGAATGATGATGATGGTACAAGCATATCTATTACAGTTATAGTTTAAATGGTTTGGCATCATCTTCAAATTATTTGAAGAATGTCATCAACCTTTTTATTTTGTTATATCAAAACGCTGTTTATTACCGTTTTCTCTCAGCCAATCAATATATCGATATATAGTTTCGTTGCTCCATAACCTTTCACCATCTTTATTCTTTTGTTTGAACAAAGCTGCAGCGACCAATGAAAACTCATTATATAAAGAAGTGGCAAAGACACCTCTATCATCAGTATTCACAGATACGTTTACCAAGGAAGTATGCGAATTGCGCTCCAATGGTGCAAACTTGAATAAGGGTAAATCCTCATATTTTTCAAATGGACCAATGCAAAGATTGGAAGAAGGGTTTGTTTCAATGGAGACTCCTGCTTCAGATATTCTTCTAACCATAATATCCTGCAATTTCTCTATCACTTTTTCTATACCAACAGGCAACTTGTCTTCTACTATTTCTGCACCTTGAATCCTTATTTGCCCATCATAAGCATAAAGTTCATTCATCAGAACTGCATCCTTATCCTCTCTGGCACGAGAAACCAGTTTCGATTTACACTGCGAAGTTCTAGACCACATACTTTCTCCTAATTCATCGAAGTCATCACCACGCAACAGCCAGGCATGCCAGCATTTGAGAATGGAGAAATTCTTATAACCTATTTGGTAATACAATATCGAAGCCCTATCTTCCAAATCCGCTATCAAAGAAGAAGGAGCAGTAATATTATATCGCATAATCTGCTGATAAAGCCACACATAATTATCAAACAAATTATGACGTGGCATCACAACACAATGCCTACGACGTTTATAATATTGGTAAGAATTAACACCTAATGCCAAGGTATGTCCCAGGCGGCAATGTTTTTCCATTTCCAAAAACAAGAAGGCTTCATCAATGGCTCTTAAACCATCTATGATATCATAGAAATCTTCACCAACATGATAAGTCCTTCCCTTTATCCCCATCTCTCGCAAATATCTATAAGCATGAGCGAATATTTCCGGACGGCATTCCAATTCATTACCTGCAGCATCTATACCAACCAACTTGATTGTTTTGTTATGACCAATCTCCTCCGCAAGGTTTAGACTTTGACTCTTCACTTTCTTGCGTAAAGAAGCAAATCTAATTCCACCCTTGCTGAGAGACGTATCCTTGTTTCCCTTAATAAAGGAATAAACCAGAGATAGCCGCTCTCTCAACAAATCGTCAGAAAATGGATTAGAAAACAGATCAGGGCTAAATTTCAATTCATTAAACTTTTTCAAATTAGTAAGCCCACAAATTCTGATTTCCAAACAATCGCGTTCAAGAGTACCAGAAGATTGTACAACCAGATTATGGTAATTCCGTTCTACAATTCCTTGTTTGGGAATAAAACTCGTTTTTCTGTCTTGATAATGTTTAAAATTGAGAAAGCCGTGATGTGAATTGGTATATTCCAACTCTCTACGAATCTGGTTTTTGATGAGCAAGTAAAGGTAGAAGTAGCCAGCACTATGCCAGACAGCTGAATCACCATTCAAATATTTAAGAAAGAAGCGGAACAATAATTCTCTTTCACCGCATTCCAACAGATGTACAGATTGCTTGTTGGCATATCCCGTCTGTTTATTTAATGCATAATCAATTCTCCCAAATCCTTCTTCCCTATAAGAATCACAAGCAAAAATATTAATATCAGCTTGAATACTACTTAACTCATTATGCCTATCAACCACATCATTGAGTAATTGCCAACACTTTTTAAAATCTGCAGGAAGTTCTGGTTTATAAAGTAACTTGTATAGTTCTTTACGCAAGAAAGCTGCAACTATCCAAAGTGTCCTTAAATCATAAGACTGAGAAGCGAATGACAGATGGGACTGGTTTTCCTGCGCATATTCGAAAAGTTTATTTTTATTGAAGTCAGTATTCGAAGTCACATCATTCATCATACTCACCCAACTCAAATTAAATATTGCCAAAGATGCGCCAAAATGCATATGGACATCAGACATTCCTTTCTCTAAAATACGATTGATGTTTGCTTCATCATGTTCTATCACATCAGGCCAGGCAAACAATGTTGGCATCCAGGAACGTTCATATGCTTTTTTAGCCATAAAAGCAGAAGTCAACAAGTCTTCCCCTGTAATTTGGGTGAACATTCGCCATCTCAACAAATTTTCAAAATGAACAACTGGTTGATTTTTATTATCCAAATGAAGTAAAGGGTCAGTAAACCGAAATAAAACATGAAAGCACTTCGAATAAATAGGAAAACTATTATAGGTATCATTGTTGACATTACACCATACCTCCGAAAAGTCACGACTTAACAATTCTAATTCCGATTCGGTAAAAGCAAAGTTCGTCTTCCTTGTAACAGCCAGGAAATCTGCAAGAAATGCATCAGAGTTTTCCTCCTTGATTTTGGCTGCCGCAGCCCCAATTGGCATATCATAAAACAAAGTCTTTGATATGATTCTCTCGAAATCCATAACTTTTATTGTTTATATTTGACCTGGAATAAATTGTTTTATTCGGCTTCAACAGGGTCATCTGGGAGTATGTGGAATTCAGCTTCCTTTAATTGTCCCATGACTCCTGCTAGAGCTTGCTTTACCTCTTCCCAAGATTGATATTTCTTGTTATTCTGAATAAATTCCTGGAAGAATCCTCGTCTCAAATTATTAATAAAGTCAGCACTCATATCTTTTCGCATCCAAGCTATAATCGTTTTACCAACCAGAGGGAACTTTCTATTTACTAACGAAGGGTATTTTTCATCTAGCCATTGGGAATTCTCTTCTGACAACAGAACACCTTCTCCCGCTGGCTCTTCAGCCTTAGGGAAAAATATATCTTCGAATACAGTATTATCTGTCTCCTTCAGAAAATCAGTGATGGCATTCAAGAAAGCAAAACGGATTTCATGAGCCTTACCCTCTGAGAAGTAATAAGTCTTCATTCCTATCTTAGTTAAAGCCGTATATGTCTTCTCCAACAGCAATGTGGTTTCACCTGTTTCCTTTATTTTAAAACGATTAGTTTGCATCGTTTCCATAATAGCCGAATGAACATCGGTATTACGGATTACGGCATCAGATACCAGACAATGCATGGCTACATCAGTATAGTTTTTACCTTCCTCAACAATAGTTTTAGCTCTATCATCATAAACCCTATCCATCATAGAACGTAATAAAGACCATTTATGATTTAGTGCAAATTCATAAAGATTGCCTATCTCGGCAAAACGAAGATAAGCATACTGTATATTCACTACATTATAAAAGGGAGCCATTATATCAAACAAATAAAAACCCATATTTTGGTGATATTCGGTCATATAGGCAGGCACAGAAGCATCAGGACTAACAAAAAAATTACTGACATCCAATCTATCCTTAAATGGTAATGATCTTAATGTTGTAAGCATAAAAAACTCACACATACGAAAATTCTGCTTAAATGCACGCCATTCCTTTGCCTCATCAGAATCATTGTCATCAGCAAATTCTATATCATTAAATTTAGTCAAACCAGCAGCCACATTTTTTAGCAATGCGTTATAAGCTTTACCATCTATCGAATGCAAATCTCTCGGATACTTCTTTAACTTTGGCGCTAACAAGCTATTCTGCTCATATCTGAAATATGATCCATTCAAAAGTTTTTGAAGCTGGTTAACATTCTTAAAAACTGTATCCACTTTTACGACCTCTGCATCATCAGAGATTACAGACGGATAAATTCCACCTTCGGTCTCAGAAATGACATCATATAACTCATATAGCTTCATAGAATAAAATGAACGCAAAAAGAAGATTAATTTCTTTGTTTCATTATCACTATTTGCGTTGTATATATATGATAAAGTTTTGAGAACATATCCTAAACTTACATCATACTCAGATTCTATATCAATATCAAAAAGATTTATATCTAATTTATAACGAATGTCTTTAAAATAATTAATTACGAACATATTTATTCCAGACAAATCTCGATAATCCAATAAATCTTTTATAAAATCTTGATGACTGTCCAGACATTTTGTCCATTCATTGAAGAAATATGATTTGAAAATTCTCTTATTGCCTGAATGAGATTTATTATCTTCAAAATCCTCCATGTGCATCAACATTCCAAGAAGTAATCTTAAAGAACGTAGATTCATAGGTACAATAGGTGAAACGCTACCCTTCTCATTATAGAAAAGATACCTAGTCTTCATAAAGATCAATCTTGTCACCTCATCCTTTACACTATTCAAGTCTTTCAACTCTTTAAGTGCATCACCCCTGCGACAAATTTGAAGTTTCATGTTACACAGTTCTCCAATAGAAGGCATAAGGACACGATTACCATAAGGAATCACCTTCATCACATATTTGGAAGCCATCACCGACAATTCTGGGCTTTCGCTAGGAGAAGTTTTCAGTTCCTTTGCGATGGAATTCTGAATTACAGTAGAAAGTTGGCTGACATTCAATCCGATGAGCAAGATACATGACTTATGGTTAAGGTATTTTCTGATTTGCTCTGCCATTTTATAACCTTCCGTCATATTCAGATCAAGGTCATCAATAGCAAGTACTATTTTCTTCTTGTTCTGAAATTTCAGATATTCCTCAAAGAGCAAACCAATACACTCTTCTAATTTCACGCCAGCAGACAAGGCATCAAGTTCTTCCAGTTCATCATAGAGTTCCCTTTTTTCTTTTTCAAGATGTCCCAGATGCCTCTTGGCTTTTTGGAAATATCTCAACAAGTTATTTCTTTCATTCAACTTTGCAGAATAATCGGCATCCTGTATCGATTTCCCGGCAATTTTACCATACATCTGTCCCAAGACCAATTCTATCAAATTATGCTTTTTATCAAAAAAGGCAGGGTCAATCACATCTAGAATCTCCACATCGTCTGCTTTAAAAGGCAGTATCGATTCAAATTTGTGCAACTCAGAATCATTTTTCAATAATTCCATAAAGCTACGCATACAAGACGTTTTTCCTTCACCACGGTCTCCACAGAACGCAATGATGTTAGATACTGGTCCCTGAGAACTATAAATGCTTTTAAATAATTTCAGGGCAAACGAATATTGCTCTCTGAAAAGTGAGTCTTGAAAACAGTCTGTTTCTAAAACATGCCCCGTTTCCTCCCCATTATAAAAAACTATTCTATCCATATCTTAAAAATATTGCTCAATCGTAAAACTTATATACAGCCGTTTCAACTATCTTATAAAACAAGATGATGGCTACAGCCTAGATACAGCATTATTACCACTTATGCCTATGTATTATTCCTGCTTCTCAATACCTTTTCCAAAACCTCTTTACTAATTTCATTTTGGCATCAGATAATCTGTTGTTCATTATTGGCTGCCACTTTGAGCACCTTGAACATATTATCTAAAAAAGTATATATAATTGTGCAGTTATATTGATTAATGAATTTGCTTACACAAAGCTTTTACTCCCAGGCGGTCCCATCCCGCAAAATATGGCGAGGGCTTTGAGGCCCCGCCAACCTTAT
>ERZ1034680.373-NODE-373-length-23167-cov-677.628418_pt1 | contig 23167 bp, 26 predicted proteins | sample MGYA00520639_ERZ1034680 | MGnify/ENA primary metagenome ERZ1034680 (study PRJEB33766, sample SAMN09781760) | gut metagenome | biome: gut microbiome | host: Homo sapiens | place: Madagascar | study: EMG produced TPA metagenomics assembly of the PRJNA485056 data...
ATTCAGCGTGGTTTTCGGCACAAGGGGGGGGCGATTCAGCGTGATGGGGGGGGGCGATTCAGCGTGGATAACTTGCTTCATCCACAGGGTTTATCCCCACCCCGGCCCCTCAGCCCTTGTATGCGATGGGGGGGGGCGACCCCAGCAGCAGCACGCCGCCCGTGACGGGCTTGACCTTGGCCTGCGGATAGACGGCTAACACCTTCTTGATCGCGGGCACAAACTCCTTTTTGAAGTCCTTGTCGGGGTCTTTCCCCTTGTACTCCTGCGCGAACTGTTCGCGGATGGCCTTCCAGTGAAGGGTGACGCCTCGCCCCTCAATGCGATGTAGCCGGTGGGCAAGCCATGTGTACACGTCCAAAGCCAGCGCGGAATCAGACAAGGCCATGAGGGCGCGGTTATCGAGCGGGACGGCGTTCTCTACCAGTGAGTTGAAGTAACCATCAGACAACACCAACAGGCCCGGCCAAAGCGCCTGCTGGCCCGTTTCCCTGTTCGCCAGCCAAGCGTCGAACTGCTCCACCGGCTGCCCGTTGAACGTGCGACCCTTGAAGCCTAGTTGCAGGCGGCAGGCTGCAAGGGCGTGCATCTGCTTCCGCAGAGTGGTGAACGATCCGCGCACCCCGCCAGTGGTGGGCTTACCCAACAGTCGCAGAAACTCGCTTGCGCTGCTGCCGATGGCAATTTCGCGGTCTTTGGTTCGCACGGCCTGCGTGGAGATCCACGCCAGCGCCAAGCGTGGCAAAGGGCCATAGGGGACGGGCTGCTGCACAGGCCCCTTGCCCTCATCCAGCCACCCCGCCTGCACGTTGATCCAAGCTGCGCCGGATTGGCGCATGAACTCGCGGCCATCGAATTTGGAGCGCGGCAGGCCGACTTGGCACAGCACCGAATGGGTAAAGGCCATGTCCTCACCATCGGGCGGCGTGCTCATGATCTCCGCCGATGCCTCAATCAGCTTGAGGTCGGATTGTGTCAGGATGCCCGGCTGTTTGCGCTTGGGTGTCGCCTTGGGCTTTTCGGTAGTGACGGCAACAGACACACCGGCGGCAAGCTGGGCCATGACGCGCTGCCGCTCGGCCTGCGCCTTCTCGCGCTTCGCGGTGGCTTCGTCGATCTGCGCCCGGACTCCCGCAACCTGTGGGCTATCGACACCGTGCTCTATGGCTACGCTGGCAAGCGACCGGCGCAACTCAATGAGAGCTTCATCAAGCTGGGCGATGAGAACATCGAACGCTGATACCCAAATCTCTTGATCGTTGGCGGCCATAGCCCCCTCCCCTCTTTATCGTTCCTCGCCCTCGATGCGTAGCCCGCTCTGGAGCATCTGCATCACTGCCAGATTGATGACAGCCGCCCGGCTCTGCCCAATCTGGCCAGCCAGTTCATCGACACGATCCAGCAGCGGCTCGGCAATGGTCAGCGTGATTTGCACCTTGCGACCCTTGCGCACCCGGCGCGGAGCTTCCGGGGTGGCTGCGGCAGCATCCGGCGCACCGGAAATGAAGGCATCCGCCGCCGCTGCGGTAGCGTCTTGCGCGGGCTTCGTCGGTTTCTTTGTAATCGCCATTGAATCTATCTCCACACTTAAAGCATATTGATTTGATATTAAAACAATGCGCTGATAAGTGCATCAAGTTCCGCGCTTGCTTTGCCGTCTTGCGGCTTGATTTCAAGCACACACTGCCCCGCCCCTGCGGCGTTGGAAAACGCCTTGCGGCGGCGTAGCGGGGTCGGCAGGTACTCGAACTGGGGCACCTCGGCCACGGCGGCGGCGGCCTCGGCGTTGTCGGTGGAGTGCTCGCCCGGATCGGCGCAGTTGAGGACAGCAAAGCAGCGCAAACCGTCGCGCACACTGCGGGCCTCATCGACCAGCGCCGCAATGTCGTTGAGCGCCCACACGTCATAGCTGCGCGGCTGGAACGGCACCAGCAGCACGTCAGACAGCACGAGGGCTGCGCGTAGCGCGGTCGAGTCGCGCCCGCCTGCGTCGATCACCACGTCATCGAACTTGGCCGCTTGCTGCTGCACCTGTGCCCGCAGGGTCGGGCCGTCCGGGTAGGTCGCGCAGGCAATGCCCGGCGTGTGCCCGGCCTCGGCACGAATGCTGATTGCTGTCTGCGCGGTGCCCTGACGATCACCGTCGATCAGCCACACATCACGCCCGGCCAATGCGCGGGCGATTGCCAGATTCACGGCAATGGTGGTTTTCCCCACGCCGCCCTTTGTGTTTCCAACGGTGATAATCATCGCCTTGTCACCTCAACTTAATATTAAAAACAGTTGCTATTGTAGTGAAAAAAGGATGCTTGTCAATGCTTGCCGCAGGCATAAAAAACCCCGCACGCAGCGGGGTTCGGTGGCAGGGCAGGGGAGGGCTTAGGCGATCTGGTGGATCTCGTTGTCGTTTTCAGAAGGCGACTGCACGAAATATCAGGAGTCGGCTGCACTGCCAGAACTGGCCGCCTGCAAGGCAGCGTAGAGAGCGGTTTTTCCTACCTTGAGGCGTGCGGCGGCCTCGCGGACATTCAAGCCGTTGGCGACAAGCTCCCGCGCTCGTTGCAACTTGTCGGCAGTGACAACCGGCTTGCGTCCGCCTTTGCGCCCGCGTGCGGCGGCAGCGGTCAACCCGGCCTTGGTGCGCTCGCGGATCAGGTCGCGCTCGAACTGGCCCAGCGCACCGAACACATGGAAGATGAGCCGTCCGCCCGGCGTGGTGGTGTCGATGTTTTCAGTCAACGAGCGGAAGCCGACGCCCCGTGCTTCCAGCTTGCCGACCGTCTCAATCAGGTGCGGCAGGGAGCGGCCAAGCCGATCCAGCCGCCAGACGACCAGCACATCGCCATCGCGCAGATAAGCCAGCGCATCGGCCAAGCCGGGCCGGTCTGCCTTGGCCCCGGATGCCGTGTCCTCGAAAACCCGTTCGCAGCCTGCATTGCGCAGCGCATCCGTCTGCAAGGCGGTGTCCTGTTCCGCCGTCGATACCCGCGCATAGCCGATGAGTGCCATTTCCGCCCATTTGTCCGTTATACCGTCCGCCTATCTTATTGTCCGTCATCCCGTTGCGCAAGATGTTTTCGGACAGGCGTCCGGTTTGGCCGCCTAATGATCGTTTGGCGGACAAGGCGACTGGCATCAGCCGAACAGCTCGCTATGGGAGCCAAGCCGCGCCAGTCGCAGGGTGTCGGCGTCGGACTTGCGGTAGATCAGCAGCAGGTCGGGCTTGATGTGGCATTCGCGGTAGCCCGCCCAATCGCCGGAAAGATCGTGGTCGCGGTATCGCACATCCAGGGGCTGATCGGTCGCCAGCGCGACCAGAACCGGCTTGAGGTCATCATTCGTGCAGCGGACTCCTGATACTGTTCGTTCAATAGACGACTGCACAACAGCCTTCAAACCGCGTTGTCTGGTGCAGTCGTCTTCTGAAAATGACACAAAAACTGTCGTTTTCAGAAGACGGCTGCACTGAACGTCAGAAGCCGACTGCACTATAGCAGCGGAGGGGTTGGATCCATCAGGCAACGACGGGCTGCTGCCGGCCATCAGCGGACGCAGGGAGGACTTTCCGCAACCGGCCGTTCGATGCGGCACCGATGGCCTTCGCGCAGGGGTAGTGAATCCGCCAGGATTGACTTGCGCTGCCCTACCTCTCACTAGTGAGGGGCGGCAGCGCATCAAGCGGTGAGCGCACTCCGGCACCGCCAACTTTCAGCACATGCGTGTAAATCATCGTCGTAGAGACGTCGGAATGGCCGAGCAGATCCTGCACGGTTCGAATGTCGTAACCGCTGCGGAGCAAGGCCGTCGCGAACGAGTGGCGGAGGGTGTGCGGTGTGGCGGGCTTCGTGATGCCTGCTTGTTCTACGGCACGTTTGAAGGCGCGCTGAAAGGTCTGGTCATACATGTGATGGCGACGCACGACACCGCTCCGTGGATCGGTCGAATGCGTGTGCTGCGCAAAAACCCAGAACCACGGCCAGGAATGCCCGGCGCGCGGATACTTCCGCTCAAGGGCGTCGGGAAGCGCAACGCCGCTGCGGCCCTCGGCCTGGTCCTTCAGCCACCATGCCCGTGCACGCGACAGCTGCTCGCGCAGGCTGGGTGCCAAGCTCTCGGGTAACATCAAGGCCCGATCCTTGGAGCCCTTGCCCTCCCGCACGATGATCGTGCCGTGATCGAAATCCAGATCCTTGACCCGCAGTTGCAAACCCTCACTGATCCGCATGCCCGTTCCATACAGAAGCTGGGCGAACAAACGATGCTCGCCTTCCAGAAAACCGAGGATGCGAACCACTTCATCCGGGGTCAGCACCACCGGCAAGCGCCGCGACGGCCGAGGTCTTCCGATCTCCTGAAGCCAGGGCAGATCCGTGCACAGCACCTTGCCGTAGAAGAACAGCAAGGCCGCCAATGCCTGACGATGCGTGGAGACCGAAACCTTGCGCTCGTTCGCCAGCCAGGACAGAAATGCCTCGACTTCGCTGCTGCCCAAGGTTGCCGGGTGACGCACACCGTGGAAACGGATGAAGGCACGAACCCAGTGGACATAAGCCTGTTCGGTTCGTAAGCTGTAATGCAAGTAGCGTATGCGCTCACGCAACTGGTCCAGAACCTTGACCGAACGCAGCGGTGGTAACGGCGCAGTGGCGGTTTTCATGGCTTGTTATGACTGTTTTTTTGTACAGTCTATGCCTCGGGCATCCAAGCAGCAAGCGCGTTACGCCGTGGGTCGATGTTTGATGTTATGGAGCAGCAACGATGTTACGCAGCAGGGCAGTCGCCCTAAAACAAAGTTAACCCCTAAGGAAGTATCGTGAAACTATCACTAATGGCAGCAATTTCGAAGAATGGAGTTATCGGAAATGGCCCAGATATTCCATGGAGTGCCAAAGGGGAACAATTACTCTTCAAAGCGATTACCTATAATCAGTGGCTTTTGGTAGGCCGAAAGACTTTCGAGTCAATGGGGGCTTTACCCAACCGAAAATATGCCGTTGTAACTCGTTCAAGCTTCACTTCCAGTGATGAGAATGTATTGGTATTTCCATCTATCGATGAAGCGCTAAATCATCTGAAGACGATAACGGATCATGTGATTGTGTCTGGTGGTGGTGAAATATACAAAAGCCTGATCGATAAAGTTGATACTTTACATATTTCAACAATCGACATTGAGCCAGAAGGTGATGTCTATTTTCCAGAAATCCCCAGTAGTTTTAGGCCAGTTTTTAGCCAAGACTTCGTGTCTAACATAAATTATAGTTACCAAATCTGGCAAAAGGGTTAACAAGTGGCAGCAACTGACCGCCAAAAGTGTCACTTGTTTTGCCAAAAAGCCGGCAAAACAAGCGCCAATTTTGTCGGCAGCTGTGCCAGGCGTTGGGCGCACAATAAGGCTCCTCGCAGAGTTGCTTGAAAGTTGTTACGATTCAAATTCAATCATGAGATAGTCAGCAGATGAGCACTTCCAAGAACGCAGACAAGTAAGCCGCAGCAACCTTCATTTTTCGGTTGTTGCGGCGTTCTCATGAATCCTTTTGCTCTACGGGAGCGCCGCCAAATCCTTTGTTCAAGGAGATGGTTTCGTGCGCTCAAAAAACTTTAGTTGGCGGTACTCCCTTGCCGCCACGGTGTTGTTGTTATCACCGTTCGATTTATTGGCATCACTCGGCATGGACATGTACTTGCCAGCAGTGCCGTTTATGCCAAACGCGCTTGGTACGACAGCGAGCACAATTCAGCTTACGCTGACAACGTACTTGGTCATGATTGGTGCCGGTCAGCTCTTGTTTGGACCGCTATCGGACCGACTGGGGCGCCGCCCCGTTCTACTGGGAGGTGGCCTCGCCTACGTTGTGGCGTCAATGGGCCTCGCTCTTACGTCATCGGCTGAAGTCTTTCTGGGGCTTCGGATTCTTCAGGCTTGTGGTGCCTCGGCGTGCCTTGTTTCCACATTTGCAACAGTACGTGACATTTACGCAGGTCGCGAGGAAAGTAATGTCATTTACGGCATACTCGGATCCATGCTGGCCATGGTCCCGGCGGTAGGCCCATTGCTCGGAGCGCTCGTCGACATGTGGCTTGGGTGGCGGGCTATCTTTGCGTTTCTAGGTTTGGGCATGATCGCTGCATCTGCAGCAGCGTGGCGATTCTGGCCTGAAACCCGGGTGCAACGAGTTGCGGGCTTGCAATGGTCGCAGCTGCTACTCCCCGTTAAGTGCCTGAACTTCTGGTTGTACACGTTGTGTTACGCCGCTGGAATGGGTAGCTTCTTCGTCTTTTTCTCCATTGCGCCCGGACTAATGATGGGCAGGCAAGGTGTGTCTCAGCTTGGCTTCAGCCTGCTGTTCGCCACAGTGGCAATTGCCATGGTGTTTACGGCTCGTTTTATGGGGCGTGTGATACCCAAGTGGGGCAGCCCAAGTGTCTTGCGAATGGGAATGGGATGCCTGATAGCTGGAGCAGTATTGCTTGCCATCACCGAAATATGGGCTTCGCAGTCCGTGTTAGGCTTTATTGCTCCAATGTGGCTAGTGGGTATTGGTGTCGCCACAGCGGTATCTGTGTCGCCCAATGGCGCTCTTCGAGGATTCGACCATGTTGCTGGAACGGTCACGGCAGTCTACTTCTGCTTGGGCGGTGTACTGCTAGGAAGCATCGGAACGTTGATCATTTCGCTGTTGCCGCGCAACACGGCTTGGCCGGTTGTCGTGTACTGTTTGACCCTTGCAACAGTCGTGCTCGGTCTGTCTTGTGTTTCCCGAGTGAAGGGCTCTCGCGGCCAGGGGGAGCATGATGTGGTCGCGCTACAAAGTGCGGAAAGTACATCAAATCCCAATCGTTGAGAGAATGTGGCAAGCTATCGCCCAACAAATCGCTGCAGCCGACCCAAAACCGCTACGCGGTTTCGGTCGGCTGAGCTCAGGCGTTAGGCCTCGCCGAAGCGAAAGATCGCTACTTGAAGTGTTGACGCCTTTGTTTTAAAGTTTCGCGTCTATCTTTCTGATTTTGTTAAAAAATCAGACTTTGATTAATCATGTTAGACGTCAGAGGTATTTTGACTTAAACGCCTCTGAGGTCGAATTAACGTTAGCCACCAAGAAGGTGCCATGAAAACATTTGCCGCATATGTAATTATCGCGTGTCTTTCGAGTACGGCATTAGCTGGTTCAATTACAGAAAATACGTCTTGGAACAAAGAGTTCTCTGCCGAAGCCGTCAATGGTGTCTTCGTGCTTTGTAAAAGTAGCAGTAAATCCTGCGCTACCAATGACTTAGCTCGTGCATCAAAGGAATATCTTCCAGCATCAACATTTAAGATCCCCAACGCAATTATCGGCCTAGAAACTGGTGTCATAAAGAATGAGCATCAGGTTTTCAAATGGGACGGAAAGCCAAGAGCCATGAAGCAATGGGAAAGAGACTTGACCTTAAGAGGGGCAATACAAGTTTCAGCTGTTCCCGTATTTCAACAAATCGCCAGAGAAGTTGGCGAAGTAAGAATGCAGAAATACCTTAAAAAATTTTCCTATGGCAACCAGAATATCAGTGGTGGCATTGACAAATTCTGGTTGGAAGGCCAGCTTAGAATTTCCGCAGTTAATCAAGTGGAGTTTCTAGAGTCTCTATATTTAAATAAATTGTCAGCATCTAAAGAAAACCAGCTAATAGTAAAAGAGGCTTTGGTAACGGAGGCGGCACCTGAATATCTAGTGCATTCAAAAACTGGTTTTTCTGGTGTGGGAACTGAGTCAAATCCTGGTGTCGCATGGTGGGTTGGGTGGGTTGAGAAGGAGACAGAGGTTTACTTTTTCGCCTTTAACATGGATATAGACAACGAAAGTAAGTTGCCGCTAAGAAAATCCATTCCCACCAAAATCATGGAAAGTGAGGGCATCATTGGTGGCTAAAACAAAGTTAAACATCATGAGGGAAGTGGTGATCGCCGAAGTATCGACTCAACTATCAGAGGTAGTTGGCGTCATCGAGCGCCATCTCGAACCGACGTTGCTGGCCGTACATTTGTACGGCTCCGCAGTGGATGGCGGCCTGAAGCCACACAGTGATATTGATTTGCTGGTTACGGTGACCGTAAGGCTTGATGAAACAACGCGGCGAGCTTTGATCAACGACCTTTTGGAAACTTCGGCTTCCCCTGGAGAGAGCGAGATTCTCCGCGCTGTAGAAGTCACCATTGTTGTGCACGACGACATCATTCCGTGGCGTTATCCAGCTAAGCGCGAACTGCAATTTGGAGAATGGCAGCGCAATGACATTCTTGCAGGTATCTTCGAGCCAGCCACGATCGACATTGATCTGGCTATCTTGCTGACAAAAGCAAGAGAACATAGCGTTGCCTTGGTAGGTCCAGCGGCGGAGGAACTCTTTGATCCGGTTCCTGAACAGGATCTATTTGAGGCGCTAAATGAAACCTTAACGCTATGGAACTCGCCGCCCGACTGGGCTGGCGATGAGCGAAATGTAGTGCTTACGTTGTCCCGCATTTGGTACAGCGCAGTAACCGGCAAAATCGCGCCGAAGGATGTCGCTGCCGACTGGGCAATGGAGCGCCTGCCGGCCCAGTATCAGCCCGTCATACTTGAAGCTAGACAGGCTTATCTTGGACAAGAAGAAGATCGCTTGGCCTCGCGCGCAGATCAGTTGGAAGAATTTGTTCACTACGTGAAAGGCGAGATCACCAAGGTAGTCGGCAAATAATGTCTAACAATTCGTTCAAGCCGACGCCGCTTCGCGGCGCGGCTTAACTCAAGCGTTAGATGCACTAAGCACATAATTGCTCACAGCCAAACTATCAGGTCAAGTCTGCTTTTATTATTTTTAAGCGTGCATAATAAGCCCTACACAAATTGGGAGATATATCATGAAAGGCTGGCTTTTTCTTGTTATCGCAATAGTTGGCGAAGTAATCGCAACATCCGCATTAAAATCTAGCGAGGGCTTTACTAAGCTTGCCCCTTCCGCCGTTGTCATAATCGGTTATGGCATCGCATTTTATTTTCTTTCTCTGGTTCTGAAATCCATCCCTGTCGGTGTTGCTTATGCAGTCTGGTCGGGACTCGGCGTCGTCATAATTACAGCCATTGCCTGGTTGCTTCATGGGCAAAAGCTTGATGCGTGGGGCTTTGTAGGTATGGGGCTCATAATTGCTGCCTTTTTGCTCGCCCGATCCCCATCGTGGAAGTCGCTGCGGAGGCCGACGCCATGGTGACGGTGTTCGGCATTCTGAATCTCACCGAGGACTCCTTCTTCGATGAGAGCCGGCGGCTAGACCCCGCCGGCGCTGTCACCGCGGCGATCGAAATGCTGCGAGTCGGATCAGACGTCGTGGATGTCGGACCGGCCGCCAGCCATCCGGACGCGAGGCCTGTATCGCCGGCCGATGAGATCAGACGTATTGCGCCGCTCTTAGACGCCCTGTCCGATCAGATGCACCGTGTTTCAATCGACAGCTTCCAACCGGAAACCCAGCGCTATGCGCTCAAGCGCGGCGTGGGCTACCTGAACGATATCCAAGGATTTCCTGACCCTGCGCTCTATCCCGATATTGCTGAGGCGGACTGCAGGCTGGTGGTTATGCACTCAGCGCAGCGGGATGGCATCGCCACCCGCACCGGTCACCTTCGACCCGAAGACGCGCTCGACGAGATTGTGCGGTTCTTCGAGGCGCGGGTTTCCGCCTTGCGACGGAGCGGGGTCGCTGCCGACCGGCTCATCCTCGATCCGGGGATGGGATTTTTCTTGAGCCCCGCACCGGAAACATCGCTGCACGTGCTGTCGAACCTTCAAAAGCTGAAGTCGGCGTTGGGGCTTCCGCTATTGGTCTCGGTGTCGCGGAAATCCTTCTTGGGCGCCACCGTTGGCCTTCCTGTAAAGGATCTGGGTCCAGCGAGCCTTGCGGCGGAACTTCACGCGATCGGCAATGGCGCTGACTACGTCCGCACCCACGCGCCTGGAGATCTGCGAAGCGCAATCACCTTCTCGGAAACCCTCGCGAAATTTCGCAGTCGCGACGCCAGAGACCGAGGGTTAGATCATGCCTAGCATTCACCTTCCGGCCGCCCGCTAGCGGACCCTGGTCAGGTTCCGCGAAGGTGGGCGCAGACATGCTGGGCTCGTCAGGATCAAACTGCACTATGAGGCGGCGGTTCATACCGCGCCAGGGGAGCGAATGGACAGCGAGGAGCCTCCGAACGTTCGGGTCGCCTGCTCGGGTGATATCGACGAGGTTGTGCGGCTGATGCACGACGCTGCGGCGTGGATGTCCGCCAAGGGAACGCCCGCCTGGGACGTCGCGCGGATCGACCGGACATTCGCGGAGACCTTCGTCCTGAGATCCGAGCTCCTAGTCGCGAGTTGCAGCGACGGCATCGTCGGCTGTTGCACCTTGTCGGCCGAGGATCCCGAGTTCTGGCCCGACGCCCTCAAGGGGGAGGCCGCATATCTGCACAAGCTCGCGGTGCGACGGACACATGCGGGCCGGGGTGTCAGCTCCGCGCTGATCGAGGCTTGCCGCCATGCCGCGCGAACGCAGGGGTGCGCCAAGCTGCGGCTCGACTGCCACCCGAACCTGCGTGGCCTATACGAGCGGCTCGGATTCACCCACGTCGACACTTTCAATCCCGGCTGGGATCCAACCTTCATCGCAGAACGCCTAGAACTCGAAATCTAACGTCCGTTCGGGCATCGAGGTCCATGTCGGGGTGGGACGGGCCCGTGGCTTCAAGATCACTTGCAGTCCGACCGCGATGTCTTGGTTGCGCGAGAGGTTGTCGACAGGCCATGCTGAGTGTGCGATGGTTGATCGCTTCCTCGCCGCTCTCCACGGCGACGATGGCCGCCGCCATCAGCAAGTGCGCCAGTTCCCCTATGGTGCCCTCGCTGCGTGTGAGCAGGTAGCGAGCCATGTCCAGCGTGGCAATTGGGGAAGGCCGGCGCAGCGGGAGCGAAGCGGCGAAGCTGGCCAGCAGTGAGCAGCAATCGTCGTTGGCCTCCCATACCGGCAGCATCATCGGCTCGAAGCGATTTTCCAACTGGTCATCGGAGCGGATGGCTAGGTAGGCGTCGCGCGTGCCTACCCCAACCAACGGGATGCGCAGTTCGTTGCCGAGGAAGCGCAGCAGGTTGAGGAATTCCCGGCGGTTGACGCTGTTGCCGGCCAGCACGTTGTGCAGCTCGTCGATCACCAGCATGCGCACGCCGACCTTGCGCAGCAGTGCCAGAGCCAGTTGCTCCATTTCCGGCAACCGTGGGCGTGGGCGCAGCGGCGCGCCCATCGCGGCGAGCAGCGCGACGTAGAAGCGGATCACGGACGGCTCGGACGGCATCTGCACGACCAACACCGGGATGTGCTCCTGGTCGGCGTCGGAGCTGGCCGGGTGGGTGCGGCGGAACTTCTCGACGATCATCGACTTGCCATTGTTGGTCGGGCCAACCAGCAGCAGGTTGGGCATGCGTTGCTTGTTTGGCCACGCATAAAGGGCTTCCAGCCGGTTCAGCGCCTCGACTGCGCGCGGATAGCCGATCCAGCGGTCGGCGCGAAGGCGCTGGATGCGCTCGTCCGCCGGAAGACGGGCCAAGCCCTGGGCCGCCGGCAGCAGGTGGGACAGGTCGATGATGGGATATTCGTCCACGGCTACCACTCCTCAATCTGGTCGAACGGTTTGGCGGGTGGCAAGTTGTCTGCCTGCGGGTCGGCAATATCCGTATCCGGCGGAACGGGCTTGTCCGGCCGAGCTGATGTCTTGAGGTGCTGGCGGCGATCCGCGTCACGCCGCGCCTTGCGTGTGGCCTTCTGCGCGCTGGTCACAATCTCACGCATCTGGCCGATCATGCGGAACAGCGCCGACTCATCCACCTGTTCGCGCCCTTGCTGCCGCAGTTTCGCCAGCGCCTGCCGTTGTTCCCAGAGGGTGACAGCCGGATGCGACAAGGTACGGTAGGGAATTTCCAGGTAATGCTGTCCCTCCGGTTCCAGGCCCCAGATACGGCTGATGTCGCGCGGATCGCGCCGGATCAGAAAGGACGGCCAGCGTTCACGCCGCGCAATCCACGGCTTGAGCGCATCGGCGTAGTAGTGGATGTGGTCGATGACAAAGCCGGTGCGGGTCAGCGTGCGCCGGAGGATCGGCAGAAAATCGACCAGGAACGAAGTAGCGCGTGTGACGACGGCCGGTACGCCGACACGCGCCACGGCCTCGGCCCAGCGCGCGGCCGGCGGTTGGAGCAGGCCGTTGTGCACCGAACCGTGGTAGGTGCCGACCGCCAATGTGAGCCAGCGCTCTAGCTCGCGCAGCGTCAGGGCGGCCTTGTTTTCGGAATCGTAGTCGCCGCGCTGGTCAGGGTTGGAGAAGGTCGTTCCCGGCAGTTCGTCGTGAATCATCTGCATCGCCGTGCCGATGATCCGTTCCACGATGCCGCCATAGTGCGGCTGTCCCAGCGGGCGATAGTCCAGCCGGATGCCATGCTGCTCGCAACCCCGGCGCAGGGCCTCGCTCTTGAACTCGGCCGCGTTGTCTAGGTAGAGCAGCAAGGGCTTGCCGCTCATCTGCCAATCCATTTCCACGTTCAGTCCTTCCAGCCAAGGGCGCTTGTCGCAGGCGACATGCACGAGGCACAGGCCAACCGAAACGGCAGACGGCGCTTCCAGCGTGACGACCATGCCGAGCACGCAGCGGGTGAACACGTCGATGGCGAGGGTCAGGTACGGGCGGCCAATAGGTTGCCGGTCGCGGTCATCGACCACGATCAGGTCGATGACCGTATGGTCTATCTGCACCTGCTCCAGCGGCGCGGTCACGGCAGGAGGCTCGCCGCCCACACCTTGTAGGTCACGAGCGGCATCCTGGCCTTCCCGCCGGCGGATGACCTTGCGCGGGTCAAGGCTAGCGATCCGTAAGGCCACGGTATTGCGCGCCGGCACTCGCAGTTTTTGAGCCTTGCACACCTGAGTGACTTCGCGGTGAAAGGCCGCTAGGCTGCGCTTCTGCTTGGTCAGGAACCGCTTTTGCAGTAGCTCGTGGATGACGCGCTCGACCGGTTCCGGCAAGCGCCCCTTACCTTTACCTCCACCGGACTGGCCGGGCACCAGATCCGTCACGAGGCCGCTGCCTTGCCGGGCACGCCGGATCAGAACGTATACCTGGCGCCGAGACAAGCCCAGCGCCTGAGCCGCCATATCGGCCGCTTCGTGCCCGACCGTCTCCGACTGCGCCAACGGACTGATGATCTCCGCACGACGGCGCGCACGCTCCCAAGCCTCATCAGGCAGAGTGGCCACGCCTTGTTCTGGAATCCGTGGGGTGTCCGTCGCCATGCTCAGGGGTTCTAGGGATTTTCCGTCCAAAAACGACAAAGTGCTCTGGAGGCCACGCCGTCCGCGGCCTCCAGAGGGGTATTACTTTTTTGGCGCTTCACATAGCCAGTCACAATAAATCAATCACTTAGCAGTCTGAATGTCGCATTTGGACGGAAAATCCCTAGAACCCCCGAGTGGCGGCAGCGGCTCCTCGATGCAGGCCTTCAGTTGGATTGAAGGGAGGTGGTGCCGATGTGGTTGAGCGATAGATTTCCGGGGTTGATGTTGTGGCACACAGTGGCGGCGCTGGCCGCCGTGTTCGCGGCGAAAGCCCTGCTGTACTGGGCGGCTGACTGGCTGGCGCTGGGGCCACTTTACAGCGCCTTGGCGGGGCCTTCCTGGAACGTGGCGGCATGGATTGCGGCGCTGGCTCTGTTGCTGCGCTGGATGAAGGTCTAGCCCGCTCTGCCGCGCTGCGCTTGGCGGCCCCCGAGCCAGTGGCGATAGACTGCGCTAGTCGCCCCAGTTCGGGGGCGACATTGCAGTACTGCAATCGGGTTGTGACGGCGCTTAGATTGCGTGGTAAATTTAGGTATCGCTAGGTAATACCTTTGGCTAACAGTGAGGTCTTATGTCCGCAGCTACCAAACCCATGTCTATCAAACTTGATAGCGATACCCAAAGCCGGATCAAGCAGCTAGCTGCTGCCCGCGACCGTTCAGCGCACTGGATGATGCGCGAAGCTATCACCCAGTATGTTGAGCGCGAAGAGCGCAAGGAGGCGTTCCGCCGCGATACCCTCGATGCTTGGCAGGAGTTTCAGGAGACTGGTTTGCATGTCTCTCTTGAGGAGACCGATCAGTGGTTGGCTGGTTGGGGCACCGAGATTGAAGGTGGTGCACCTGCATGCCACAAGTGATCCTCTCTCCGGCTGCTCTGCGTGACCTTAAACGGCTGCGCGAGTTCTTGCACAGTAAGAGCCCAGTTGTTGCACAGCGAGCAGCCCAAACCATCCGTTCGGCGCTGGCCCAGCTCGGGCAACAACCCGCGATGGGGCGTCCTATTGAAGGGCTCCCGGAGGTGTTCCGCGAGTGGGTCATCCCCTTTGGGGACAGTGGTTATCTGGCGCGTTACCGCCTAGAGGGCGAAACCGTAGTGATCTTGGCTCTGCGTCACCAGCGCGAAGCCGGGTTTATTTAGGGAGGCGTAATGGGCTCCGGAAGCCTCTTTGCCGCCCACCCAATAGGTGTAGCCCGCGTCCCAGTAACCGGAAAGGTGCCCCGTGCCGCTGTCGAACCAGCGCGCTTCCCAGGGCTTTGACGCACCGATGCGCAACGTGGCGCCGCCCTGGCCCGTGGCGCCCACCGCGGCAGACAATTCTGCACCAACGGCGGGCGTGGCAAGCAAGGCCGCAGCCAGTGCGCCGGCCGGCAAGGATCTCAACAACATGATTTGTTTCCTCATGAAAAACAGATGACAACACTTCATGCTTCGGGATCGGCGCTGGCGGCAGCTGGCGCCACTGACGCCGTGTGCCAGCCGCCGCCCAATGCCCGGTACAGATCGATCTCGCTATTGAGCTGCGCCAGCTGATTCAATACCAGCTGCTGCTGCGAGCTGAACAGCAGGCGTTGCGCGTCCAGTACGGCCAGATAGCTGTCGACGCCTTCCCGGGGTTCTAGGGATTTTCCGTCCAAAAACGACAAAGTGCTCTGGAGGCCACGCCGTCCGCGGCCTCCAGAGGGGTATTACTTTTTTGGCGCTTCACATAGCCAGTCACAATAAATCAATCACTTAGCAGTCTGAATGTCGCATTTGGACGGAAAATCCCTAGAACCCCATAGACGGCCGCCAGCCCAGCGGCGAGGGCAACCAGCCCGGTGAGCGTCGGAAAGGCGCTGGAAGCCCCGTAGCGACGCGGAGAGGGGCGAGACAAGCCAAGGGCGCAGGCTCGATGCGCAGCACGACATAGCCGGTTCTCGCAAGGACGAGAATTTCCCTGCGGTGCCCCTCAAGTGTCAATGAAAGTTTCCAACGCGAGCCATTCGCGAGAGCCTTGAGTCCACGCTAGATCTATCTCATCTGCGCAAGGCAGAACGTGAAGACGGCCGCCCTGGACCTCGCCCGCGAGCGCCAGGCGCACGAGGCCGGCGCGCGGACCCGCGCCACGGCCCACGAGCGGACGCCGCAGCAGGAGCGCCAGAAGGCCGCCAGAGAGGCCGAGCGCGGCCGTGAGGCTTGGACGCTAGGGCAGGGCATGAAAAAGCCCGTAGCGGGCTGCTACGGGCGTCTGACGCGGTGGAAAGGGGGAGGGGATGTTGTCTACATGGCTCTGCTGTAGTGAGTGGGTTGCGCTCCGGCAGCGGTCCTGATCAATCGTCACCCTTTCTCGGTCCTTCAACGTTCCTGACAACGAGCCTCCTTTTCGCCAATCCATCGACAATCACCGCGAGTCCCTGCTCGAACGCTGCGTCCGGACCGGCTTCGTCGAAGGCGTCTATCGCGGCCCGCAACAGCGGCGAGAGCGGAGCCTGTTCAACGGTGCCGCCGCGCTCGCCGGCATCGCTGTCGCCGGCCTGCTCCTCAAGCACGGCCCCAACAGTGAAGTAGCTGATTGTCATCAGCGCATTGACGGCGTCCCCGGCCGAAAAACCCGCCTCGCAGAGGAAGCGAAGCTGCGCGTCGGCCGTTTCCATCTGCGGTGCGCCCGGTCGCGTGCCGGCATGGATGCGCGCGCCATCGCGGTAGGCGAGCAGCGCCTGCCTGAAGCTGCGGGCATTCCCGATCAGAAATGAGCGCCAGTCGTCGTCGGCTCTCGGCACCGAATGCGTATGATTCTCCGCCAGCATGGCTTCGGCCAGTGCGTCGAGCAGCGCCCGCTTGTTCCTGAAGTGCCAGTAAAGCGCCGGCTGCTGAACCCCCAACCGTTCCGCCAGTTTGCGTGTCGTCAGACCGTCTACGCCGACCTCGTTCAACAGGTCCAGGGCGGCACGGATCACTGTATTCGGCTGCAACTTTGTCATGCTTGACACTTTATCACTGATAAACATAATATGTCCACCAACTTATCAGTGATAAAGAATCCGCGCGTTCAATCGGACCAGCGGAGGCTGGTCCGGAGGCCAGACGTGAAACCCAACAGACCCCTGATCGTAATTCTGAGCACTGTCGCGCTCGACGCTGTCGGCATCGGCCTGATTATGCCGGTGCTGCCGGGCCTCCTGCGCGATCTGGTTCACTCGAACGACGTCACCGCCCACTATGGCATTCTGCTGGCGCTGTATGCGTTGGTGCAATTTGCCTGCGCACCTGTGCTGGGCGCGCTGTCGGATCGTTTCGGGCGGCGGCCAATCTTGCTCGTCTCGCTGGCCGGCGCCACTGTCGACTACGCCATCATGGCGACAGCGCCTTTCCTTTGGGTTCTCTATATCGGGCGGATCGTGGCCGGCATCACCGGGGCGACTGGGGCGGTAGCCGGCGCTTATATTGCCGATATCACTGATGGCGATGAGCGCGCGCGGCACTTCGGCTTCATGAGCGCCTGTTTCGGGTTCGGGATGGTCGCGGGACCTGTGCTCGGTGGGCTGATGGGCGGTTTCTCCCCCCACGCTCCGTTCTTCGCCGCGGCAGCCTTGAACGGCCTCAATTTCCTGACGGGCTGTTTCCTTTTGCCGGAGTCGCACAAAGGCGAACGCCGGCCGTTACGCCGGGAGGCTCTCAACCCGCTCGCTTCGTTCCGGTGGGCCCGGGGCATGACCGTCGTCGCCGCCCTGATGGCGGTCTTCTTCATCATGCAACTTGTCGGACAGGTGCCGGCCGCGCTTTGGGTCATTTTCGGCGAGGATCGCTTTCACTGGGACGCGACCACGATCGGCATTTCGCTTGCCGCATTTGGCATTCTGCATTCACTCGCCCAGGCAATGATCACCGGCCCTGTAGCCGCCCGGCTCGGCGAAAGGCGGGCACTCATGCTCGGAATGATTGCCGACGGCACAGGCTACATCCTGCTTGCCTTCGCGACACGGGGATGGATGGCGTTCCCGATCATGGTCCTGCTTGCTTCGGGTGGCATCGGAATGCCGGCGCTGCAAACAATGTTGTCCAGGCAGGTGGATGAGGAACGTCAGGGGCAGCTGCAAGGCTCACTGGCGGCGCTCACCAGCCTGACCTCGATCGTCGGACCCCTCCTCTTCACGGCGATCTATGCGGCTTCTATAACAACGTGGAACGGGTGGGCATGGATTGCAGGCGCTGCCCTCTACTTGCTCTGCCTGCCGGCGCTGCGTCGCGGGCTTTGGAGCGGCGCAGGGCAACGAGCCGATCGCTGATCGTGGAAACGATAGGCCTATGCCATGCGGGTCAAGGCGACTTCCGGCAAGCTATACGCGCCCTAGGAGTGCGGTTGGAACGTTGGCCCAGCCAGATACTCCCGATCACGAGCAGGACGCCGATGATTTGAAGCGCACTCAGCGTCTGATCCAAGAACAACCATCCTAGCAACACGGCGGTCCCCGGGCTGAGAAAGCCCAGTAAGGAAACAACTGTAGGTTCGAGTCGCGAGATCCCCCGGAACCAAAGGAAGTAGGTTAAACCCGCTCCGATCAGGCCGAGCCACGCCAGGCCGAGAACATTGGGGTTCTAGGGATTTTCCGTCCAAAAACGACAAAGTGCTCTGGAGGCCACGCCGTCCGCGGCCTCCAGAGGGGTATTACTTTTTTGGCGCTTCACATAGCCAGTCACAATAAATCAATCACTTAGCAGTCTGAATGTCGCATTTGGACGGAAAATCCCTAGAACCCCGCTCACCTCGCTTTGGTGCACACGAGTATTGAGCATAGTCGAGATTGGTGCAGATCACTTCTGATATTGAACTGTCAGGAGCTGGCTGCACAACAGCCATTACGCCCAATCAACTGGTGCAGTCGTCTTCTGAAAATGACAAAAACGCCCCTTGCGGCAACTGTCCAACAAACCACCGTTTTCTGAACAGTCGGCAGGGCTACGATGAAACACAAACAAATGCCCGCAGACGGGCGACAGGATCACGCCTTGCCCTCGGTCAGCGGCGTTTTCGTCACCCAAATGGGCAATTCCAGCGGCAGGGCGATTTCGGCCCGGTCGCGGGCCTGCAATTGCGCCCGCGCCCATTGGCCGTCTCGTTTCATCTCCGCTCGCAGAGGCAGGGGGTGGGTGTGCTCGAACTGCTCCCGGTCAAATGGCACCCCGGCTACGGTCAGCCGCTCAGGCATGGGCCGTTCCTGGCCGTGCTCGCGGACTAACACGTCATCGCCGCGCCGGATGATGTAGTACCCGGTCGCATCAGCGTTCATCCGCTCCGGCGCAGCATCTACGAAATCGGCCCGGTTCTCATCGAATGCCCAGACTTTCATGCGCAACCCTCCCGAATCGACATCAGATGGTGGCAGGAATGTGGCTGCATTGTGGTGAAGTGCCACGCTATTGCCACCGTATGCACACACAGCCGCCACAGTGTCGCCACTGTCTTACCAATATCCCGCCACCATCGTTCCACCATGTCACCACCTTGTTACCGTCATCATTGACACCATGCCGCCACCGTCTTTCCACACTGTTCCCACCATTGCCGGTGGCATCATGGGGTGGGAGTAGAAACAGGGGAGTCCTCTTGTGGCTGTTTGGGATCGGCATCCCTCGCCGCCTGTTCCTGCATAGCCCGCCGCTCCTGTTCGGCCATGCCTTTTGCGCAGGCCTGAGCGAACATTTCCGGCGTCATGCCTTGCTCCGCAGCGGTATCCATGTACGCCGCGAAACGTGCTTTGAGTCCGGCAAGCGGTGCGGCCAGAACGGTCAAGCTGAGGTAGTGCTCGAACTGGGCTGCGTGCATGAAGGTGCGTTCAAACGCCGCCCAGCGAGGATCATCATCGCTGGGCTCCGGCTGAGTGGCGTCAGCCTCTTGCGCGGCCCGCAGTTCCGCTAGACGGTGCTCCAGCGCGGCCATCGACTCTTCCTCGCGCTCGCGCTCGATGCGCTGCTGCTGTAGCCGCTTCGCCTCGGCCTCGCGCTCCTGGCGGGCCTTCTCCTTCTGCAAGGCTTCCAGCTCGGCCAGCTTCGCCAGCGTCGGCTCCTGCTCGGCGGTGATGCGCTGGTGCGCCTGCTGGCGCACGTGCTGCACGCGCAAGCTGGCCTCCTCGATGCGCTGCCCAAGTCGCTGCCACTCGGCGCGGTGTTCCTCGCGCTGCTGTTCCAGCTCGCGCAGCTTGGGCGCATGACCAATGCCCTTGTCGTGGAACCACGCCTGCACTTTGTGCGCCTCCCGCCATGCCTGCGCCTGGTCGCGGGCGCGGGCTGCGGCGCTGCCCGCCTCGGTGTGCTGGTTCTGTAGCGCCTGCCGCTCGGCCTCGGCCTGTAGTACAGCGCGGTCGCGCTCTACCAGGTCGATCACTCGCGGCGGGCGCAGGCGGGCAATCTCCTGGGCCAGCTCGCGGCTGCTCATGCGCTCCAGGCGCTGGCGCTCCTGCTGCGCCTTCTCCCGCTCGGCCCGCTCTCGGGCCTCCCGCTGGGCCTGTTCGCGGCGCTGCCGCTCGGCTTCCAGGTGGATGATTTCGGCGCCGGTATCCGGCACCGCGCGCCGCAGCTCGGCGGCGGCCTGGGCCACCTCGGCGCGGGCGGCGCGAAACTCGATCACCTGGGCGCGACCTTCGCCGCGCCAGGCGCTCGGCAACTGCTTGCGCTCCGGCTCCAGGCCGGTGCCGCGCTCGGCGTGGCTGCGCATGTCGATGCGCTGCTCCACCCCGGCCCGCTCCAGGTGCGCATTGCACATGGCCTCCCAGCGCCCGCGCAGCTCTTTCAGCTCGGCGGCCCGCTCGGCCTTGGTCAAGGTCTGGCCCGCGCTCGGGCCGTAGCCCTTGCGTGCGCCGCCCTTCTCCGGGGCCTTGGCGTTGTACCGCTTGAAGTACTGCTCCGGGTCGCGGTCGATGCCATCCACCTGTCGCTCCGAAAACATCAGGTGGAAGTGCGGCTGCTCGCCACCATCGGCGGCGGTCGGTACATGGAGGGCCCACTGGTAGGCGTGCCGGTCGCCTATCTCCTGGCGTACAAACTCGCGCACCAGCTCGATCCGCTGCGCGGCGCTCAGCTCGCGCGGCAGGGCAATTTCCATCTCCCGGTAGGTCGTGCCGTTCTTGCGCTCGTAGGCGTCGGCGGCCTGCCAGAAGGCAAGCGGGTTGGACTGCGCCCAGGCGGGCATGTTGCCCGCCTCGGTCGCTTCCAACTTTTCGCCGCGCTCTAGGCGGTTGGCGTACTGGCCTTCGCGGGCGATGTAGGCGGCATGAGGCCCGGCCTTACCGGCCTTGCCTACCTTCATGCTCAATCGCCCGATTGCCACCGCCGCCGCTCCTCGTGTTTTTTGCGCCGTAGGCGCTGGGGTGCAGGGGCTTCCCCTGCCGCGCGTTTCTCGGCTTGCCGAGAAACAACTAAGCGCGCCTTCCGTAAAACGGAAGGATACCGCAGCCGTCGCGCCCCGGCCACCTTCCGCGTAAAATGGGAGCCTCCATCACAGAGGGAGACGCACCCATGACACAAGATAAGTGGCTGGCCGAACGGCTGGCATACCTGCGCGGCTTGAAGGCTCCCAGCGATCAACAGCGCCTGCTGCTGATGCTGGCCGACAAGCCCGACCGCACCGCCGACGATGGCCGCAAACTGGCCGCCCTGGTACGCGCCGAGAAGGCCGCCGAACGCGCCCAGAAGGCCCGCGCCGACGCCGCCCGCATCATCAACGCCGAGAGGGCCGCCGAGAGGAAGGCCCGCGACCATGAGCTGTACGAGTCGGCGGGCCTGATGATCCTGGCCGGGCTGATCGATACCAAGACCGGCAAGCCGACCCGCGACCGGGGCGAACTGCTGGGCGCTCTGGTGTCGCTGGCCGAGGCCCAGGTCGATGACGCCAAGAGGGCAGCTTGGAAGGCCAAAGGCGATGCCCTGATGGCCGAGAGGGCGCGGCGATGACGGACTACGGCTATGCCATCGACCCCCGCCCCGCCGAACTGGGCGGCGGCTGGCATCACTCCCCCCCTTTCCCTTTCGGTGCCTTGGTGGCCTTCTCGGCGGCCTCGGCCTTGTCCTGCTGCCGTTGCAGCGCCTCAAGCTGCCCGGCAAGTCGTGCGGCCTGCTCGCGGGCCTCTGCTGCCACCTTGCGGGCCTCGTCACGCTCGGCCTGCGCCTGCCGGATTTCCTGCGCCGCTGCTGCGCGGGCGGTGTCGTGGGCCTGTGCAGCCTTGGCGGCCTGCTGCTCGATCTGCTCGGCGCGGTCGGCGCACGCCTCCAGCTTGGCGGCCAGCACGGCGGCCTGCTGCTCGGCGGCGGTGCGGCCCTGCTGTGCCTCGGCCAGTGCGGCGCGTAGGCGCTCTATCTCTGCGGCCTGCTCCGTCTGGCGCTCGGTCTGCGCTTCGATCTTGAGCCGTGCCGTTGCCACCTCCACGCGGGCGGCCTCTGCCGCCTGCTGCTCGCGCTCGATGCGCTGCTGCGCCTCGGCCAAGTCGGCGGCCTGCTGGGCGGCTTTGCCTGCCAGCGTGTCGCGCTCCGTGGTGAGGACGGCCACCTGCTCGGCCAGCTCGTCGCGCTCGGCCTCCAGCGCCTCGCCTGCGGCCCCAAGTTCGGCGGCCTCGGCCTGCGCTTGCTGGAGTTCTTGCTCTTTCTCGGCCCGCGCCTTCGCTGCGGCCTTCTCGATCTCGCCAGCAATGGCGGCAGTCAGCGCCTGCGGCAACTCCGGGGCCGCAACGGCAGCCACCGGGCGGGCCTCACGCCATTGCACAAGATGCTTGTGGATCGTGTTTGGCGACCCGGTGCCGCCCAAACGCTCCCGGATCGCATTGATGGTGGGCTGTTGCCCGTCGCCCACGAGGGCGTCAGCGGCGGTGAAAACTTGATCCCGAGTGATGCCTTGACGTGCCATGATCCTTTCTCCTTTCGTATCGTATTACTGTATTTCGTATTGATACGATACCATACAGCTATACAGTACGATACACAAGCGGTTTTCGTAACGTACCGCTGCCCGGTCGGCTGCTCGTTTTTGGTGAAACACCGTGCTGACGCCTCGCCTTCGGCTCGTTGTCGGCCAGCCGTCGAACGAAAAGCGGAGCTTTCCGCCCGCCGCCCGGCTCCACTTGGGCAAAGCGGCCAGAAACGGGCCTACAGCGCGTTTTCCGGTCTTGGGGTGGCCTGGGTTATGCCAGACCCCTAAAACGGCCCTACGGGCCGCTGTGGCGCTTCCTGATCGCTTTTCGAGTGGAAAGGGGGGTCAAGGGTCTCCGGGGCGGCCCGGCCCTTGACGCCCTTGGAACGACCCAAGCCTATCGGCAGACGGGAGGAAGAAGCCGAAGGCGCACATCCTCCCGGCTAGCCCCCACGGGCAATGCAGTGCTCCCCTTCCCAGCGGGAAGGGGCGGGGGGGATGGGAGAGTGTCGGCCAGTCTCGGGGCTTGTTCGGAGTGCTGGCCGTTGGCCTGCCTTTCTGAAAAACCGCTTTTGCGGCCTTTGGGTGCCAACTGCTGTTTGTCCAGGCTGAGGCGGTGGGGCTGCGTGCGCGGCTTGTCCGCGCTTGGTGAACGGCTGGCCGCTTGCGGCCACATTTTCAGCCGGAGGGGGAGCCGCCCGAAGGGTGGGGGAACCCCGCAGGGGTGCCCCGGCCTTTAGGCCGCTTTCAGCGTCGATTTTGCGTGGTGGCTTGAGTTATCCACCGATAGGCGCAGCCAATTATCGGTAAATATTTATAGGTTAAAACATTAAAGGCATAACCGTACCGGTTTAGGGGGGGGGCGATTCAGCGTGAAAAGGGGGGGCGATTCAGCGTGGTTTTCGGCACAAGGG
>ERZ1034680.374-NODE-374-length-22984-cov-15.838807_pt1 | contig 22984 bp, 39 predicted proteins | sample MGYA00520639_ERZ1034680 | MGnify/ENA primary metagenome ERZ1034680 (study PRJEB33766, sample SAMN09781760) | gut metagenome | biome: gut microbiome | host: Homo sapiens | place: Madagascar | study: EMG produced TPA metagenomics assembly of the PRJNA485056 data...
CAACTATTGTTGCAAATCCGGCTAGTCCAAGTGCAACGGTTGCTATACCAACAGCACCCAAACCAACCATACCAGCACTAAATACTAGTAACGGTATTGTTACTTTTCCAAGTCCACTAAATACATTAACAACAGTATCCAAACCCGTTGCAACTATTTCCTTTAAACCTGGTATTTGCATGAATGCACCTATGACACCCATCAATGCTGTTACACCACCAATAATTATTGCTAAGTCGGCTAATCCTTTTAAAACTGTAGAAGCTTTAGGTACTTGTATATCCGCTTTCCCACCGGCTTTCTCGGAACCTTCTAAAGTTTTAGATACCTCTGGTAGACTAAACATTTTTTTAATAGATGCTGTTAGTGTTTTAACGACACTAGAACTAAATATTTTAATAATTGTTCCACTTATTAGAGTACCAACACCAAGTAATGCAGCCACTGTTGTTGATTTAAATTCTTTTCCAAATAATACACCAGCGATGGTTTGTCCAAGCCCTGCCAGAGCAGATTTTAAAGTTTCACCAATTTCTTTAAATATTGTTTTCCAATCCATACCAACAATTGCATTGTGTATTTTTATACTTAGTTCTTTAAAGTCAATAGATTGTACTATATTTTTTATAGACCTTATGAATCCAAGTAATATTTGTTCTAAAGATTTACTAAGTGTTTTCGTATCTATATTTGATAGTGTATCTTGAATGCCGGTTATAAGGTTAACCCATATATTACCAAAGTTTGTAATCAGTACTTCAAAATTTATACTATTCAATGCCTCATTAATTTTAGTACCAAATAATGAGAAATCTACTTTTTCTAACAAGGTATTTATGAAATTTGGTAGAATGGATAATGATATCATAATTGTTTTCGCTAAATTACTAGCATTAAGGTTCGTTAATAAACCATTGATAACATCTGCAATATTTGTCGCTAATTTCTTGGTAGTACTTAGTATTACATCTGAACTAGCAACAATTCTAACTGTAAATTCATTTATTAAATTAGCTATCTCTCTACCAACACCATTCCATTTTCCAGTATCAAATGCTTCATTAAATGCATCTTTAATTCTAATAACAGCGTCTACTAACCATTGAATAGGTGTTAAGTCTATTTTGTCCATGTCTATTAATTCTGGTCCTTCGCCGGCAGATTTTGGAAATTCAACAACATGTAAGTCATCAAATTTTTGAAGATTGCCTAAAGTATCTTTTATCGATTTACTCCAAGTTGCCATTGCTTTTGCATTTGCTCTTGCTATTAAATCGATACCTGTAATAGCATATACAAACGAATATATAACTCTTACAAATTGTTTAAACAATTCCATAGCATATTCAATAGCTGGAGCAAGCTGGGCACCAAGTGCCCTCCAAACATTTGTACTAAACTTTGATAATTCGCCATCTAATGCCAAATATTCACTAACAGCTTTTCTAGTCAATGTAAATATAGTACGAGTACCAATTAATGCTAATGTTAATTGTTTAGCTTTGCTAGCCGCTTTTTTAAACGAACGAACAGTATGACCACCTATTGATGTTAAAGCACTTTTACCTAAATGTAAAATACCTTTATTTACACCAATTAACATCTTTTGAAACCTATTTAAAATAGGTGATGTACTTTTTGTATACTCTCTTATTTTGGTAATACCTATTCCATATTTATTAGCCATTTCAGAAAGTTTACTAGCACCGTCAGCAACATCTCTAAATTTATTTGCAACAGGTGTTAAAGCATCTGATAGTTGATTACTAACTCTAGTTATGTTTTCCAATGTAGATGCATCAAACTTACTCATAGCATCTGGTAATCTTTCTAAATTGGTTATAGCATTACCAAATCCTTTTCCGATACTAATACCTTGCAAGGCTTTCAATGGTTCCACCATTTCAGGTATTGTTTTTAATTTTTCTGATATCGTATCTAGTTTTGGAGCAACTGCAACTAAACCTTCTAAATTTTTTGCAAGTGTACCAACGCTTGTTGCTTTTGGGATTGTACTCAAAGATGACAAATTGGTTGCAACATCAGGTAGAACTTCTAGTTTTTTATCAAAATCTCCAAGTCCATCCGTTGTTTTTTTTAGTTCCCCCAGACCTTTAACAATTCCTTTAAATCCTGTTGGAGTTGGTATATTACTTAATTCTTGTAAAGTTGTAGTTACTTCTTCAAGTTTAGATATATTTGTTGCAATTTCACCCATGTCTTTACTAGATGATGCTAAATCTTTTAAGGATACCGAAAGTTTATTTAAACCATTAAAACCACCTTTTATTGCACTTTTTAAAGCACTAAGTGATACAGCCAATTTATCTATATCTTTACTAGCTTGCTCAGATGATGAATGTATTTCTATCGAGACTTTATCTAAAGTGACTCCTTGAGTCGCCATAATCTCACCACCTTTTATTCCTAACTAAAGAAATTATGTGCACCTTAATTCCTTTAATTTATTTATTTTCAAACATTTTTTTCGTAGCCCTAAACCAATTATTAAATCGAATTTGTGCTTTTAGTTTTTCATTTTCGATTCTTTGTTGTTCCTCTATTTCTTTTTCTTCTTCACTCTTCATATCTTCCGCTAATTTTTCATAAAGGAATGGTTGTTCCGCATACGGTAGAGGCTTTGTACCTTTTTTAGAAAAAGGATGTAGTATAGGTGCCAATTTACCAATAGCATCGTATACATACATCCCCATTAGCCAGTTATTTTCGTCACGCTCTTTTAATTTTAATTTATGAGCTTTTCTGTAAAAAACTACCTCATATGCGTCTCCATACCAGAAATCATGATAACTCATACCATAATTCATATATATTGGACACATTTCCTCAAAAGTTTCGGTTAGAGAAGTATGCTCTACTTTTGATTTGTCTTCTTTGGAGACAAGTTCACTACTTCCCATTCTGCGTTTCCCTCGTCGCCTTCCGGTTCTTCGAAGAACGCTTCATAAGTTTCTTGTATCATAGTGACAAGTGCTGTTACCAGCTTGTCTTTATCCTTACATTGACTATAAATTTCCTCGGTCAATTCAGGTTTTATTTTTCTATGATTTTTAATAAATGCTCCTTGGAAAGCCATTTCAATATTTGAAAGAGGCTTTTCCAAAAACTCATTTACAGAAAATCCATTTTGTTCTAATAATTTGATAGACATTCTATCATATTCTAAGGTGTATGGAACACCTTTGTATGTTAAATTAATTTTAGTATTCATCTTTTATTGTCCTTTCTTATGCTTCTGTTGGTTTAGCAGCTTTTTGTGGAGCACCAACTGGAGTTATGTAGTTAGTTATTTCTAGTACAGAATTTACTGAAGTTTCAGGTAATCCCATTGCACTAGGGTTTCCTGGGAAATAGAATGCATCAGTAAGTCCAGGCACAACAATAGCAAACCAAGTTTTCTTTCCGTCTGCTTTAGCTGCTTCATAAGCAGTCATTAAAGCATCCCATTTAGTAACTAAATCTTGAGTTAGGTTAAATGTGAACTCTAAAGCACCACCTAAATCTTTAAGACCGTCTACATAAGTTTTATACTCAAGCTCATCTAAAGTTGTAGTCTCTAGTGTATCTGGAGCAGGGTTCAAACTTGGTGTAGATTTAATTCCATAAATTCTAGTATAACCAGTTGTTGGTCTAGTACCAGCAGTTGTTTCAACGCAATAGTGTAATTGTACACCAATTGTTGATAAATCTATTCTTGTATTCATTTTAATACCTCCTATATATAGTATTTGTATCTCTCTCCAAGCAACAATCATATCTAAGATAACCAACCATTACATTATCATCAGATTGTTTAGGTACTGTTACAGGAGAGCCTATTCTTCTAAGGCACCTATATTTAGGTCCTTTTAAATAGTTATCTATTATTCCTGCTATCTCTCTGACATTTTGTTTAGCAGTTTTAGTACGAGATTGTTCACATTGTATTGTAAACTGATATGAAAGGTTTGTAACTCTTTCTGTCTCGTCAAAATATCTAGCATTATCGCTATTTTCTATTTCTTCGATGGTGATACCTGGATAATTAAGAGTTGGATATAACTCATAAATATCTTTGATGATAATATTATTATATTCAGTATACTTTGTAAATTCTTCTCTTAGATCGTTAACTAACTGGTCAATTAATGTTATCATATTATCACCTCGATTATTTAAAAAACTTTATAGCATTATTTATTTTTTCCTTAACAATTTCATCTTTTATTTCATTTACATATAAAGATGTGTTGAACATTTGCTTACCACTAGGAACACCTTCAGTATAACCTGTTTTACTATCAAAATAAGGTTTTCCTTTCATTGGATTATAGAACCAATAGTGTCTTCCGTTTTTACTTATGTGTGTACTAACAACAGGTCCACTGTTATATGGATTTAAAAAACTAAATTCTGATTTTTGTGGATGTGGGTCGTCAGCACCTTCTTCACCTATACCAAACTCGTCATAAATTGAATTTGGTCCTGATAAAGAAATTATTCCATCTGCACCGTTATCAGTTCTATCTGAATCACCAGATACAATACTTTTTTCAACACCTGTTTGCGGTGCGGAACTATTTAATACACTTGCTTTTGTGGCACCTTTAAATACTAACTCTTCAACACTTTCTTGACCAGCAATAATTATGTTTTCTTTTAGCGTATTCATTTTACCAAGAAGTATATTAATACCTTCAACACCTTCTTTATTTAAAGATATCTTCATTATTGTTTTGCACTTAATTTCTTTAATGTAACTTCTACACTATTAAGTGATATGAGAGGTTCACTATCTACTTGATAGTCAGCTTCTTTGCATAGCTCTTCATATTTTTCGATAGGTGTGTTTATAAAAACCCTATCGCCTGTATGAAATATATCTTTGTATTCTAGGTCCGCTTTGATTCTAGCATACATTGGATATTCCATACCAAGTGCGATTAAATCACTATCACTATTGGTAGATTGATAATTTATCTTTATAAGTTTTGGTTTTGTGAAAAGTCTTATACTGTTTTCTTCATATTGATTACATAAATAAATGCTTCTTTTATTTCTTTGTAAACAACGCATTATATCACCTCTACTTCACGAGAGGAATAATTTGTGATGTGTATTTTTTAGGATAATCACTATCGGAACTATATGTTCTAACTATTCCATTTTCTGTGTGAGCAACTTGTCCTTCAGCTCCTATTTTAGCAATTGAACTTCTAACCATAGGAATGATAAGATACTCATATTTACTATCATATAATGCTGTGGCGGTTGGTGTGAAATTTCTACAACGATTTATTTCTCCTATAGCAAGTTTTATCTCAGATAGTAAAAATTCGTCAGAGTATCTTTCAAACTTTCTTGCCTCTAAATCCACCACAAGTTGGTTAAGTAGAGAACTCATTGTATCATTCATGTTATCACCACCTGTTTTTCTTAGATACGGCAGAAGAAGTTTTAACTTCTGACGATTTCTTAAGTTGTTTTTTTAGGTTATCTTTTTCATCTCTGAAAACTATTTCCTTTATTTTTGTATTGGAGTTTGCTTCAATCTTGTTGCCAATTGGTACTAGATTTAAGTCTTCCCCTTTTAATTCTAATTTGATTTCACTATATGTTAAAGGAGATATTTTAACATAATATTTTCCATTTATTAAATAAATCATATTATTCCTCCTTTTTATTCTTCTTTTGTGAACCAACCTTTTCTTCTTTTTGAGATACCTCTGTTTTAGGTATTTCTTTAGTAACTTCTTTTACTTTAGCATCTTTAATAATTGTGTAACCAAGGGGTTTGAAAAAATTTTCAAACGCACCTTTAGTTACTTTTTTCATATCGTTATCTTTATGTATTACTATCATACTTAAGCAGCTGTGTTAGTATCAACGATTACGATTTCATTTGCTCTTTCAAATGAAGGTAATGCTACCATAGATACTTTAGTTTCAACATTAACTGGGTCTTCTGTTCCGTAAGTTGTAACAGCAACACCATTTTCAATGATAGACACTTCAGCATTTAATGAGTTACTTAAATCACTCTCTTCAGGAGTTACACCAAAGTGAGTATTACCAAGAGTTCCTTCAGGCATTAATACTAAAGTGTTATCTGGTACATATTTAACAGCTTGTCCACTTTCATTAACATATACATCATCGTATACATAGATTGAAATACCTGTTTCATTAAAGATATAATCTAATGCTCTAGCAGTAGTTACATTTACTGTACCATTAGCGAATACATAGATTGCATTCTTAAGAGCAGTATTAGTTCTGAAGTTTTTAGCAACACTTGAGTTACAAACAGCTCTAGTAATTACTATACCTTTAGCCTTCATATCTTCAACAAATTTAGTAATGTCTCCGATAATATCTGCACTTGGATCAGACCATACAGTTGTAACATCTACTTTTTGGTCAGCAGGAACACCATAGTCATAAGAATATGCTTGTCCATTGCTACCTAAAGTAACTGTACCAGCAGTTAATGCTTCCATTCTCATTCTTTCAAGTGTTACTCTAGCAGCTTTAACTAAAGTGATTTCGTCATCAAAAATCTTTGTTAAGATTTGATTAATAACTTGTTCATTGTTAGTTTGCATTAATGTATTTAGGTTTTGTCTTAATTCTTCATCAATATACATACTTTCTTTGAAGAAAGGCATTTTTGTTGAATACTCTTCAAAACCTTGTCTATCTCTTCTGATAGCCTTAGTGTCATAAGCAGCAAGTCTTAAACCAACTGGTTGGTTTTTAGCACCTTTAATCCATTCTAGTTTAATACCGATTTCTCTTACAGCAGGGAATAAAGTTTCACCTAGTAATGGTTGCTCATTAACATTTTTTTCAATCCAGTATTGTGCTATATTTTTAGCAGTTACTAAGTCAAATATTGATTTCATTAATAAGCACTTCCTTTCACGAATATAATTCTATCTACACCAGTTACATCAGGTATGATTGTTTGAATTGTAGAATCCAATTTAAGCATATCAATACAACCAGCAAGAATTAAAGTTCCATTTCCTTTTCCGTCTGAATCCAATACAACATCGTGTAGTAAGATACCATTAGCAGCATATTTGTTGCTTGAACTATCTTTAGTAGAAGCAGTGAAAGCTGTGTCTCTAGCAGTGATATCACCAACTAGTGGTTGTCCAGCAAGCATAGTTGCACCAGCAGTTCCTGATACTCTAACAGGTAATGCAATGTAATATGATTCTTGACCGATTAAGATTTGTTTTTGATTTTTACTATAATCAGTAGTTTTGATCATGTTTGCCATATTTTATCTTCCTTCCTTTTTTATCTTTTAAAATAATCAACAGTTTGTGTTTTAGGTGAGTTTAATTTTGCAAGTCTTGAACCTAAATCGTCTTCTTTAGACTTGGAACTATCACCTTTTGTTTTCTTACCAAAGTCTCCCATAGAGTCTTTAGTAGCATCTTGCTTACCTTTTTCGTAAGCATCTTTAACAGCCTTGTTAAGGTACTTAGCGATTGCTGTTGTTTTAGCACCATCTTCCGAAACAATGTTATCAAGGAATGTAGCAAATTCAGTATCATCTTCTTCTATTTTAAGAATAGACTTAACATCGGCAGTGTTACCAATAGCCATACTCTTATTAGAATTTAAACTATTTGTTTTTAATAATTCTGTTAATCTCTGAATTTCTTTGTCCTTATTTAGCTTTTCTTGCTGTGCTTTTTCATCATCAGTAAGTTTAGCATTTAAAGCATTTTGTTTTTCAGTGATAGTTGCTTGTAGAGATTGAACATCTCTTTCATATTTGTTTTTATCTACATATAGACCTGTAGATAGGTCAGTGAACTTTTTGCCAGCAAAGAAATTATTAACATCTTCAGCTGTCATATCTGCTTTATATGCGTCACCCATCATATCTTTCAAATTCTCAAACATTGAGTTCCTCCTTTTACAGTGTTTTTAACATCTTCTCTGATGTATGTAAGTGGTAATTTTATAAACGCTCTACCACTTGAGCGATATATAACAAAGAATGTGTCCTTTTGACTTCTAGATATCTTTAATTAGTCTTCCGAAGAAACTAAAGGGACAGTTTCTTTATTCCGTTGTTGTGGCTACATTAGTAACATCTTTATCTAAATCTTCATCATTCTCGGGTAACTCTTCTGTAGTTTCCTCAGCGACACCTATTACAGTTTGTGCTCTTTCTTCTTTCTCTTTCTTTCCTCTCTCAACCATTTCATTAACACGATTTGTAAGTCCAGAAAGTTCAAGACAATCGACAATTGCAAGTTCTCCAGTTGCAACTAGTGTACTAAATACAGATGCTCTTGAAGATAAGTTATCCATAGAATGTCTATTTAATGTAACATCTATATCAAGTGCAGTTAAATCTTGTGGTACAATACCCAACTTCTTAAGTATTTCAATACCGATTTCAACCTGTCTTTTCTTAGCTTTTTTAATAGATAGTTCTTTTAGTTTCGCAACTATCTCTAAATCTGTCCAACCATTTCTATTTAAAACGGCTGTTCCTGTATCTCCACCACCATTATTTGCATTTTCTCTATTAGGAATACCTGTTATAATATTTCTAACATCATCTAGGTATTTTCTAATATTTGCAACACTAGTGCTATCTAATTGTGGTGAAATAAACTTCGCATCAACATTTCCACCATTTGGTGCGAATAATTGAAGCAATCTATTTTTCTTAACATTCGCAAGTGTTGTGTCACTTTCATCATCATCAAACTGAGCACCTAGTACAACAAGTAAACTTCTAATTGTACCTTCAATATCGTTTAAACTATCACTTGCAACAATATTACTAGCGTTCATTGCCGGTATAGCAAGTTCCCAGTCTCCTGTTAGAAATAACGAATTTTCAAGCATTGTTATAGGATCTTTTCCGATTGGATTTGCAGTTGATTCTACTTTTTCTTTATTCGTTACTACCATAAAATAATTATTTGTATAGCAGTTATATATCTCATCACCGGTGTCCTCGTTTTTAAAGCGTGTAGCAGACATTATTTGAGGGTTACCTATCTTATTACCTTGAACAACAAAAGTTGTTCTAGGGTCCAAATAATCAACTTTAAGAGGTACTAGCGGTGTGTTATCTTGTGATATATCTTCACTAGGAAGTGTTATATAATAACCAACACCACAAACAGAAGCATATGTTTCGGCGTTAATATCTGTTTGATATAATTCTTCATAATCATAGGCATCGTTTAAATCTTGTACAGCGTCTTTTTTCTCAATCTTTTTTGCGATAAATTCAATTGGATTACCAAGTGTATAGCCAACAATTTCTCTTGTTGTTGGATAAGCGTAATTTATTACAACTCTATTATTAACGTTTGATGTCTCGGATGCACTTCTATTTAAAATGTCTTGTTGACCTAGTACATAATTAATTAGGTATTCGCAGTCACTTTCATTCTCGCTATGAACTTTTTCTGCTTTTTCTAAAACTTCTATAACATTTTGAGGAGTAACCTCGTCATAATCTAAGATAATTCTCTGTCTACCATAATGTAATGACGAACTAGATGAACTAGATGAACTAGTTGTGGTTGTTCCGTTCAATATACTCACCAACCTTTCAAAAATAAAAGAGTCACACTAAAAAGCATGGCTCAAGGGCTCTATTTACTAAATTCTATTTCTTTCTTACAATATTTACACCATAAGAATATTTTAATATAAACACTGTCCTTCTTTATCTTGAAAAGTCTTTTTCCACAATATGGACAGCAAACATCTGTTTTATCTTCTTTCATTATATCACACTTTCTCTTGTTTGTCAAATTAAAGTCCCAATTTATCTAGGGATACTTTGATACTTGCTCTACCTACTGAACCAGTACCAAGTAAGTTTATTATTAGACCCGCTAAACTATCGGGAGCATCGTCATGTTGTGTTTTTTGTATTGATCCTAATTTTTGCGACCAATTGTATAAATTCTGCATAAAATTATTATATTGCACATTATCTTTTCTTTTCTCATAAGATTTAAAATATATTCTAAAGTTACCTTGCTCTGTTGCAATACCTTTTATTTCACTTTGGCAACTAAGTATTCTATCTAACTTACTTTTCGTTGTAGGCACTTTATGTGTTGTAATATTACATCTATAACCGTTTTGTCTAAGGTCTCTTTGCACCATATCAGCATATAATTTACCACCGTTATTCTCTTCAAAACCTGCTTTTGTAACATGGTGTTCCAGTATTTTATTAACAACAAGTGGTCTTGTTTTATCATCATCTAATTTATTAACAAAAAGAACATCTTCAACATAACAATCAACGCCGTACTGATATATGATTGGCATTGAATAGTAGTCTTCACCACCATGAGCAACATCGGAATAACAAAGTATTCTATCGGGTTTTTCATCCGGTAGTTCTTGATAAAATGTAAGTTGGTCCTCACTAAATGGTCTACCTTCTCTTTCAATAGGTTGACCCAAATATTTTGCTGAGAATATAACAGGGTCTTCTGCAAGTTGTAAATGATGGTAATATTCTTTATCAAAACCTTTACCATAATCGTATTCAAAATTACTCTCACCATTTTCGTCATAACATGGAATGTTAATTATTTTTATTCTTTCACTATCTATTTCCCCATAAATAGCAAGTAGTCTACCAATAACATCGTTAAGCGACCAACGAGTTGCTATATGTATTTCAGGACATGGTCTATATTTACCATCCTTACAAAGTCTTTGTACTTTTCTATCTTGGATTGTACTTGTGTAAGTGTAGAATATTTTATCAAGTCTGTTTGGGTTGTTAGCTTGCTCTATGTCCTTTATGAGGTCATCACAATATAATATATTACTTGCCTCAGCAAGACCTGTTGTACCACCATCGATTGATTTGAAAGTTATGGTATGAAATCTTTTATTATGATTTAAATCAATCCAGGAATATTCTGCCGATTGATTAATAATAAAGTTTTGTGGGAATATTTCGCTGTATCTATATTCCTCACTAGTCATTAAATTAAGCATTTCATTATAAAAAGATTGTGATAATGAAGTTGAGTGACCAGAACCAAGTATCGATCTTTCTGGGTATAAACCAGCCATAAATGATAAAAAGAATAATCCTGTTGTGGATTTCGCCGTTCTAGGTGGCATTGATACGAATAAAAAATCTAATTTATCATCTGCCATATCCTGCATTGCCTGTATAAGACCATGCTTTTCAAGTACTCTTTTTCTCGGTAGGAAGAATTGTTTTTCTTTCGGTCTATTCCATTCTAGTGCTATACAGTATGCTCTAAAGTCTCCCCATCTTGCTCTAGTATCGTAACTAGCAAGAAGTATTTCACTAACTTTATTTTTTTCTTCCGTTTTAACATCAAAAGCAATTTTTTCTATTTCTTTTGCAACTTCCATTGTTTTTTCTTGGTTTTTAAGTTCATCGTAATCTCGCATAAGCGTATACAATAAATCCAAATAAGCATATTGTGTTTTATCTTTTGCTCTTTTTCTTAAATCTTCACAGTGCACTGTTCTCTGATATATTTCGTTTAATTTATTATCCACAATATCACCTACGCTTTATATCTAAATAATTCTTTATATAATTGTTCATCTTTTATTAATTTTTCTTCATTATCAAAAGCATTTAAATATTCCCAAATAATATCACATGTTCTCTCTTTTAAGTAACGCCTCGAATAGATATAGTATTTATATATTTGTTTTTCTTTAATGCTCGAATAATTAAAAAGCTTACTAACAAACTCTCGCTTGCTATAAAACTCACGATATCCAAAAAATCTAAGTCTATCATCGAACATATAATCAACCTCGTATTCTTCTAAAATCATTTTAACATACGAGTGTTTGATTGTCAATATAAAAAGAAAAACCGCACCTTGAGATGCGATTCTACTGAGGATTGTTTGTGTGGAGGTAGTAATAGGAGTCGAACCTATAATCAGGCTTTTGCAGAGCCACGCCTTAGCCATTTGGCTATACTACCAAAGGGGGAAGACACCGTTTATTGAAAGGATTATTAAAAACTAAAAATGGAATTATTTATCATATTAGTATTGACGGTGCCTTCACTAGCAATTAAGTGAGTTTAGGAAAAATAAGAAAATATCAAAAACCTAAACTCTTATTTAGAAAGGGGCACTACTATCGTACTAGTTATTTGACAATATTATATTACAGATGGTCCTCCCATTAATTCTTATTAGACATCTATTATTCGGTCACTGGGTAGTATTAGCCCAAAGCAAGTAGCGAACTATACTTCTCTAATACCATATTAAAATCCCAAACCAGAATCCTTACTAGCAATTTTCACACACAGTTGGGTCACAATTTAATTTTGGAGCCAAATCGTGATAAATGCTCTGTTAATTGTTACTTTTTTACCATTTACTTCCTCGTGTGGTTTTGTGCGAAAATACCGATTTCTAATCTTATAGGATATTACTATCCATCAACCACACTATTACTTATGGTATCTTATTTTTCCCTCACTCGTACCAATAGAGGTAGTACTAATAAGTTTTATCATTATCCTACGCTTGGATATGTTTTATAGTTGTAATCGATTAGGCTCGTACCTTATAGCATTCTAATAAGAACCACTATTTTCTCATTCCCTAGTTTCTAGGTCCCAGTACGGCATTTTACAATGCCGACAAACTCTATCCTCCACAAGTCTGCACTAATGAATAAAAAGTATTAAGAAAATATCCTTACTATATTGTGTTATAGTCTTTCATAAGGTTCCTATATAATATTGTCAAATAACTAGCACTAAGTAGCAATAATGCAATGCGGTAATCATATTCTTACCACAATTTAATAATACCATATTATTTCATATTAGTCAAGTGTTATTTTACCACTTTTTCACCATTTTCATCAACATACATCCAATGAAAACCACCACAGCTAAGTTCCTCTGGTCGTTTAAGTGCTTCATAGAAAAAGTTCGCATTTCCAAAACCATTTTTCTTAATCCATTCTCTTGCTGCTTTTCCTGTTTCAAATATCTCTCCTGTCTCTAAGCATTTAACAGGAGAGCCGTTTACACTTTCTTTGACTTCTTCATGTTTATCTACATCGTAAAGCATAAACCTATAACCTTTTGTTCTAATTCTACTAGCCTGACCTTTTAAAAAATCTTTAACCGTACCTTTCGATAAACCTAAATCTTTTTCACATGCCGCAAAACTTTCATACAATACACCCGTATCAACACACAACACAGGGGTTTGATATCTTGAACCACTATTTTTCTTTTTATCCATTTTTTCAACTTGTTCTTTTTGAGCCATAAGTTTTTTCTCTAATAATTTCTCTCTTTCTGTTTTAATCTTATTCCTTTGACTGGGTCCTTTTACATATCCAACAAATTCAAAAGTAAATTTAATTACTTCCCCGAGATACTCAATATCAACTGTATACTTTTTCGTAAATTCTAAATTTACATCTAACTGTTCTTTCTTACCAACATATACTTCATGTGCAAGTTTTCCAGTTTCAACTCCCGCCATATACTCATCTATTATTTCGCCCACTTGAATCATTGTAAGTGAAGTATTGTTTATAATTAAAAATTTCTTATATTGCTTAATTTTTTCTGCTTCACCTTGACCATATAATTCAACAGCCCTCTCATGGATCTGTTTTAATTTCGCTTTCTGTACTTGTTCAATTGTTGTCATAACTACCTCCGTATATAATAAAAAGAAAAGGTATGATAACCTTTCCCCCTATCAATGAACAAAGCGTGTACTAGGAAAGATTTTCCTTCAAACACAACTATATTGTACCATACTATTCAAAACAAGTCAAGAAAAAAGAGCCCCATATGGGGCGAAATTGTAGTAAAAAGCTTTTTTCGATGTTTGTCGGAACACCTAGCCGAATAGTTTCCCTCCCTTGAAACCATTAAAACATGGATGTTTCCCAATTACAATACTGCAGGACTCCGAAACATCTAATGAACCTAATTCATGAATCAATATTAATATATCATATAATTCAAAATAAGTCAACTATTTTTTATAAATAATTGAAAATACTTCCCCAACTTTTTTATTTGTAACATAAGTTTTCGTTATATCTCGATTCACCTCAACGATAGGTTCCATTCTAACCTCGATGTTTTTATCATCTTCGATTAACTTTATCATTCTTTCCACATTATCCCTTATCAGGGCAATCTTCTCTTCTTTATTCATTATTTTCTCCTTATTAATTTCTTACCTTCAAACACTTCAAGTGTAGGTTCTATACTATAAATGTTACCTTTATCATCAACCTCAATATCAACCCAATAGCAGCTTTTTTCATTTTTAAATCCCATGCTTCTCGAAAACGGAGTATCATCTTCTAAAGCACCAACTTGAAAACAATGTTTTCCCATATAATACATATACATCGCATTATGAAAATGTCCTTGCATTACAATATCAATTTTCTTATCCTGTGGAAGTGTTTCAACATAACGCTGAAGTTTATAACTAAGACTATAACTTCTACCTCCACCACCATGATGCATATGTATTCCGACTTTTCCGATTTTCAAATCTGCTGTATCAGGATTTAAATAAACTAGGTCTTCTCTTTCTCTTGATATTGCTTTACCCATATCTGAGCCACCATTTTTAAAATAAGTGTCCATGTGGTTTCCACCAATAAAGAATGTCTTACCACTAAAATGTGGGTACTTATTTACAACATAATCTAAATGCTCATCAAAACCAACACATCTAAGTTCATAAATATGCTGAGGACGATTCACATACATTCCGTCAAGCACATCTCCACAGTGCAAAACATATTTGATACCTTTACTTTCTGCTTTATCATAAAGATAATTTAAGATATCAATTCGATCCGCTTTATTTGTAAGATGTGAATCGCTTATCATAAGAAGCGACAAATGATGTGTATTATCAGGGATAGTATACACTCCAAAGTTTTCAATAGGTTTCTTAAGTTTTACAAGCTCACCGTCAATATAATCAACTAAAAAACCTTCTTCTTTTAAAATCATCGCAAGACCAATTAACTCTTCTTTCGAAAGTCCTACTCTTTCTGCCATTTCCTCAAGCGGAATACCTTTTTTTATAAGGAATTTCACCTTATTAATTATATCTTTTTCCAAGTCTATCACCAAGAATAATATATCATAAAAAATAAGAATATGCAAATTTTTCACATATTCTTATTTATTTCTTCTTCAATCCTAGCAAGCTGCCTATCAATTTTTTTATAAACAGTATCCATAATATTATTTTCATTTAACTCATAATAATATATAAACTGATTTAAAAGAACTAAAGTATCTGCTATTTCTTCTTCTAAGTGCTTTCTTTCATGTTTTGTATGAGTCTCACCACATCCACATTCGCAGCAAGTTAAAATCTGCTCTTCTAAATCCATAACAGCTTCTATTACTTCAAACGATTCTTCGTTAAACTTCTTTAACTGATTCCTATATCCATAATATTCTATTATAGATTTTAATTTTTCGTTTAAATCTTTATTTATATCCATTACTTTTCTCCTTTTAATTTATTTACTTCATCAATTAATTCATTGATTTTTGCTCTATTGTGTGTAATATATCTTGTCAAAAAAAGTTTATCTTCAATATCACCTTCTTCAAATTCTAATCTTATAATCTTCCTATCTTCTTCTATTATTTCTACTTCATCATTTAGAAAATTTTTACAATTCCCAAATTTATATTCAAATAAACCTTCACCATAATAAGGGTAATAATCTTCACATCCTTCATTATATTTGAGTTTTACATTACCATAGTTTATTTTTTTTAGGTGCTTTACTATCTTTTACTAATCCTAATAACTCATGCATTGTTATTTTCATATTTTAATCATTCTCCTTTTCTAACATTGGTTCTATTTTTAAATATTCTATTTCATTCATATCTAACATTGTACCCCAATAATGAGTTATTTCGTTTATAATATCTGTACCCATTAATTTTATATATCCATCAATTATTTTTATTTCTTCTAAATTATGCCCACCAACTTTGCAACCATTTTTTTTCTTTATACTCATAATAATATCTCATACTCATTCTCCTATTCTATATTCCATTTGTTCAAATTGCTCTTTTGTTACTATTGTTTCTATTCCATTATTTGTAAATAGTGCTTCAACCGGTATGGTTTCATAGTTATCGTTGGCTACTTCTATTATTTTTTCTTTAAAAATGTAATTACGATTTCCTCTGAAACTATCTCCTTTTTCATAAATTTCGGTTATCTCAACCCCATTAGCATAATCCCCAACTTCCAAAATATCAATTATGCTATAACTGGCTTTAACTATATTTTCTATATCATAAGCGTAAAATTCATCTTTTTGTGATTCTCCTTTTACATAACTTTCATTTAACTTTAATATTTTATCTATTTTTCCATAATTAGTTCTAATATACATTCCACCTTCTAATTTCATTATTTACCTCCTTAATAAAAATACACCTTTAATTTAATATCCCTAAAAAAGAAACTAGGAACATATTCTTCTTTTTCTATAAATATAACTGCTGGTGCTAAACTTCTAAACCACTTTGCTTTTTTATATTGTAATTCTTCAACAGAATTTCCTCTAAATGTTTTTAAAAAGTTCATTATTTACCTCCTAAATATGCAAAATACTATTAATAATATCTTTTAACCATTTATTTTCTTTTTCATATTTGATTAAATCATTTTCTAAATTATTAATTCTATTTTCATAACACTTTCCTTGTTCTTCCAATTGCATATTTAAGTATTTATTTTCGGCATCTTTTTGTTTATACATTTCTTCATAATTATAAGATACTTTATTTTCTCCCATTATTTACCATCCTACTTTCCAATAAATTCTTTTATAAGTATACAAGCTATAACAATTATGAGTATTATAAGCATACCAATCAAACTAAAATAAGTCCAACCTATTAAATCCCAATCAATTTTAGTGGTTTCTCCAGTGCATATATTTATGTACTTATAACTTCCTACATCAGTTCGTTCTACTAAACAATTATTCAAGTTTATATTCATTTCTTCGTTCATTCCGACACCTCTTTATCTTCTAATATTTGTAATAAATCATTTAATCTATCAGCAACTGCTCTAATTTCTATATTATTTCTGTGAACTATACTATTTTTATTAGCAAGATACAACAAATCTCCATTTTTAATAAAATCTATCGATTTATCAATAACTTCTTTTTGCCTTTTACATTGTTGTTCTAAATCTTCTACATATTTAACTATTTCATTGGATGCTCCAACCCTATTAACGGATTCATCTATAGTTTTAGAACAATTATGCAATATTTTTTCTATTCTTTTTCTATTCATTGTTACCTCCTAATTTATAGCATTTATTTATATTTAAACAACTAACTAACCTTATCTTTTTTATGTGCGATTTTCTAAATCTTACCCCATTGTCTCTTATATCATTACCTACAAAATAATAGTTTTTCATATCTAACAATTTTGTTTTAATCATATATTCATTAGTTGAATATAAATAACCTTTAAATGTATCATTATCATATAATATGACTTCTACCATTTTGTTTAGATATTTTTGTTCAAATTCATTTCTTTTCATCTGATAATCCTGTTACTTCTCTATATTTTTGTAAAATTTCTTCAAAGATTATTTTTCTTATATATGCTTTTTGTGAAGATAACTTTAAATCCTCTTTAGCATCATCATATATTAAGAAATATGATTTTTCTTGATTTTCTGCTATCACTGTTTCTTGTTGTTGTATTTTATCTTCCAACCACTCTATAAACTCTTTTTGTTGAGTAATTAACCCGCAGTAACTAAGCATTACTTGTTCTATATTTACAAAACCACATTTTTCTATCGTTTTATTTGTTTCTTCAAGTTGTTTCTGTATTTTTTTATTTTCTTTTTGTAATTTTTCTAATTTTTCACAATTACTAGGACACCATATATCTTTTTCTATCAGTTCTTGGATTTGTATGCTAGCATCATGTAATTGTTTCTTTAAATCTTGGTTTTCTTTTAAAATAGGGCTTACTATTTTGTTAACCGTTGCATACATAAGTTTCCCATTGTTCGAATTAATATCGAATACCTTTGTATCTTCTCTTGTTTTGTAAGCGTATTCACTAGCCAACTTTTCATACGTGTCATGAAATTTTTGTGTCATTTCTAGTATTTCTTCACTCATTTATTCCACTCCTTTATCATTATAATTAATCCGATAGCCCCTCCTATACCAACTAATCCCCAGAATATTAATGGTATATATAACATAAGTATTTAATTCTCCTTACTTTTCTGGCATCTCAAAAACAGCTGTTGTATTAAAAATTTTCTTAATATTGTCTCCGCTAATACCTTTAAATAACGCTGAATTATTACCATAGATATCTATAATGCGCCTTGCTATTAACACATCTTCAATCATATTTAACACTTCGAGTGCTCTCTCTTTTGATTTATAGTGTCCTAGCATTGTTTCTTCATGGAATATTCCGAAATCCTCACCGGTTTTTGATATAGGAATATATAATTTACTATTAATTGGAACTAATTCCATTTTATCTTGACTTCTAATCCACATTAGATTATTTCCACCTTTCCACTAGGGTTCTCTAGACATGCTATTCTAAGACTTTTTAAAGATTTTAAAAGTCCTTCGTATGAACCCCATCCATTTTCCGGATTTAATTTTTCATATTCTTCTTTGTTTTCTATTAAATCATCAATAGCACGATTTAAAACTGGAACAGCGTTTTTGCATTTCATACCATTAAGTAGTTTGAACCCGAGATTTTCATCAATACATTTATAATACATAGGTGCAAGATTATATGTAATATTATCTTCATACACATCTACTACTCTTTTTGCTTTTACACTGACATCTAAACTCATTATGATTCCTCCTTTTTTTATTTTAAAACTTTACCTGTAAAATACTCATATACATAATTTATCATCTCTCTTTTCGCATTAAATATATCAATATTCCTTCGGTAACTTCTTTTATAAAAATCTTCTTCTACCACTCTATACATGTCTTCATAATTCTTTACCGATTCTGTATAAAGAGCGTACAGATGTTCTAGTTTTTCTAATAGTTCTTTTATTTTGTTTGTATCGTCCATTATATCGGTCCTTTCTATAGTTATTATACATAATTATTCAAAACAAGTCAATATGTTTATAAAAAAAATGCCCATCAACTAAGATGGGTACTTTATCAGCAAAATGCTAAAATTGGACTGAGAAAACACCAGCTTTTAAAGCAAGTATCTTTCAGCACAACTTAAACAAATGGTTTGAGAAAACACAATATACAATAACTATCGGCGGCAGCATAATGTATAAGCTATTTTAAAAAATCACATGAAATAAAAGATTTAGAATTGAAGTAAAAAATTAATTATAATAAATCTTTTAAAAAATTACATGGATGAAAAATCGTAAAATGTTTTAGTGCTTTCTCAATAGATACTATAGCAGATGATTTGTGTTTTGTCAATATGTTTTTGGTTGATTTGTAGAATGGTGTAGAATAAGGTTTTGAGAATTTTAATTTTGCTAGAGTCCTTGCCCCGGGTTGGGGGGGCTTGTTTTGGTATATACCCCACCCCGCCGACATAAGGATCTTTTTTTATTTTGTTGTTAAAAATGTGTTGACTTTTTTTGTAGAATATGTTATAATTAATACATACAGAGGAGGAAAGAAAGAAATGGAAAAAGAAACACGCATTTATTCGATCAACGACTTCTACGCACTTAAGGATGCCTCTTGGAGTGGTGCAGTATATACACTTAACGAAATAGAAGAAAAAGGAAAAGAAGAGGAATTGATCGACTACCTTAATGACATTATATCATCGTATGATAATGGCATAGAAGAAACTACACTTAATGATTTCTTATGGTTTGATGGTGATGATATATACGAAGCTCTAGGAATAGCACAAGATGAGGAATAAACAACATGTATACAATAAACATTTATAAATTCACACTCTTAAAAGTCGGCAAGAGAAAAAAGAAGTATTTTGAATTGATAAAAAGCTATAAACATATCGACGCTAAAGACTTAACTAAAAAAGATCTAGAATTAAGAAAAATACACAACGATTGGAACATTTATACTGACTTTGTAAATGAAAAAACAAAACATTCAGTAATAAAGAAAGGAATGAATTAAAATGATTAGATTATTTATTAACATCACTAAATTATTATTAGTTTTACCTATGCGTCTAGCACTTTATACACTAAAAGTAGTATTTTTACTACCTTTAGTAATCATAAGAAGTTTAGGAGGTAGGAGATAATGGACGATAAGAAGATAAAAAAACTATACGAAAGAATAAAAAGAGGGGAAAACATTAAGGAAATAGAGGGTAAACGCGTACAAGTGTACGCTTACACCTACATTTATTTACATAAAAGATATACAAAAGAGATGATTAAATGCCTAAGTATATGGTCTAATCTATTACTAGAGGAACAAAAAGAGGTTGAGGCGTTAGTTATGGAGGTAACAAAATGACAGTCAAACAAAACGAATTTTTAAAGGAATTTTACAATCTGTTGTTAAAATATAACGCCGAAATAAATTTACAAGAGGATAATTGGTTCGAAATCGATTTAAAAGGTATAAAAAACAAATATACCTTTTTTGTCGTGGCACTGAAAAAGTGCCTTTTTTAATACCTTTTTTAGCTATTTTTTACTAAATGGTTTTTAAAGCCCTTTTTTTGCGTTCTAAGAGACTTTTCATTTCTCGGGTATAAATTACACTATTTTTATTTTAATCGCTTACTATGAGGAAAAAAATAAGGAATAACGACCGGTTGGAAGTGAGGTTAAAGAGTGCGTAAACTTCTTCAAATATTTTTGATTAAAAAATGTTTTGGTTTTTGAAATACATAAAGTGGAATGGGGGTTTATAGTAAAATATTTTAATTTTTCTTCCAATAACTCGGACATTTTTTTGAAAAATTGATTTTAAAAAAGGCGAACATTTGTATAAAAAGATGGCGAACAAGTGTATGCTTTTTTGGGTATAAAAAAAGTGTAATTTTGTTACACTCGGCTGACATTTATTTGTCTTGTTCTAGTGTCAATTGCTCCTCGATCATCTGTATGCTATCACTCTCGTGAACCCTTGAATTTAAAGGGGTTAAGCTTACCCTAAGATTAGAGCTATCAGACATCGCGTACCAATTCCGTGAGAGGAAACTATATAGGTTTGAGCTGATTGTTCCGTCTATTGCACCTAGTAAAGTTACATCATGAGCTATCTCAAAAAAGTTACAAACAAATGTATGACTTTTACAGTTTTCATCCATTCTACTTTTAGTCAATCTCTTATCATCAACACCACTATAAGCACAAAGACCACTAATAGTAGGTACTTGCTTTGTATTCTTACATAACATGGTATAGTCAATAATATCTTCAATAAGCTCATCTTCACTAACTGTTTGCTTTTTAGATAAACAATTCTGAATAAACCTACCATACATATTATCCAAATAACTACTAACATTACTATCACTAAATAACTTACCTACCTTAGAGACTGCATACTGTTTTGACTGATTACTCTGTAGTCTATCAATCGCATTAGATAAGCGATCTTCTTTGCTTGTGTTATATCTAGCCGTCTTTCTATTACTAGAATTTTCTGAATACTCAACACTTTTACATAATTCTTCTTCTAATCTTCCACTATCTCTAAAAATATCTATAATCTTCTTTTTATCTTCTTCTTTTTTCTCACGACTATCATTTGCAACATCAATATTTAACTTTTTTAATTCTTCATCTAATAATTTAACATCATATATCTTTTTATCAATACATAACTTTTTTAATTCTTCATCATTTAATTTTTTAATATCATCTAAACTTCTAACATCTTCCCTTTTTAATTCTTGCATATTAGTATCACCACATAAATAAAGTATATCATACTTTTTAAATTATGTCAACATAATATAAAATTATCTTTAAAAATAATGCCTAAAATCTTTGGTAACACTTATAAAATAAGGCTTTGTGTGTATTTGTTACCAAGATTTTTTTTAGGTAACAATTTTGGTAACATCTCTAAACCCTTTATTTATAAGCCTTTATCTTATACTCTTCTTTTTTGTTACCTAGTTACCAAAGTATATAGGGATAGAGATAAAATAGATATGACAATATAATGTATAGATTAGAAAAAAGAATATATTATTTTCTTTTTTTATTTTATTACCCTAGGTAGTAGAGCGATTTCGGTTACAAGTTACAAAAACCTCGTAAACCCTTTATTTATATGTGTTACCGTGAAATGTTACCATGTTACCTAAGGTTACAAAATTGACTAATAACAACTAATAAGGTGCTTAGGTTACACATTTTTATGTTAACCCCAACAATGAAAAGTAATGCTTTAAAACGCTTGATTTCAATATTTTGTATTGATTAAAACAATCTAAATAAGACAATTTTTTGACAAAACTATTGACATTTTATTGTTAAGATTATATAATATTAGCCAGAAAGGAGGGGAAAATATGCAATATATAGTACAAGATAATACAAAATTATATTTTGATTATACAATGCTTGATAACAATTCAAGAGTAGTATTCTTTAAATATAATTCAAGGAAAAGATTAAAAAAAGAGTTAAGAAGTGTATTTAATACAAATAGTATTGTTATAGTTGAAAATAGATTAAAAAAATACAATCTTAAATTAGTATTTATTATGAGAGGATCATCTTTTGAATATTATGAAATCATAACGGATAATATTTATGGTGGTAGTGTTAAGACAAGTAATAATTCTAAAGGTATGAAAATTAGATTTAATTTAAGTAGTGCGAAATAAAGTAATTGCTCCAAAAGATGACAAAAGTATATAAAAATATATACTTTTTTTCATACTTTTTTC
>ERZ1034680.378-NODE-378-length-22792-cov-18.014426_pt1 | contig 22792 bp, 9 predicted proteins | sample MGYA00520639_ERZ1034680 | MGnify/ENA primary metagenome ERZ1034680 (study PRJEB33766, sample SAMN09781760) | gut metagenome | biome: gut microbiome | host: Homo sapiens | place: Madagascar | study: EMG produced TPA metagenomics assembly of the PRJNA485056 data set...
TCCTGATAGTCTCTATCCTGAACATCCTCGCCATCCGTCGCAAGGTAATGAGCATCTGGCAGAGAAAGGAGTAGGGGCAGCCCGCCCCTCCTCAGGTCCGTTTCAGGTCCTCTTCAGGCCTTCCTCGGGTCCCCCCTCAGGGAGCCTAGCCCCCGTTCCAGGCGATTCCATCGCCTGGTATAGAAGGTCAGTCCCCCGAGGCAGCCCTTCGCCTTGAGCCCCTCGAAAAATTATAACCAAACCCCCGTTATAAATAATAATTTAAAGAAAATCTGCGTTATTTCCTTAACGCAGATTTTTTTTATGTTATAAAACACAATTTTTCATGCAGTTGTAACACTTATATCGAATTTTTTGTTTAATTTTGCACCCGTAATAGATATTTGGGGGCTATTCCCCCGTATTATTAATTAATTTTATAAAAAAAGGTATGCAGAAAAGATTGCATTTATTAGTGGCTTTGCTGGCCTTTATGGTTTCAACCGCTATGGCGCAGATTACTACATCTGGCATTAGTGGTAAAGTGACTGCCAATGGTGAGGACATCATTGGTGCAACTATCAAGGCTGTTCACCAACCTTCTGGTACAGTCTATCGCGCAGTGACCAACATTGATGGTCGTTATTCTATTCAGGGTATGCGCCCAGGTGGTCCTTATGTCTTGGAAGTTTCTTATGTAGGTTACAAGACTAAGGAAGTTAAGAATTTTACTCTCTCTCTCGGTCAGAACACCATTCTGAACGAAAGTCTCTCTGAAAACGCAGAGATGTTGCAGGATGTTGTCGTTACTGCTGATCGCAACAACAACATGCGCACAGACCGCGCTGGTGCTACAACAAGTATCAATGCCGACCAGATTGAGGCTGTTCCTACCGTATCACGTAGCATGAACGACCTCTTGAAGTTGACTCCTCAGGGTGCCAATGTAGGTAGCGGATTCTCTGTTGGTGGTGGTAACTACCGTCAGTCTTACGTTACTGTCGATGGTGCTGCGTTCAACAACGCCTTCGGTATTGGTGGTAACCTCCCTGGCAACGGATCTCCAATCTCTCTCGATGCATTGGATCAGATTTCTGTATCTTCATCTCCATACGATGTTCGTTTGAGTGGATTTACAGGTGGTGCTATCAGCGCCGTAACCAAGAGCGGTACCAATGATTTCAAGGGTACTGCATATATGTACACTACCAACTCTCACTTGCGTGGTAACAAGGTGAGCGATTACGAGTTGAACCGCCTCCAGTCTCATTCTACTACATGGGGTGCCAGCTTCGGTGGTCCTATCATCAAGGATAAGTTGTTCTTCTTCGCCAACGGTGAATATCAGAGCAACATCTCTGCTGGTCCTTCTGGTACAGCTCGTGTAAATGCTTCTGATGAGTGGTCTCCATCATCAGGTACTGTTCATCGCCCATTGCAGAGCGATATGGACAATATGCTCAGCTTCCTCAACAAGACCTATGGTTACAACCCAGGTCGTTATCAGGGATATTCTCTCGATACTCCATCATACAAGTTCCTGGCTCGTATCGACTGGAACATCAACGAGAACAACAAGTTGAACATCCGTTTCTCTAAGAGTCACGATAAGGATTCTTCAAATCCATCTAGCTCAACCACTCCATTCAAGGATTCTGTCATCTATCCTGGTGGTGAGGATGCTACGGGTGGTAAGTCTCAGTCTGGTCGTACAGCTAATGCTGGTCTCTACTTCGAGAGTGCACGCTACTATCAGGAGAAGAACTTTACTTCTTTCGCTGCTGAGTGGAACTCTAAGTGGGGTGGTGTAAACAATGTTCTCCGTGCTACTTACTCTTATCAGGATGAGCCACGTACTTATGTGGGCGGTATGTTCCCAACAGTGGATATCCTGAAGAATGGTTCTTACTATATGGGATTCGGTCCTGATCCATTTACTGAGGGTAACCTCCGTCAGGTGAAGACTTTCGTTGCTACTGATGAGGCTACATGGTCTATGGGTATCCAGAACTTAACCGCTGGTCTCCAGTTCGAGACCAACAAGGCTACCAACGGCTTCGGTGCTGCTTCTGCCGGTTACTATGTATTCGAGTCTATGGACGACTTTATGAACGGCAAGGCTCCTAGAAGCTATGGCGTTACCTTCCCTATGGACGGTTCTGGCCAGTTCAAGGCTACCATGAAGTACAACCAGTTCTCTGCTTACGTTCAGGATCAGGTTAACTTCTCTGACCGTTTCCGCCTGACAGCTGGTTTGCGTTTCGAGTTGCCTATCTACCCAGAGTTGGAGAACAACTATAACAAGGCTTTCGCTGCCATGAAGTGGAAGAACGATGCTGGCGTTGAGTCTCAGTATTCTACCGATCAGCTCCCTGATGCTCCATTGACAGTTTCTCCTCGTGTAGGTTTCAACTGGGATATCCTCGGCAACCACAAGTTGGTGCTCCGTGGTGGTACAGGTTACTTCATCGGCCGTCTGCCATTCGTATGGCTCGTATCTGCAGTAGGTAACGCTGGTTGTGGTCAGTACACCTATTATTATAATACTCCATCCGACAAGGGTGCTAAGTATTTGATGGATAAGTTCTATGCTAGCCGTGATGAGCAGGTAAATGTATTGAAGCAGCAGGGCTTGGCTGTTAAACGTGAGGATGCAGCTGCGCCTTCTACTCCTACCATCATCGACAAGGACTTGAAGATGAACGCTACATGGAAGACTTCTCTGGCATTGGATGCTAAGTTGCCTTACGATGTTGACTTCTCTTTGGAAGGTATCTATAGCCGTGAGTTCAATCCTGCTACTGTTATCAACCTCGACCGCTACTGGGATGGTAAGTCATACACAGAGCTGGCTCCTGGTGACAAGCGTAAGTGGTATTCACGCAACTCATACAGCAACCCTTATATGATCACAAATGCTGGTCATAAGGCATACTACTACTCAATCACTGCATCTTTGGCTAAGAAGTTTGCATTCGGTTTGAACCTCTCTGCTTCTTACACCTACTCTAAGGCTAAGTCTTACGGTGATGGTGTGGGCGACCAGGTTTCTTCTGCATACTACAACAACCGTTACTCTGTAAACGGTAACAACGATATGGAGTTGGGTTATGGTACATACGTAGCTCCTAACCGCTTGCTCATCTCTGCTTCTTACAAGAAGGACTACGGCAAGAACTTCGGTTCTGAGGTTGGTTTGATTTACGAGGGTATGAACATGGGTTATGCTGATGGTTACAGCTGCACACGTTACACTTACCAGTTGACTGGCAATGTAGTTAACGACTACGGTTCTAACGGTTTGGTTTACATCCCAGCTTCTCGCGAGGCTTTGGATAAGTGGAACTTCAAGGACAATGGTAAATATACTGCTGAGCAGCAGAAGGATGACTTCTGGGCTTACATCAACCAGGATGATTATCTGAAGAATCACAAGGGTGAGTATGCTGAGCGTGGTGGTGCTGTGATGCCTTGGCATCATCAGTTGGACTTCAAGTTCAACCAGAACTTCTATCTCAACGTAGCTGGTCAGAAGAATACTCTCCAGTTTGGTGTTGACATCAAGAACCTCGCTAACCTGCTGAACAACAGCTGGGGTCTCTACAAGACAGTTAACAACACCAAGTTGTTGAAGTATACAGCTGGCAAGAATGGTGCTGCTGGTTCATTCCAGTTCCAGAAGAACGGTAAGGATGTATTGTCAAAGACATACACCAACTACACAAGCTTCAATTCTACCTATTCTATCCAGTTCTCTATCCGTTACATCTTTAACTAATAGAGATTTAGAATACGAATTATAAATAAGCGCCCTGAAAGGGAAAGCATTGTATATAGAATGCTTTTGCTTTCAGGGCGCTTTCTTTTTGTCCCTTTTCTCCATACTTACTGATATTTTTTATTTGTAACACGTTTTTCTCACGCTAATTTCTTGTTATTTCAAATATTTTAGCTATATTTGCACCATATTGTATAAAATGGGTGAAAAACTTGCCTATTGGCGGGGTGAAACCTAAATTATTAACGAAATAATCTAAAGAAATATGCTGAAAAGATTGCATTTACTTCTGGCATTGCTCATCCTGATGGTGAACGCTGCCATGGCACAGATTACTACCTCTGGTATCAGCGGTAAGATTACTTCTGATGGCGAAAATGTCATCGGAGCTACTGTTACTGCTACTCACCAACCTTCCGGTACCGTATATCGTGCCGTTACTAATATCGATGGACGATATACCATCCAGGGTATGCGACCAGGCGGTCCTTACAAGGTAGACATCTCTTACATCGGCTACAAGGACAAGGTAATCAAGAACCTTAACCTGAGTCTCGGTGAAACAGAGAATATCTCATGCTCGCTCCAGGAGGATGCCCACCAGCTTCAGGAAGTGGTGGTTTCCGGCAAGGCGGGCCTTGCTGCTTCACGTACAGGTGCAGCTACCAGTATGACAGCTGAGCAGATCAACAACATGCCTAGCATTACTCACGGTATTGCTGACGTGGCTCGATTGAACCCGCAGCTCACCGTTACCAATTCCGGAAACATGTCGTTCGCTGGTGTCAACAACCGATACAACAACTTCATGATTGACGGTGCGGCAAACAACGACGTCTTTGGTCTGGCATCCAGCGGTAACAACGGCGGTCAGGCAGGTGCTCAGCCGGTATCTATGGAGACTATTGAGCAGATTCAGGTTTCCGTGGCTCCTTTCGATGTGCGCCAGAGCGGATTCACCGGTGGTGCCATCAACGCCATCACCAAGAGCGGTACCAACCAGTTCCACGGTTCGGCTTACTACTATGGCTACAACCAGGACCTCATCGGTACCAAGTATCCTTACCTCGATGGCACGGGTTATGCGCCAAAGTATCAGAAGCAGACTCAGTATAACATGGGTGTCACCCTCGGAGGACCAATCATCAAGAACAAGCTCTTCTTCTTCGCCAACTACGAGCGCACCAACAAGGAGTATCCTAATCTCTATGGTGTAGACTCCGGCAATTCCAAGGTAAATACCGAGCAGGCTAAGGATATTCTGAGTATGCTCCAGAAGATAGCTGAAAAGCAGGGAGTCAACTTCAACGATTACTACAGTAACCAGGACATTTACACCAAGAGCGATAAGGCTGGATTGAAACTCGACTGGAACATCAACGAGTTCAATAAGTTTGCCATCCGTTGGAGTCTCGTCAAGGCTGAGCAGTTGAGTGGTGGCGGCAGTGCCAGCAGCTTGAACTCATACGGTTACAGCTATCCGTTCAAGAGCAATACCAACTCGTTCATCGCTGAGCTTCAGAGCCGATTTTCTCCAAGTGTGAGCAATGAGGCACGTGTCAGCTTCGTAAGAGTGCGCGATAGCCGTGACATCAAAGCGCATCTACCGATGATTTCCATCACGGGCGTAGGTAGCGGTACTGTCAACATCGGTACTGAGCGAAACTCCCAGGCTAACTACCTGAACCAGGACATCTGGACCATTGAGGACAACCTGACATGGCTCCGTGGCAACCATACCTTCATCTTCGGTACCCACAACGAGTTCTACCATTTCAAGAATATGTTCATCTCGGATAAGTTTGGTTCCTATACCTTCAAGGGATTTGATAACTTCAAGGCTTATTACGATGACTATATGGCAGATAAGCTGGATCCTAACAAGGCTTACATGAACCAGTACCGTTATGGTCAGGCTAACACTGATGTGACCGGCGACCCTAACTGGGCTTCAGAGTTCTCATCTGGTCAGTTCGGTTTCTATGCACAGGACAAGTGGAATGCAAGCAACAACTTCACCTTGACCTACGGTCTGCGTCTGGATATTCCTGTATTCTTCGATACTCCAGTGGAAAATCCGGAGTTCAACGCCTTGTCAGAGAAGATGGGGTGGGGATTGAAGACCAACGATAAGCTCAGCTTCTCGCCAATGCTCTCGCCTCGTGTAGGTTTCCGCTGGGACATCAACAACGACCGCAAGTATATCCTCCGTGGTGGAGCGGGTGTCTTTACCGGTAGAATCCCATTCGTTTGGGTAAGCAACAACTACTCGGGTACAGGTCTGCAGCTCTCTTCTTACGATAGCAACAACTCTACCGTCAAGGGATTGGAGCTGATCCTCGATCCTAACAAGCAGAATGCCAATGCCGACAAGATGAAGGCGAGTGCCGGCAACCAGGATGTGGCTGTATGCGACAAGAACTTCAAGTTTGCCCAGAACCTCCGTCTCAACCTCGGTTTCGACTTCGAGGCTTTGGGTATCGACTGGACTGCTGAGGCTATCTACTCCAAGACTTTGAACGATATTCTCTATAAGAACCTCGCTCAGGAACAAACTGGACAGACCTTCTCTCAGAAGTACGGATATGAGTGGGACAACCGTCCGCTCTATCAGAGTGTGGTGAAGGGTACTCCTATTGCAGGTGTCTATGCCCTCGGAAATACATCCAAGGGTTATACCGTAAACCTTTCGCTCAAGGCTGAGAAGCATTTCAACTTCGGTCTCGACTTGATGGCAAGCTATACCTGGACCCGTTCACGCAGTGCTGCCAACGGTGGTTCTTCTGTAGCAAAGAGTAACTGGACCTATCAATATACTCATCGTGACTGCAACGATCTGGAGGTGGGCAACTCTGCCTACAATGTACCTCATCGCATCCAGGCTTCTGCTTACTACCATATCAAGTACGGTCATCAGAAGCAGTGGCAGACCACTCTCGGTGTCATCTACCAGGGTAAGAGCGGTTCTCCTTATACCTATTATTATTATGGAGACGTAAACGAAGACGGATCTAAGGGTAATGACCTGTTCTACATCCCAACCGATGCACAGATTGACAAGATGCGCTTCGAGGAGACCAAGTACAACAAGAATACCTTCACCAACCGTATGTTTGGCGACAATCATGGTGATAAGCTTACCGAGGAAATGCAGCGCGAGATGCTGAAGAAGTGGATTGCAGAAGATTCTTATCTCAGCAAGCACCGTGGCGAATACTACGAGCGCTATGCTGACAACCTGGCTTTCGAGCATCACTTCGATGTTCACTTCGGTCAGAAGTTCAGCTTCAAGGTGGCTGGTCAGATCAATTCCATCGAGCTGACCTTCGATATCCTCAATGTGGGCAACCTCCTGAACAAGGATTGGGGTCATACCTATGGTGACGGCTTCGGTACCTACTATTCACCAGTCAACTATCAGGGTGGTGGTGTCTACCAGTTCACCGGTGCTTATGCCTACAAGAGCTATAGCGATTACTACAGTCGCTGGCGTGGTCAGGTTGGTTTGAAGTACACCTTCTAATCTCTGCTATTTTATTCAAACTCCATAGAGTCCCTAGTGTCGCCAAATGCGATACTAGGGCTTTTCGTTAATATAAGTTGCTTTACGCCCTAAAAGAGCAATAAATATTAAAATTATCGCCTTCTAAGGGTACAAAATGTTGCCAAATTGTGGATTTTTTAGTATAAAATGTTATTGTCCACACATTTTAACCAAATTATCCCCCCCCCCATTTCGCAATTTTTTTATATATTTGCAGCAGCTAATTAATAAAGTTCAAGAATTTAGAAAAAGCAAATGATAAAGTAAGAACTTCAAAGCAAATGATGAATTGTAAGTAAAAGTATACCCAGATGAAGTAGAGTTACAACCATTTGTATGCTCCAAATAAACCTAGATATACGAAAGAAATATATAAACCGAAATTACATATTAAAACCATTATTAATTATGTGCAAAACGATGGTGATGAAAATGTCTTTAGCTACCATGCTACTGATGTTGATCTCGATGAAGAGCTTTTCGCAAAACATTGGGGTAAAGAGCAATTTGATGTATTGGGCTACAATAACACCCAATATCGGACTTGAAACTTCCGTGGGGAAAAAGCATACCGCTCAGGTATTCGTAGGCTTCAATCCTTGGAAGCAGTCGGGAGGTGACCAGTCCAGCCTCCGCCACTGGCTTGTGATGCCGGAATACCGCTATTGGTTCTGCCAGAACTTCAATGGCTGGTTCCTCGGTGCTCATGCTATGGGTGGACAGTTTAATGCCGGAGGCGTCAAGCTACCTTTCGGTATGTTTAAGGACTTGCGCGACCATCGCTATGAGGGATGGTACGTAGGTGGTGGTGTCACCGCTGGTTATCAGTGGCCACTTTCCAAGCACTGGAACCTGGAAACATCCATTGGCATTGGCTACGACTACATCCAGTACGACAAGTTCAAGTGTGGCAACTGTGGGGAGAAGCTAAAATCCTCTCACGATAACTATGTGGGTCCTACCAAGGCAGCCCTCTCCCTCATTTATATGTTATAACCCCTTTTAACATTAATGATCATGAAACTTTCAAGAAATACCACCTATTTATTATATGCTGTCTTATTGATGGCTCCTGCAACTGTTATGGCACAGAACTGTCATGAAGTAAAGCTGGCTGCCAACAAGATTCAGGTTAGCAATGTGCAGGTGGCGCAGCAGAATAACGCTTTGACGGTATCGATGGATCTCAACCTCGATTCGCTCAACCTTCCTACCAATACCCAGCTGGTATATACTCCTATCTTCAAGAGTCAGAAGTTGGAATATAAGTTGCCTGAGATTGTCATTAACGGAAAACGCCAGCAGATTATGTATGAACGTGGGGTAGGGAACAAGCATCTGAACCTTTCGCCAAAGGCGATGGTGGTTCGCCGTAACAACAAGCAGGCACAGACCCTTAAGTATACCGCTTCCATTCCTGTGGCGGGAGTCATGAAGAACTACGATCTCAATATGCATGAAGATCTTTGCGGATGTGGCAACCTGGAGGAGGGAAATGATTTCCATCTTCGCCATCGCCGTCAGCCGTTGGCAGTCTTCGTACGTCCTGCCGTAGAGGCAATCAAGGTTCGTCATCTTGATAAGCGTGCCTATATCGACTTCCCTGTCAACAAGATAGAGCTTCATGCCGACTACCGTCGCAATCCGGCTCAGTTGGACAGTATCATAAGAACCATCAATGCCCTGAAAGATGATAAGAACCTGGAGGTGAGCGGAATCAACATTCATGGTTATGCTTCTCCTGAGAGTCCTTACAGCCATAATGACTATCTGGCAAAGAACCGTGCCAAGACCCTTACCGATTATGTTCGCCGCATGGTAGCCCTGCCAACCAAGCTCTTCACCGTTTCTTCTACGGCAGAGGATTGGGAGGGTCTCCGCAACTATCTCAAGGAGAGTAACCTGGAGCATAAGGCTGAGATTCTGGCAATCGCCAATGATGAGAAGATGGATCCGGATGCCCGTGAGCAGAAAATCAAGAAGCTGTATCCATCAGAGTATCGCTTCATGCTTGATACCTGGTATCCTGCCCTCCGCCATTCCGACTACCGCATCACCTATAAGGTAAAGCCATTCGATGTGGCAGAGGCAAAGGAGATTATCAAGACCAAGCCACAGCAGCTCAGTCAGGAAGAGATGTTCCTGGTGGCTCAGACCTATGAGCCTGGCAGCAAGGAGTTTAACGACGTGATGGAGATTGCCGTCCGCATGTTCCCAGAGAACGAAACAGCCAATCTCAATGCTGCCAATACCCGCTTGAATGCCGGTGATGCCGATGGTGCCAAGGCTTATCTTGACAAGGCTGGCAACAGTCCAGAAGCTCTGAATGCCCGTGGTGTCTACGAGTCCTTGAAGGGCAATGACCAGCAAGCTCGCCATTACTTCGCTTTGGCAGCCAAGGCAGGCGTCAAGGCTGCCCAGGAGAATCTGGAAAACCTCTAAAAAGCAAGTGCTATATACTAAATTTTAGAAAAAGCAAAATATTGATTGTGTAAATATAGAATTAATAATAAATTATCAAATTATATCAAGTATGAAAAAATCGTTATTGTTTTCCGCAGTATTGGCAGGTCTGATGCTCGGTTCTTGTTCAAGTAGTGATGACTTGGCGGGTGGTAATAACCCAAGTTTTAACAAGGACGGAAATGGATTTATGTCTGTTTCTGTTAATCTTCCTACACGTTCTGGCAACACTTCACGTGCTGTTAATGATAATTACGATGATGGTGAAGCATCAGAGTATGAGGTAAAGAATGGTATCTTGGCATTGTTCGATGCTACAGGTAAGACTTCTGAAGGCGATTATACATTGCTTGCTGCTTACAAATTGGATCTTACCGGAACAGATCTAGATACAGATAAAGATAACATCACATCTACACATAGTGTTGTTACCCAGATTAAGTCAATAACTGCTACAGATGTTTATGCACTCGTCCTTTTGAATGACAATAGTATCCTTACCGTAAATGGTGATGGTAAATTGTTTAATGGCACGGATGATTTAACAACAAAGACATATAATGAGATTCTGACCTTGACCACAGATAATAAGATGACTGGTACTGGTTTCTTTATGGCCAATGCTCCTGTCAGTAAAACTCCAGGTAATGCTTCTGCACCTGATGGCAAGTGTACAACCCTTTCAAGAGTTGATTTGTCTAAGATTAAAGAAACTAAAAGTGAGGCAATCAATGACCCTGCCGTTTCTGTATTCGTAGAGCGTGGCGTTGCTAAGGTTAGCTTAAACTCAGGTTCTCTTTCTGGAACAACAACAGACAATTCCCTTCCTTATACATTCAATGGTTGGGTGCTTGATAATACAACTAAGTCTTCATACATTGTTCGAAACATGGGTACTGGTGCTGATACTTATCTGAAATATTCTTCAGAGAAGTTTACTGCTGCTTCACCTAATTATCGTTTTGTAGGTGAAAAAAAGTTGGGTGAAACAACGCTGCAGACACCAGTCAGCTTGTATCGTACTTATTGGTGTGTCGACCCTACGTATGATCAGGATTATGATGCAACAAATCATGATACTAACTTCAAAACTGTAACTTCCGCTTCTGAAATTACTGATTGGCTTGCATCAGGTAAGTATGTATATTGCCATGAGAATACATTTGATGTGGATCACATGAACTATCAGAATACTACTCGTGCTTTGGTTAAGGCAACATTCAACAATGGTGCTGATTTTTATACCAATAATGGAGATGATAAAATTCTTGCATCGACAACTGATCGTGACAAGGCTGTTATGTCATACGTGTTGAATAGCGGTGGAATCAATATCGTTGCTTTGAAGGATTATTTGACTTTGTATCAAACTTCGCCTTCTACAACTTGGGATATGGCAGACTTTGAACTCTCATGGGCTTCTAATCCTAATGATGATGGAATCTTAGAGGTTACTGACATAAAGCTTTCTACTGTCGGTAAGGGAAAATTATCCACAACTGCCCCAGACTTTACTGGTTGGGATGCCATTAAGGATCAGCTTAATGCTAATCGTGTAATCCGTAAGTATGTAGGTGGCGCTTCTTATTATGAAGTACGTATCAAGCATTTTGCTGATGATTTGGCTCCATGGAACAATGGTGAATCAGCTGTTGCACCATCTGCTTCAGAAGCTTATCCAGGTAGTAACAAGGAGCAGAATTATTTGGGGCGTTACGGTTTGGTACGTAATAACTGGTATGACATTCAAGTTACAGAAATCAAGAAGATCGGTTCTCCTGTAGTTCCTAATATTACTACAGATAAAACTCCTGATGATAACATCGATGCTTATATCTCTGCTAAGATTAACGTCCTCTCATGGGCTAAGCGTACGCAGAATACTATCCTCGGAAAGTAATTTGATAAAGATAAAATATAGAAAACAATAATTGATTAGCGATATGATAGCGCAGAAGATAAATAAATGGTTGAAGGGTGTCATGGCTGCTGCCATGACCCTGACAGTCGTCACCTCGTGCAACGATATGTGGCACCAGGACTACAGCGACTGCCCTAATGGTGTATATGTGAAATTTAAGTATGATTACAACCTCCAGCGTGCCGACATGTTCAATGACCATGTTGGACAGGTAACGCTGTATGTATTCGACGAGAACGGAAACTATATAACCCAACAGACCGAGACGAATTCTGCGCTATCATCGCCTCTCAAAGACCCAAATTATGTAATGCACGTCGAGAACCTACAGCCTGGCAAATATCAGTTCCTTGCTCTCGCAGGACAGAATGCTTATGCTGACCAACTGCAATCCGGTCGCGCCAAGTTTGTTCGTACAGAACTGGCTAAGGGAGACAATATCAAGAAGTTGGAGGTGAACCTCGACCATCAGAGCCGTGGTGATTATGATGAAGTTGAGAATCATGCCATGCCATTGGACACCCTTTGGCATGGCAAGATGCTCGAATCCGTAGAGGTTTCTTCCTCTGAAGCAGCCTATGCAACCATCCCTCTGGTGCGTGATACCAAGAAGATCAATGTGGCACTTCGTGACCTTGACTCTCCACAGGATATGGATGTCAACGACTACACAATGACCATTGAGGATCCTAATGCCCGCATCCTTTGGGACAACTCTCTCGACGAAAGCCGTAAGGTGGTTTATACCCCTCATGCTACATGGAATACGGTTGATGAAACCGAACAGGGCAAGATTGCTCATGCCGACTTCATGACTTCCCGCATTCTGAAGCACGATGATTACAAACAGGACGGTCATCTCCTCATCAAGAGTAAGGAGACCGGAAATACAGTAGTAAATGTAAATCTTCCTGACCTCTTGAGTCGTCTTCGCACCAGTGAAGAGTACAGTTACAGTGCACAGGAATTCCTAGACCGTGCCTACGATTACAAACTTCAGTTCTTTATCCAGGGTGGCAAGCTCAAGTATTGTTTAATCACCATCAGCGTGAATGTACTGAGTTGGAGCAAGCGCATCCAGTTCGAAGAACTCCATTAACATGTCCTACCCGGCTTTCTGTAAGCCGATATAAAAAGAAAGTGTATGTTTAAAATGAAAACTATAACCCTCTCATTGCTAGCCCTTTTGCTGGTTATGTCGTTCGCATCCTGTGCGAGTGACACTACTAGTGATTTGCCTCTGCCAAGCAAAGATATGAAGGCATATCTGCAGGTAAAGGTAACGGTGGAAGGTAGTGGAGATACACGAGCGAGTAGGGCAGATAAAGAACCTCAAGGAGGTGAAGATGGTAATGGTAGAGAACCAGGAATCAATCATGAAAATGATGTCAATTCTCTTACCGTCTTACTATATAAATCTGATAAAGATAAAAAAGACTTGTCGGAAGCTGATGCTACAATAGATTATGTATATACATTCACCAATTTAAATAAGGTTACAACTTCTTCCGGCAGCGATGCAACTTATACTACCGTTCCAAGAGAAATAGATGCATCAATTGTCGGCAAGAATTATCATGTGATAGTGATTGCCAATGCAGACGATATGACTTCCAGATGTAAAGGAAAGATTAGTGAAGTAAGAGATTTGCAGATGTCGAAGGTGTGCACCCGAGATGCTGATATTACAAATTTCTCAAACTTCATCATGTCATCAAAGACGGATGCTATGATAGATTTCACCAAGGAAGGTTCAGAAACAGATCCTTATGTGGTAAATGTAGACATCGAGCGCTTGGCTGCCCGTATCGACATCATTCCAAATGCTACTTATGTTGATACAGATAAAGGTTATTATTATAATGTAATGGATGGAACGAATGTAATAGGTGGCTTTAAGCTCGAATCTGTTACTCCTACCAAGGTTATGACAAAGGGAGAATACCTGATTAAGCGAGTTTCTCCAAATGCAGCTGTATCTGCAGTTACTTATTTCGGATTGGAAGCCAAAGATGCAGACAATAAAGCAACTAATTATGTGGTTTGCCCGTGGACAAAGGATCGTACAGGTCTTACTCTCGCAGAAGCCGAAGGTCCTGCATCTCTATATAATGTAAAGGAAACAACTGTAGGAGAAGCATCTTACATCCTCGATTATGTGATGGAGAATACAACCACCGATAACGCCGAGGATTATTCTACTGGCCTTATCTTTAAAGGCAAGTATTATGAAGAAACAGAATGGGATGCAACCATGAAACAGCCTAAAGCTGGTTCTATAGGAAAAGAAAAGGAATATACCTATACGCTCCGTCATAGCGACCCTTCAGGAAGTGGAACCACCGCTGACCCGATGCATTTTGGTGTTGTTCGCAACAACATCTATCAGGTAAAGGTAGAAGGAGTGGAGGGTAAGTCTAAAGGTATCAAGTTGACCATACATGTAGTCCCTTGGGCACATTACGACCATGGGGAAGTAATATATTAAACTCTAAGATTAATTTACAAAGTATAACTAAAATGAGAAAACATATAATAAAATATATGGCTTGCCTGGTGATGCTGCTTCTGACTTTCGCAGCATGTTCGCCAGATAGTGATGCTTCTGATCCGGGAAGCACCACCAACAAGACATATACTCTCCATTTTAATCTGTCTCCAGTATCAGGAAGTTCTGCTTCTTCCCGTGCAGAAACTTATACTGCAGGAAGCCCTAATACATGGGAGGACGGTTCTAAAGAAGAGAACATGAAGAGTTGGACAGTTGTCTTTGTAAAGTCGTCTGATGGAACGGTAGCGAAAGTAGTTAAGCAGCCATCCGTAGAAGAAGACAAAGATAAGAAAGATGATGTAACAGTTACCGGTTTGGAAGCAGGAACCACTTATTCGGTCTATTCTTTTGCCAACATATCAGATGCTGATCTCGGTACGATTACGGAGGGTTCTTCTCCTGACTTCGATTCCAAATCATTTGCTGTCAATGGTAATGATATGGATATTAAAGCGAAAGGTATTCCTATGAGCAATAAACAGGAGGTAACTATCGGCTCTGACGGTCAACCGAATGTTAAGCAATTATATGTAGTAAGAATGCTATCCAAGATTACTCTCAAGTTCCGCAATATGACAGGTGGAGATATTACCGTAAATAAAGTGAGTATCAGTGATATTACAAGCAATCCTGCTACAGGAACAGAAAATGTCAAGTTGCTTCCTGCAACGCCAGTTTCATCTGAGAATGTTGCCCAAACGCCAAATTTGATAGAGAATGCTAAAAGAGATGATTTTACACATACTATTACATCTGGTTTGACAATAGCCAAGAACACAACCGATTATGATAGTCGTTCGGTTTCATTCTATGTCAACGAGAGTCAAGCCGGCAATGCTTATCCTTACTTTGTAGTAACGCTCGAAACGAACGTTGGTTCACAACGATATTTCATGTATACCGACTGGAATCAGATAGCCCGCAATGACCATCATGTCTTAAAGTTGGCGCTGAGCGATTACAAGCTACGTCTCAAGGTAGAGGACTTTGGATCTATCGGTTCGGCTCCGTCATTGAAAGATGACGGAAAACAGCTCAATCTCATTTTCCATGATTTAGAGGAGTTCCATATCATTCCTTCTGTTACGAAGTATAGTGATGATTCACCTGTCTCTTTCACTAATCTAGAATGGAAGAAACTTTCAGAATCGGTGGTTGGAGACGAGTCAAAAGCCTTCTGTACTACGCCATATATAGTAACTGATAAAAATATAATAGAGGCTGCAACATTAGGTGAGTTAGGCAAGAAGATAGGTCCTATCATCTATCAGCTTTCAGTAAAAGTGGATGATGGAACCACAACTGCACCAACGCTGGTATATCGGGTAGCTATCTCTCAGGATTTAACCTGGTACTCAGCAAGGCGCCATAACGGTGCATTTTGGATATGTAAACAATAATACTAATATTAAAAAACATTGAAGCTTATGTTTAAGTCTAAGATTTTTAATAGTGTAATGAGATATATGTTGGTAGCAATGCTTGCATTGCTGCCAAATACTATATGGGGATTAACGGAACAGAAAGCGGTAAGTATAGCTAGTGGAAGATCTACTACATTTACAGGCTTGAATAACTATATTACAACAAATGATTATACTGCTTGGTTTGTCCTTGATGCTTCAGGAAATAATGTTGATATAACCGGATGGTCTATAAGTAATCCTTATCGTGACGGCTACGAGAATAAGAGTACTTATTGGGTATTTCCTAAACCTTATTATATTGGTGGTAATTCTTTCACAATAACTACTGCTGGTGAAGATATTTCCAAATACACATTAGTTCTTTTAGTATCTTCTAGCGATGCATTTTTTAATGCACCTTCTGAAGCAACTGCAGAAAAGAAAATCACTTTTAAATTAGTATCAAAGGATAAACTTCCTACTTTTAAGACATACTCTGGTTCAAACAGTGCAGAGAAATTAGTAACTGTTGCTGATGCAGATTTGCAAGGTGGTTCCATTTCTATTACTGATTTAGGTGAAACACTTGCAGACTTTGGCATTTGGGATAAAAGTGCCGATTCTAAAGGCTTAATGGTAAGCAAGTATCCATTCTATCTCCGTCTCTCTGTTGTTGATAAAGATGGAAATCCCGTTACAGATCTTAGTGGTTTTACTTTAAAAAGAAATGGTTCTGAAATTTCTGATACTCAATTAGGTACTCATGAGTGGGGACTAGCATGTTATAAAAATGCTAAAGGCGTATATTGTCTTCGTGATAAGAAAGAAGGTGCTTCTGGTTCTTTCTCAGATCTCAACTTTACCATATCTTGTCCAAGTGATAAGAAGATCGATGATTATAACGTTGTGGTATATGTTGGTAATGAACAGCCAAGTATCTCGGGCAATCTGATTATGGAAGAACCTACATTAGTGGGTAGGGTAAACTATACCATTTTAAGTCAATCAACATTTGATGCAATTAAGTTGACTCCTTCTACAGAGCCTACAGGTGCTGCTGTCCGTAATGTTTCTTCCATTGTTTTAGGTACTAATTTAAATGTAGATCTTACTTCTAAAGATAATTTGAAGTTTATCAAGGAGCAGTTAAGTTTATCTGAAACTCAGAATTTTGGCAAGTTATATGTTCGTTGGGCTATTAAAAAGAAGGATGGCTCAGCCATAACCGGTGTGTCTTCTAAAGGAGCCCTAAAGCAACAGGAAGGTATGTACTGGACCTGGTATTCTGATGATGCATCAAGCTCTTTTGCTAATGCATTGAATGCTAATTTCGTAGTTCCAGAAGGACTGGATATTAATGATGTTGACATTTCTTGCATCATCTCTGATGAAACGCCAACCACTCAGTATGGTTTCGTCACAACAGAACCTACTTTGAAGGCAAAGGTTAATGTGCAGCTTTTGGATAAGTATAGCATGCCTTTCAATCATTATGTAGGTCATGCTAATACTGTATTTGACGAAAATGGTATGCAGCAGACTGCTGAATGGGAGTACTATGTCTATGTAAAAGATGCTGGTGATAACGTGGAATTGGTATTGCCTTTCGACAAATATACAGGCTCTGGAGATGCTCTCGAACCGAAGGGATATTTTAGATGGTATGATATTAACAAGGATAAAGCATGTGGCAATCTGCAGAAAAATGGTACTACATCTCTTCTGAATTCTATTGTATCAGATGGTGAAGATTATGGTTTGTTTGCTTACAATCTTTCTGAATATCCAGTTAGTAAAAATATTGGTGTTACATATAAAGCTCCTGCAGAAGCAGCGTCAGAAGATTGGGCTGGTGAAGATATTGCCTGTGATGTAAGCCGTTATGTTGATGGTCTGGATGCTTCAAAAACTTATCTTGTGCATGAGCCTACGCTCTCTATTAGATATATTTATCATATACGTTCTGCCAAACAGTTAGCAGACGATATTATGAATACGGCTATAGGCAATAATCCTCAAAGAGCAAATAATAGAACATATGAGGATGGAATGAAACTGACCGTTGGTATGAAGGATAAAAAATCTACTTTGACCCTTCGATTGGATTTGTCTGATGCTACGAAATATTATTTCCATCCATTAGCTGATGGCGTATATGAGAATAGTGGTTCTTCAGAAGGTTTCACTAATCGAGTATATTATGTAGATGAAAATGACAAACTCGTAGAATCCAACTTCGATAAAACAAAATTATGTAAGGCAACTAAGATAGAATGGTGGGCATACGATAAAACCAAGGCTTATTGTCGCAAATTAGGAACAACAGACAAACGCTTCTTTGATTTAACGATGGAAAATCTAGGAATACTACCGTGGACGTCTGTATCTATGGATGGATCTTCGAAGAGCTTTACATTTGAATATGGAGATCCTGTATTCATAGTTGCGTATGCTATGGATGAAGAAAATCATCGTTGTCCTATTGCCAACTTTGATGTGCGTTTCATGAACAATCATCCGATGACAAAGGAAGAGATAAAAGAAGCAGGATTGAATAATAGACTGATTACATACCTTGATGATCATTATTCGAAGGCCACTAAGCCTATTACATTTGATGATGATGATGATGAGCAAACGTTGGCAGCTCCAACAAATCCGGATGAGAATCAAGACCGTCTGCCTTCAAAGTGGGATCGTCGTTCTTATGGCTTTGTTTATCGGGAACTGATTAATTATACAGCTGATGCAGGTAAGGGGGATATGTATAATAATCCACGTCATTCTCCTCTTCATGGTGAGTATGGTATTTATAAGTCTGCTAATGTTAATGGAATTTCTGCTAATAATCAGACTGATGGATATATTTGGTATCAATCTGGAGAGGCTAATATTTTATATGATAAAACTTATGAGTCAACAAATGGTTCTCAGTATGGACATTTCCTCTATGTAGATGCATCTGATGAAAGTAGAAACATCGCAGCTGCAGAATTTACTGCAAATTTGTGTACAGGACAGCAGCTTATCTTCTTGGCTTCAGTTGCAGACATGACCGACAAGGATGTTAAGCCACAACTTATGTTTAAACTCTATGGCATTAATTATGATGCAGAAGGCAATATCGTTAAAAGACATTTGGTACATAGCTTTTCTTCTGGTGATTTCAAAGGTAATGTGGATGGAAAATTAGAGGAAGCTACATGGTATCAGGTATATGGAAAGATTGTCTTGCAAAAAGAATCTGAGGTTGAGAAGTATTCTGATTTCCGATTAGAAATAGACAATTATTGTAAGGGAACTCTTGGGGCCGATTATGCCGTAGATGATATCCGTATGTATATTGAGCCAGCTAAGGTACAGGTGATTCAGGATAAGCCGGCATGTGGCGGTGCTACAACTGGAACCATCAAGCTGAAGATACGTGCTATCCACGAGACATTGAATGCAATTTTGGGTCATCAAGATACAAAGATCTATTTCAGATTTGTGGATGAAGATGGAAAGCCTGTAGAAGGTACTGATGAGAGTAATCCTTACTATCAGACAATACAGATTCATACTTCAGATGCATCAAAGAATATTACTTACAAGAGCAATAAATATGGAGCTGTTGACGTATTCGATTCAGAGGGAACTTGCAACCAGTATACTATAGATGGTACTCCTATGATCGAGAAGGATAGCGAAGGTGAAACTTATATCGTTATCAGCAATAAAGACTATCCTTTGACTACGGGTAAGAAGTATTATGTATCTGTAGCTACAGAAACTCCTGATGCAACAGGCAACTCTAATTGGGGTTCACCTGCTGAAGTCTGCTCGGTATATAGTAACTGGTTTGAAATGGTTAGCCAGCATCCAGTCATTACGGATACAAATGGTAAGATCGTGACTGATTATAAGATTCCTTGCGATGCTGGTGATGACTATGAGGTTAAAATCAAGGGACAATTGACTACAACTGACCCTCATAATGGTGGTAAGATAACATTGGATAAAGTTAAGTTCTTCTGGTATCTTGATGTTACGGATGATGCTCATAAGTTGAACGAAACTGCAAGTAATGAAATCACCATCAGCAAGGCCAAGGATAAGCTTCCTTTGGGTGATACTCATAAAATCTATATGAAGCCTGAGGGTACAGAGAATAAAGATGGCTATATTCCATACGAAATCAATGGTACAACCTATCTGTTGTGTACAGAAGCTATACCGGTAGATTTACGTGTGATGAAGGATGGTCCTAAGCTTAACTTCGGTTTCAATGATGTGGATTATCCATTCAATGATGGCAGTTATGAGGCATCGCTTCGTATTGGTTTGCCACAGCTGGAGAAGTTGAAGGCTTCTAATGGATATTTGAAGGTACCTCTTCATAGTGCTACGATGAGTGATGGAACAGTTATTACAGGATCTCTTACTTTCATTGATGACAGTGGTACTTCTGCTGACGCTTCGACAAAGGTGTATATTGCATCTACGAATGATCCTTTATGGGAAAAGAAGCTGAATACACAGGTTGCCACATTGGAGAATGCAGAGTTGCCAGCTTTTGATAAAACGACTCAGGCTACTCTCAACCTCAAGTTTGAAGATGCTGCAGTAGAGAATTTCCACGAGGGATATTACTATGTTCTCCGATTCGTTTACGAGAAGAGAGCTGCTGCTGATGCAACTACCAACTGCCCTGGTGAGTCTTATCTCAAGCTGAAGATTGTACCGGAGTTCATTACCTGGACTCCTACTGCCGATGGCGGTATGAATGCCAACTGGAATAATGATGATAACTGGCATCGCTCATCATCTACTGAATTGCATGATAATGAGTATCCTGATTATCAGGCTTATGGTAATGCACTCGGTATTACACCAAAGGTGGCTATTCCTACCCAGAACAGCTATGTGCCAATGAAGTTTACCAAGGTTACTGTCGTCAACTTGAATGGAAAGCCTTTCCCTGACCTCGGTAACATAGTTTATCGTCAAGAGAATGGTATTGCTACCAAGTTGAATAATGCCAAGGGTGATGTGGCAACAACATATATCCGGTACGACATCATGGCTTACTGGGATGAGTCGGATGCAAATAAGGGATTGGGTACTGACGGCAATCTGAAGTGCGAGAAGTTCTATGGTAATACCTGCCATCAGATTTACTTCAAGCCTCAGGGCGAACTTCGTGACCAGTGCTATCTGGTATATGACAAGGCTTGGGTAGAGAAGGAGCTGGTGCCTAACAAGTGGTATACTATGGCTTCGCCTCTGCAGTATATCTACGCCGGTGATATGTATGTGCCAGCAAGCAATGGCCGACAGGAAACCAAGGCATTTACGGATATCAAGTTTGATGATAAGGCTGCTGATGGTACTGCTGTGTATAGCCGAAGCAAGTATCCGGTTTATCAGAGAGCCTGGATGAAGAGTGGAGTAGAGGAGATCACACCTGAGAGTTATCCTGCATCTCATTATCCAGAAGGTGCAAAGACTGATGATATGAATCTCAATCTCGGCTATTGGAGCCACGTATATAATAAGGTGGATGAGAGTTATGCCGCAGATGGAACATTCGGTGGCTTTGCTATCAAGGCTGGTAATGCGCTCTTGCCTAAGGATCAGACTAAGAATGCGCTTCTTCGTTTGCCAAAGGAAGATAAGGAATACCAGTACTTCGATTATACAGGTTCAAAGCCTTCTTCAAGCAAGATACCGGTTGCGAAGAATGCTGGCCATGGCAAACTTCTCGTTGCTTACAACAATGAGGAAAAGCATCTTGCTCAGATGGTTCAGACGCTCGGTACGGATAACAACAGCGGATTCTATCTCGTGGCTAATCCATATACCTGCTCTATCTCTCTGAAGAAGTTCTTCGAGGTGAATACAGGATTGCAGAATGCGGTATGGCTGATTGAGGGAGATGCTGTAAGAAGTGTTTCTTCTAAAGATTTAAGTAGTAAGGATTTCGTTATCCAGCCTACACAGTCGTTCTTTGTCAAGAAGAATGATGCTTCTGTCTGTGAGGTGAAGTTCACTTCTGCGATGTATGTAGACCGTCTGCTCTCTTCTGGTATCATCATTGCTTCTGATTATCTCAAAGACGTGAATGTCTCGGCTCAGAATGCAAAGGGACAGCGTTCGAAGGCTCGCATTGCCGTAAGAGAAGAGGCTTCTGATGATTATGATGAGCAGGAGGATGTGGATCTTCTGTGCGATCAGAACCTGAGTGGTATTCCGCAGGTTTATACCGTGGCTGGTTCTCAGGCTGTGGCGGTGAATGCCACTCCTAAGATTGAATGGATGCCAATGGGTGTCATCATGGAGAATGGAGAAAAGAACGAAATGGTGAACCTTGACTTCAAGGGGGTTGCCAAGCTCGATGCTCCGCTTTATCTCTATGATGCTGCCAACGGACAGTATACCGAGTTGCAGGATGGCAATGAGGTGAGCATTCAGGCAAATGAGCATGGCAGATACTTCTTGACACAGACTCGTGGTACTACCGGTATCCAGCAGATTGAGGCTGAAAGTAATCAGTTGAAGGTTTATTCACCTGCTGCAGGCATGATTGTTGTATCTGCCCTGAATGGTGAGAAGTTGGGTAGGGTAGAGGTATTTACCTTGGATGGCAAGATGGTTCATGGTTATCAGTTGCCTGATAAGCAGAGAATGATTCTCCGTGTTCCATCCGGAGTATATATCGTAAAGGCATCTACCCAGTCCTGTGCTCAGGCTAAGGGACAGAAGGTTGCCGTAAGATAGGAGAAGCTTGGTTTGACAAGTTTATAATAGTTGATAAAAAACGAAAAGAGGGTGTATCATGAATTTATGATGCACCCTCTTTTATTCGTATATTAAAGATATATTGTCGGAAAAGACAGGATATATTTCTGAGTTATTTAGTATCTCCGGCCGCACAACAGCTGTTGTGCGCTTGCATAACAGCTGATATGCGCTCGCACATCAAGTGTTGTGCGAGCGGTGACCATCTGTTATGCACCAACTTTTTCTTCCTTACTCTATATGAACAAATCCTTCTTCGGCATATCTGCCATGAACTGCTTGCGGAGCTTCTCAAAGAATGTCACGGTGTCGTTGCTGAAGCCGTGACCCTTCCAGGTGGAGGTGTTGGTGATGAGAATCCAGCACTGGC
>ERZ1034680.379-NODE-379-length-22746-cov-10.318056_pt1 | contig 22746 bp, 34 predicted proteins | sample MGYA00520639_ERZ1034680 | MGnify/ENA primary metagenome ERZ1034680 (study PRJEB33766, sample SAMN09781760) | gut metagenome | biome: gut microbiome | host: Homo sapiens | place: Madagascar | study: EMG produced TPA metagenomics assembly of the PRJNA485056 data...
AAGTTATAACGCTCATTTTGAGTGTTAGAAACAACAGAATTAAAACACAAAAACTATCATTGTTTACTGATATTTTTTATATAATATTCTCATAAATATATCAATATACATTGACATTTGTATAATTTTATGATATACTATAATCAAGAAAGGAGGTAAGGAAAGTGGAAAAGAAGTTAAAAAAAATGCTTCGAATATTGGACCTATTCGAAGCGCTAGTGATTAAAATCATTTCCTTGATTGGTTGGATTTTGATTCTAATCAAACTATTTAACTAAGTAGGTTGAGAGGCTTGTCCTCTCTTCCTATCACTATTATAAAACCACTTTTCAAAGAAAACAATGGAAAAATTAATTTTAAAAGCTATCGAATTGATTGGACTTATTGCAGTATTAGTATTCTTGATTTCAAAATTATTCTAAGGGAGGTATAATCGTGTCAACTGAAGCGCAGAAGAAAGCTAGCGCAAACTATGCTAAGAAGATGACGAAATGTGTCAATCTTGCATTCAATAAGAAAACAGATGCAGACATTCTAGAAAAACTTGATCATGTCGAATCTAAAATGGGTTACATTAAAAAACTTATAAGAGATGATATTGAGAACGCAAAAAAGGACCAGAGCAATTAGCCCTGGTCTTTTCTTATGAATATAATGTGTAGTTGAGATTTAATCGAAATTAAGTCGAGTTTAGTCAACATCTTTATGAATAAACTTATAATAAAACTTAAATCAGACTTTTTTCAAGTATCTTTTAGCAACCCATCCACTAGGAATCTTTGCCCAATCCCCATCGAATTTAGATACAGTAACACGAGTACCATAATTAATACAGCCATCCCTATCGTAATCGTGAGCCTTAGCGTTCTTAGTCAATTCCTCATATGTCTTTCTTCTATAGTTAGCCCCTGGTCCTGTTCTGACGCTTAAATCACTAGCAGTAATCATATAAGTACCTAAAGCACTAGATGCATTGCTCTGTGGCTTAGGTGTAGGAGTTTCAACGTGTTCATTAACACTCTTATTTAAGATACCCTCTACAATTGCCTTTGCGCACTTGTCAGCGTTCCATTTCACTTTATCAATAGCGTTGTCAACAAAGCAGCACTCAACAAGTAGTGCTGGAGAATTAGTCTTTCTCAACACATATAACTTAGTAGATGTTTTAACACCTCTGTTTCTAATGCCTAAAGTGTTAGAAATCTTTTCTGCAATTCTAGTTGCTTCGTCTTTGGCTTTTGAACTATCACTATAGATATATACTTCTGTTCCTGTACCACCCCCAGCGTTGAGATGAATAGAGACATCTAAGTCAACCTTATGCGCATTGCACTTATTAACGATTGCTTTTAGGTTAGAATTCTGGTCTTTACCGTTATCGTCAGTGCAGTCATATACTGTATGACCGTTTGTTCTTAATAATTCAATTACTTTGTTTTTCACTTTACGGTCTTCATTGACTTCATCAAGTAAACCACTTGCTCCGCGACATTTTAAACTATGTCCACCATGTACGTTAATGATCATATCCTCATTCCTCCTCAAAGTATGCACCAATTCCATAATTATCGGCACACATATATTCGATTCTGCATCCTCGTGCAGTATTCCAGCCTTTTAGAAAATAGGCCACATCCGCAGTTGATAATAATTCAATGGATTTGCCGAGACACCATAAAGGAGTGCTTCCACCCTCAATATAACTATCAATAATTTCAGCATCATCACCGTATAGGCTTTTAATTTTTTTGATAGCCTTTTCTCTATTTGACTTAATTTCCTTTTCTGATAAGCCTTTCATGGGTTGCGAAATAAATATTTTCATTTCTAATTCTCCTCATATTTAATAATAGGCGCTTTAGCCTTGATGACATTGATATCTCCTAAAGAGATATGAAATACATCTCCAGCACTTGAAAAAGCACGACATTCATACGAAAGTTCGTTTCTGCTTCTGCCTAGTGTATCACTAGGATCTATCTTCGCAGTTATTACATTATCCTTGATTGTTGTTTCTTTTCTTCTTATCTCATCACCATCGATAATAACAAGAAGCGCCTTATATTCATTGAAATTAAAAGGCTCGCCATCAGACGAGCACGAAAATCTGATAAGATGTGTAGTTCCTTCAATCACATCTATATCACGCTTATTGCAATTCATTTATTCATCTCCTTCAAAAGGCGAAACCTTTCCGATATCTATATGCATTAAGTTGCTTACTTCAATTTCAGCTTCCAATGCAGTTTGTGCAGCTATATTGATATTCCTATGATCAGCATCTATTGAAGCATCAGTATGTGTATACTTGCTAATATCCACATCTATAGTATGAGAGACTTCTATATCTACTTCAGTGGATTGCGCTTCATCTGGTCCTGAATAAAGAAAAAGAGTGAACCAACCTCTACTCATCCAGACCACACTCCATCTGCAGATTTAGCATAGATTCTAATAAGATAATCACCATCACCCTTAGACAATTCTGTGTCCAACACACTTACTACCCCTGTGCTGCCTGTTTTTAGACTAGCACCACTTTCTACAAGTAATCCAATTCCTCTGCCCGATGATTCACCATCACGAGTTGCACGAGCCTCCCACTCTGATACATCAATATTGCAATGAAACTTACAAACGCATTCGTTTATGCCTAAGACTCTAGATATTCGATATTTATCAATGCTATCAATTGTCACAATAGGCGCCTCAGCTAGTCTGTAGGTAACTGTGATAAGACCATCGGTTAACCACACATTACCAACGGAAGCCCACGATGATCCCCAGGCGTCACATTCTACGGAGCCATCAAGTGATGTGCCAAAGTCGATAGTTATACTTGTAGTCTTCTTATATTGTGCCCCACTATTTACAGTGAATCTAACTGCATTGGCATATGTATATGAACAGTTAAATATCCCTGTGAATTTTACATTGATGACTATCGCATTAGAGGGAAGAGAAGGAACAGTCCACGTAACCTTCTCTTTATTGTGCCCACTTCCTGCAATATGAATATTAGGCATTGTGGCTTCTGCTGTTACTGTATATTCCTGTGCCATAGTATTATGCTACTGACCAAGTACCGTGTGCGTTCTTCACGAATACCTTGATGATCTTCTCACCATCACCACTTGAAGCCATTTCAAGGTCTTTGCCGTAAATCTTGCAAGAAATAGCCGTGCTAGCCTTAAATGTACCTGTTGCATTCATATTTTTAGAGCCGTTTGCAGTTCCGATTAATGTACCAGCATCATGTAATGACGATTTAGAAGGCACAACCTTAATCTTATATTCCGTGAAAGCGACGTCAGAAGTAAAACTGAATGTAGCCACGTTTTTAGGTGCTGTCTTAGAGATTCTTGAAACATCTGGTCCAATAATAGTAACGGCTGGTACTGAAGTATCTAATGTGATAGTAGCAGATACTGCAGCAGTCTCATTGCAGACATCATCACGTACTTTTACATATACGGTTTTGAGTCCGTCGCCTGTTGGAAGTGCAATGCTTTTTGTCGCTGCAAAAGTCTCCCATGTAGCATTATCTTCAGATGATGCCCCATCAATCCCCCAAACCTTCATCTGATATCCTGATGTGGATGTATCAGATACTGAGATGCTTAAAGTAACATTCTTAGATGTAGTGTATTGTGATCCATTGTTTAGTTTGACAGTCAGTCCCTGAGGAGCGAGTGTATCCAATACAAGATTAAAATAACTTGCCATGTTTAATCCTCCACTTTAATACATCTGTTTTCTAATTTATGGTAGGCATCAAGATATAGTTCTTTTTTATCTCCATTATAGGTAGCCTCAAAATATAAGCCATCTGCCAATGTAGTTGATAATAATGCCTTGTTGTTCTGAAGAGTCTTGCATACCCACACAACATATACATCATAACCCTGCGGATCTTCTAGATGCTCATCTGTATATCTTCTTACTTCTTCAACTGCAATCTTTAAAAATTCATCGTTGCCCATTATTCTTCTCCTTTTTTAATGGCATTTTCAGCCACTTCTAAACCTTTTGTAAGTACGGATGGTACGTTATCCCCTGCTTCAACGAAATTTTCAAGAATACTGCGTAACTCATTGATAATGAGAGATGCCAAAGTAAACCACCCAATATAGGCAGTAACCGCCAAGTCAATGCCTATAGTCTTACCAATTTCAATGAAGATAGCAGAAGCCAAGAAAGCAACTAAAACCATAAGCCAATATCCTAGTTTCTTCCATACTCCGCGCACTCCCTTTGCGCTGTTGTCTTTGCCTGTTAGTCGTGACTTTCTAACACCTGTAATATAATCAATGGTATTTAATGTTAAAAAGCCTACGAATAAAAACCAATGTGTGCCTAATGCAGCAGTCAATACTGCTACTATAGTGCCTCCAATTGCGTTAATCGTATCCATATACTTTAATGATGTGTCATATAATTTCATTTCATTACCTCTTTATTTACATATTTTCTGCAATGATCCAAGCGTCTAGCTGAATCTGAGTGATGTTCGAATAACTCTGATAATTGTTGTGCGCAGAGTTACACTGCTTGAATTGCATATATAATTCATTATTGTTAGTAACATTGAATTTGACAGGTACGTCATAGAATCCTCCATTTGCCTGTATGATTGCATTGGCATCCGTATACCCCATGTTAGGGGCACGCCAAGGAAAAGCGTTGGAACGAGTAGGAGTATATAATTTGAATCCATTTATTCCATTAGAGTTGAGATTTTTAACAGATTGATTGAACATGATTCGATATATGTTTATATCTCCAAAACATTGTCCGTATATTGTTCCTGTAAATGTACCACCGTTTAGACTCACACCTAACTGTCTTTTATCCACCGAACTGCTGCCTGTACCGAGAATGTATCCTTTTAGATACTCAGCAATGTTTTCTAATCCCCATTCGTTCGGATGGATTCCATCAGAACTCATCATGTTTTCAAAAGACAGGATATTTTCAGCACCTGGTACTACCACAAAAGGTTGGTTTTTATAGCACGCTTTTGTAGTGTATGCAGGCATCAATTTATACCTCAGTGCGAACTGGTTATTTCTGTCTTTGAACGCTACCCCAAACGGTGCAAAGTGAACAACTGCATTTGGATATGTACTCTGTACATATGATATCACCGTATCGATGTTGGATTTAACAGTATCTATTTTATCTCCATATGCCAGTTCATTATATCCTCCACCAATAAGCACATCTGTTACCATCTTCTTATTACCCACCTGAGACTCTACACCTTTGAGAAGTGTCAGAAAACTGTTAGAAGAATTAGAAAAGGATGCACCACCTTTATGATTGATATAGATGTTGTCTGCAGAGAAGTGGCAATTCACTAACTTATTCTTAAGTCTGTCGCACCATCCTGTGGCATTTCCATCAGGAGTATAACCATCTCCATAACTATCGCCAATAAAAATCAGTTTTCTTTTGCTTCTGTTTTCTAGATTCATCTTAGTTCCTACCACCCTTTTTCCGTCGCCTGAATAGGCAATCAACCCTTCTTCAATGTTATCATCAGTTACTGTACTGTCTGATATATCAATCAATGTCTTGCCGTTATATATGACTTTGTTGATGCTCATATAACCACTCCTATGCGATTGTTACTGTAGTTCCGCCGGCAGAGTTCTCACTTTCTGCGTATGGAATCGGATTAACAGTAACCTGTGATAAATAGTTGTATCCCGTATCAGGCATGATTGTCTGTGTAGCGGTGCTTGGTGTCACTGTCTTCTGCTGAGGTTTGGCGCCTTCAGTTCCAGACATAGTACCTTTGATTCCTAAGATAGTAACTCCATCACGAATATTCGTTGGAATGATCTTAGCCTGTTCTGCAGTCGCAATCTGAACATTGCCTGAACCATCGTGGAACCCCTGTGGAATCGTGTATGCCTGTGCCTTGGTTGTGATACTTCCTTTAACAGAACCGTTGTTCTTCATAGTACCTGTTAATTTAGTACCTCTTGCATATGCAGTCTTTCCAGCAAGCATTTCAGCAACCGCCACAGTCGCATCGCCAGAATCTACATCAAATGTACAAGTACCAGTGACTGTGGCACCTGTCTTATCATGAAATGTTAGATCCTTCAATACTTTGTCTGCTGTCGCAGTGTCACCTGTCAAGTCGATTAATGTCTTGCCACCATAGACGACCTTATTTATATGTTTAGTTTCTGCCATGTTATAATTCCTTTCCTATGTATACTGTATTGCCCCCTTCATCGTTGCTAGTCTCGAAGAAGGGAATTTTTTTAACCATTACATCTTTATTGAGAAGTTTATTTTTTGTCTTAAGCTGCTGAGCTATATCTTTAGGTGTTACTGTATAAGCACCGGTATAGATATCAACATTCTTTATGCCCTGATAGTTTTTTATATCAAGTTTGAACTCTTCAGAACATATCTTCATATCAGCACAAAAAGACATATCTCTTATGACGAATCTTAGAGGTATGTCTTTTGACTTGAACTCTAGTTTAAGGCGCACATCAGATCACTCCATCTTTTAATATTCTTTCAACATATGTAGTGATGATATTAGATGCAACTGCTTCTCCATCAGCCGTAATCGCACGCAGCTGAATCTCAGCCTGATGTTTTTCTTTAAGCTTCAGAGTATCCTCCTGTGACAGATGTACTTCTATCTTGTCACCGCTTAGGCTGCTGCATTCTATCTGTCTATCAATAATAATTCTATTGTCTTGCATGATAGTGAAGTAGGCATACTGGAGAGTATTCACTTCAAATGGAAGTGTACATATTAATGTGGCAGTAGTACCTCTAATCATAAATGTACCTCCTACGCATATGAATAAACATGTGTACCACAAACGTAACCGCTGCTTACATCGTCTTTTGTTGATGTCAATGTGAATTTTCCAGAAGTAATATCATTACCTTTCGGAAAAAATCTCACAACAACAGACGAAGAAATGGTAGGTGACGGAATATACACGTTATTTTTTGGTGCTTTATCGCTTGGGAAACCCTCCCAAGCATATCCCATGCTGTTCGCTATAATTGTGCCAGTAATTGAACCATCCCAGCGTATCTCGCATAGTTTCGAACTATCATTATATCTATACCACAGAGTGACACCACATCCATTCTTTCCACATGATTTCCAGGCACTCCATACATTAAGGTTTTCTAACTCATTTAATTTGTTCTTAAAAGACGCCAGTTCCTGTTCGAATCTTTCTTGTGATCCGGTCGAAGTAACGTACCCACAATACCATGAATCACCTCTTGTATCGTTCACGTCATTCTGTACTAGAGACGTAATGCCTTTGCGGACATGGATTATAGCGACAAAGAGCTGATAGATAGAATCAGTTCTTTTTGGGGAAGGCCATTTCCCATCAGTACCTCCCTTTACAGCTTTCAAGGAGACTCTTCTTTCAGATGCATTGAATTCCAGTGAAATTGCATCATATCTATCATAGGTACCTTCAGAACTATCAATATTAAGTGTCTTTTCTTCAGAAGAAGGGAAGAAAGCACCTCTAATAAAGGCATTTCCTGAACTCACTGTAATCTGCATGCTGTTGTTAGCCTGTACATAAAAATCATCTGTTGAGCAGATGCCATCTGTAAATAATTCGCCCAGCATTTTACGCCACGATGCTGCAGACATCTTTCTATCTCCATTCAGTGAGTCAAATGGATAGCCATATTCATCTGTAATTGTATCAGCCATTAAATATTATCACTCCAATCTATCGTTGACGGTAGAGGTGTACCAAACGTTGGCACGGCCTTCATTACTCCGTGCTCGTATACCTCATTAATCTCCGTCACTCTATCATTTGAGGTCATTCCCCAATATTCAAACCTATTTGTGACTATATCACCAAGATCATAATCAGAAGGATAGTTATAATTCCCTCTGATCTTATCTTCCTTCTCTAATGTTTCAGCAAGCATATTGCTGTTAAGTGTTGTATTTCCTCTTTCAATGAGTGCATTCTTATACGCAAGGTCGCTGATGTTTTCTTTTGAAATATCAGACCCATTGATAAAAATCTCTCTTCTATCTAGTCCGGATACGGATGTACTGCCTGTTATCTCTATCTGTCTAGCTGAACCTTCACCCTGACCCCCAACGTAACAAACATTTGCATATGTTTTAGAGTTAGCACTGTATGTTGCACTTTCTATATCTCCGTTCTTCTGCGAGAAGATGACACGTGATATATCATACTGGCTATCTGATCTATCAACACCCTTGTATGTTTCAAATATCCATTTCTTTTCATCGAAATCAGGCCTCAAGCGAAAGCCTATATCTGAAGCCTGTGAAAGCTTCTCTATGTATGTGAGTATATTTTTATAGGTTGCCTGATAAGTGATTTTTTCAGTATATCCATTATCAGAACCTAACATAACTCCTGGAATTGCTGCCTTTGATACCAGTTCTCTCATAGATGTTTCTACGCGGCCATTAAAGTTGTATGTTCCCTTGATGATTCTCCTATAAAAATAAGATGATGCGAATCTTCCTTTGACGGTAATCTCTTTCTTTGATTTCTCATAAGATATTGTGATACTCTCAATGATTCCGCATTCCTTCTTGCCCTTCAGGTAGAAAAGATTCTCAAGCTTCATCAGCTGCACATTATATGCAGTCACTGGAACATGTGCCTCAAATTCACCACATGAAGTATACTTACGTGTCCACTGGAGAGAGAAAACATTTTCAATCTGACCTAGAAAGTTCATATCTCTATCATAGATTCTTATGATCATAAATTAGGCCTCCACGTAGTTTCTTTTAAATGAGATTGATACAGTCATATTCTCTGCCCCTGATTCTGCAGTATATCCTATATGATTAATTCCTGGCTGCAGTCTTATAAAGTCTGCAGATGTAGGAAGATACATATTTACTTCTTCTTTTTTTCTATCCTTTAAAAGATAGACATGACAATCATCTACAAGAGTTGTGATAATAAGCTTCTGACCACTTTCTAATGTAAAATCCTTTTTACCAGAAATGCCTACAGTCATGTGCTCTCCTGACTCCTGTATTGAAATCGAAGGATTTAAGACACTTCCTATAGCCTCAATAGTAATTGTCATGCCTGTTTCAGAACCGTTCTGGTTATCTATCTCTAGATTCTGTACTATTTCTATTCTTGATATTTCCTCCGTTGTGAACTCATGAGGAAACTCAAATAGTGGAATGACTGTTGACATTGCGATACTGTTGTCTTTTATATCCGTAAAATAGGGATTCGCACATATCAGTGATATCTGATGAGAGCGTTTATAGAATGTGCCATCCGTTCCTGTTATCTTTTCTACAGTGTAATCAATCTTTCTCTTATGAACACCATCATCATATTCAAGCGTGCCATCAAGAGAGAAAAGCCTGTCAAGCATCTCTCTATGATTGGCATAGCGCTCATTATCAACAACTTCTAACACGATGTTTCTGTACTTCATTGTGCGTCCTAATATTGAAGCACCGTCAGAATTACCATTCTCCTGTAGATTGACTGTATATGTTGATTCATATAATCCATCACAGTCTGTAATTACAAAAGGAGACAGTGATGTCTCAGTGAAGATTATTGAATATCCATTTGAATTAGTACAGGTGATTGTCCTATATTCCTTTTCCTCCAAGAATCATCACGCTCCCTTCAGTTTCTGAATCAATTCTCTATTTGCATTTCTTGTCTGTCTTGATACTTCTGAAGGATCTACAGCATCAGGTGCTGTAATATTGATAGTCTGATAGATATCACCTTTTCTATCTTCAGTATGCGGTTTTTCAAATCCTTCATTGATCAGCTGCATCTTGACTTCTCTTACAGCGCTGAATGTCATTGAAGCACCAAGACTGTCAGATTTATTGAATTCATCAATAAGCGAGTCATTGAATGCAGCTATATCCTTTCTGACTGTATCAAATGACCCTAGAATTCCGACACCGATACCTTCACCGATGAATCTACCGACCATGTCCCTCATAATTCTAGAAGGAGAGTGTATGCCAAGGAATCCCTTAAAGCTTTTGACGATACCGCCGGCAAAGTCTCCAATCTTCTTAGTAATCCATCCGCCCATGTTCCAAATACCCTTCCAGATACCTTCGACAATATTCTTTCCGATTGATAGCATCTTTGAGGGAAGCGAAGCGAGTGCTTTTACAATGATTTCAAAAATCTTTTTAGCAGCACCGCCTAGAGTACCGAATAGTGATTTAATTCCGCTTACTAATCCACTGATACCTTTGCCACCAAGAGCACGCAGCCTTTCAGGCAGCATTAGAATATTGATCAATACAGTATCTAATGCCTCTTTTCCTGTACCCTTCAGGAATCCGAATAATGCTTTGATTCCGTTTCCTAATCCTGTAATTGCCATTTTTCCAAGACTGAGCCAATTAAATGCGCTCCAAACATCAACTATAGCCATGATAATTTTTGGAATATTTACAATTAAAGCCGGAATTGCTTGTATTATTCCAAGTATTAATTTACCAATTAATTTAACCCCACACATCAAAACAGTTGGAGCGTTGTCATTGATGATATTTGCGAATGTGCTGATAATTGTTGGAATTTTTGCAATCATGATAGGCAGTGAACTAATAATACCGTCTACCAACTTGTTTAGCATTTCAAAACCGCTCTTGATGAACTGTGGCGCTTGTGAAGCAATCATGTTTGCGAATTGCTGTACAATATCCAAAATATTTGCAGTCATGACAGGGAGTGCTGAACCAATGCCGTCTGCCAACTTGCTCATTAATTCCAAGCCACTCTTCATAAATTGTGGCGCTTGTGAAATAATCTGACTTGCGAATTTCTGCACCACATTCATAATCTGTGGCATGTTATTAAATGATTCTGTGAGCGCAACTATTAACGATTTGCCAATATTTCCAAGCATCGGAACTAAGTTATTGCCAAGAAAAATGCCAAGAGAAGAAACTACATTTTTAAATGAGTCGAATACATTTTGCCCTGTTGAAATATTGCCTAAAAAATCCGTCCAAGATGCTTTTAGCATTCCGAAAGAACCAGTGAGAGTAGTACTTGCTTCTTCTGCAGTTGTTCCGCTGATTTTCATATGGTCCTGTACTACAGAGATTGCATTCGCAATATTACTAAATGACATATCGCCGTCTTTAACTGATACATTTAGTTTTTCCTGGGAATCCTTATATGTAGACGCATCTTTTATAAGTCTTGCCATTTCTGTCTTGGTTCCGCCATACCCTAACTTTAGATTGTCTAGCATTGTGTAATTTTGTTTTGCGAAACCCTGATAGGCATTCTGTATATCCTGTAGATCAGTCCCCATTTTGTTTGCGTTGTCGGACATGTCAACCATTGCCCTTTTCGCAATTTCCGCTGCCTTGGCAGTATTTCCACCGCATGAAGATACAAGTGAAGCTGCAAATGATGTGGTCTGTTCCATATAGGTATTTGCTGAAACACCTGCATCCTTAAATGCTGTCTCTGCTGCTTTTTTAATCACATTTGCACTATCACCAAAGAGCGTCTCAACGCCTCCTATGGACTGCTGGAGTGCGCCTCCTTCTGTCAGTGAGGCACTGAGAAACTTTCCTATACCGGCAATAGTTATAGCACCCTTGATTTTAGAGACGAGCATGCTTCCGAAGGTGCTGCCACTATTGTCTGCCTGTTCCTCAAGAGGTTTTCCCATGACCTCCTGGATTGATGCCTTAATGCCCTGAGCAGATGGAACAATCTGCACATAGGCCTTACCTAAATCAGTTCCATTCTGTTTTGCCATTTAAGCGCCTCCTTTCTTTATGATCTGCATTCTTGCTTTTTCAAAGTCCTCTGCACTATTAAAGCCTTTAGTTGGCTTTTTCTTTACAGGATTCATCAGCTTTTCATATATTGATTCAGGACGATTTCTATTTTTCTGTGCTTCCTTTGTCTTAGACCAGGCAAGAAGTGCCAGATAATCAACAGCGAGTGCACTTAGTATAGTTTGAGTATCTATATTCTGTTCTTCCATTGCCATTTTAAGTCTTGAATCATTTCGTAATCCGCTGACAAGAACATAGATGTAAGAAGGCTTGTAAGACATGAAGTTATATATGTGATATGTTTCAGCCAAATCACATATAATCTGATGCTTATAACCTCGCAAAAGGTTTGCGAGGATTACGAGTTTTTTAAGTCAGTACCATCATCAATTTTGACTGACATCATGTCATTCATTTCATGCTGCATTCTCTTGAGAGAAAGAAAGCCGTCCTTTCTTCTGCAGTGTTCTTTCAGTGCTCCATAACCTTCATCACCAATCATATATTTAATTAAATCCGGCATTCCGAGCCCTGTTTCAGCCATATTATTTACCTTTTCAATGAAGTCATAATCATCCATAAGGCGCTTATTGATTTCAAACTTAAATCCTGAAGCTGTTTCACCTTTGATTTTCTCTTCCATCTGTTATGCTCCTTTTTTCATGATGTATTCCTTATGATATGATCCGGTTCCATCAGGTCTCGCCTTGAATGTACAGTCATACCCTACAGCATCATCATCTTTATATGTGACTTCGCCAACTTCTGTAAGCTTGCATGCTGGAACAACAATTCTTTTCAATACTGTTCCTTCTGCAAGAATCATATCAATCACAAGTACTCTATATCCCCTTGTGTTGGCTTTTACATCTACAGTAACTCCTGTTTCAATATCACCGGTTACCTGCTTTTGTCCAAAGACCTCCTTCAATACTTCAATATTTAATGATTCAATCAATGTAAGACTGAATTCGTCTGAAAAATCCTTATCAACATCAAGTACAGTATCTCCACCCCATGCAGTGATTGAATCACTTGAAGAAGATGCCTTATTCTTGACACCATCATCAGAGCAGTATCCAAGTGATTTGAATGCTTTATCAAGTTCTGCATCTGCACTCGTTGGTAAAGTAGTACCGTCAGGTGCCGACCAGACAGCACCTCCAATCTTAGGCTTTCCTGTTGTTACATTTGATGTATCTACATTTGCCATATCTTTTCCTCCTTATAATTAAAAAACCAGGTCATATACTGCCTGGTATCTGTAATGCTTTGTACTCGTATCGGTATAGTTATAATCGCTGTTATGTCTGCTTGCAGAGATTCTTGGGCATTCTGCAGCATTATCCATTGCTTCTTTTACCTTCTCATTGAGAACAGCAGCTTCATAAAGCGAAGAACCATACGACTGTATTGCAAGAGTTGCATGCCTGATGAAATTATCAGTATATCCTCCTGTTTTTTCGACAACAATAAAAGTATCCTGAGATGCATCATCATACTGTGCATAGCAGGATACTCCTGTCTTCTTCTGAAGATAATTAATGATATATGTTTCTATGATCATGTCTATTTACCTCTTGCAGAGCCGAGAGCCTTAAGAAGCGTATTATGCTTTCTTTCAGAATAGTATGCATGTGGTGTAGCAGGGCTTACCTTCACAAAGCAGCGGTCCTTGTTGGCTTTTACTTCCATCGCATACTCTTCTCCAGCCGCTTTCTGTACTCTTTCTCCATATGCAGAAACGATGTTCTGCATCTTGGAACCACTTAGCAACTGCCTTACGCCCTCTTTATTCAGCTCGAATTTATAATGATTACTCATATCTTTCCACCACTACTTTCTTATTCCATCGAAGAGGTATGTTCTCTTCGATTCCTTCTATCGGTTCCCCTACAGTCTTCCATGTCTTCCCATAGAATTCTACTTTAGTATCTGTCCAGTCATGCGTATCACCTTTTGGGATGGCAAGATTATACTGAGTCTTAGCAATAGATACGTTCTGATTAGATGATAATTCAGAACTGCTGACTGGCGCTACAAGAACATCATCCACCTGTTCTGGAATATATTTATAATGCATATGCCCAAATGCATCACTGCCAGTAGGCTTCTTCTGATATACAGTTATCGTGATTCCTTTAAGTCTCATAGATTTCCATTGCTCCATATCTCTGCTTGATGATACCCATTCGTTTCAGCTCGTTTCTCAAATAATAAAGATCATCACCTGGATTAACATATGTACCACTGAATGTATAGCCTAACGCTGACTGTGAGAACTGCTCAAGCGGCATATCCTGGTCATCATCTTTTGACATTACACGATGAACGCATGCTAGAACAACCATTTTTGCGACATTTGCCTTATCATCAGATGAACTGATCACAGCGCTCAGGTTCATGTTCCTTTTATTTGCCTCCTCTCGTAGAAGAGAGGAAGCAAGTTCAATGAGCATCAATAAGCGCTTATGCTGCTCGTTATTCAGAGCAGTGTTGTAGACCTTTTCATAATCTTCTACTGATGCATAGATATCCATCTACATCACCTTATACATGTTTTCTAACAAATACAGTAGTAGGCTTTGAAACCTTATATCCGTATACATTTCTACCCTGAACGGCACACGCACCGATATGCTTGCCATCAGCAAGGTCATTTACTGAAACTGGAACGGCCCAATCATCTACGTAGTGACAGAAGATTCTGTTGCCTAGGATGAAGTCTACCTTATCATCTGATAAGTTATCTACTTCATAAATATCAATTCCGCCGATTCTGCCTACTACACCTTCCTGTACCACCTGGTCACCTAAGTTAGAAGGCTTAATGAATTCCGGACACTGTAATAATACTCCGTACGCATCAGGAGTGACTGTGAGCCACATCTCTGATGTTTTGACATGTGCCTTTCTTGCCTGTGTTCTAGCATCAATTACAGCTTTATAAATAGTATCTGGTGTTAATGCTGCAGTGTCCTTGATTGCAGTACATTCAAGTAAGGCGTTTCCTAAGTTAGTGTCAGTCTCAACCGCCATAGAGTAGCCGGCTGAATCTAATCTTTCCGCAACAAGATTATCTGGAACTGCTGCAGCTGTATGCTTGTCAATCAATTCGTTTACAGAGGCATCATGATCAATAGGAAGTGTGATATAAGTAGTAGTAGATGTAGTTAACTCAGTTCCGTTTGTCTTATCATAATCTTTTACTTCTACTTCTGTATCTCTTACAGGGATTTTAACGGCACCTGCTGTAGGTGTACCATCATAGTTTCTATTGAATAGTTTAGCGAATACTGATGTCTTTCTCTGTTTAGCCAATACAAGGCTTGAATATCTTTCCTGTAATTCTGGATTCTGTGCCATATGTATGTTCTCCTTTTAATTTTATAATTTTAAGTCTGGATTCATTTCTCTGAACTTCTTTTCGACACCGGACATCTCGCCACCAAGCTGATTGTTTGCCGTAGGTGATGTTGGTTCAGGTGCTTTTGTATGAGGCTCATTGCTAGTCTTTGGAAATAATTCAGCAAGGGCCTTTGCAGATTCATTGAGTTCTTCTTCAGTCTCTCCTTTTAGGAACTGTGCAGCTGAGGAAGGAAGCTTATTATCTGCAGCCACCTTGTTAAGAAGTTCCTTTCTATTGAATCCTGCCACCTGCTGCTTTAATGATGTATTTTCCTCTTTCAGATTCTTCAATTCTTCAGAATTAGAAGTTGAATAAGTATCCTTGAGTGCCTGTACATCATCAGGTGACATATATCCTTCATATTTTTTCTTTTCTCTAGCTAGTCTTTCTTTGATTGCATCATCAAATTCTTCCTGTGTATTGATTGGTGTAAAACTCATATATATTCTCCTATTTCTCCGTATAGTTACGTAATTTTTAAATAAGTACTTTCTGCTTCTTTCTTGCCTTCTTGAGAGAGCACTGCCAGTGTGCCAGCACTACTGATTCAAGAAGAGAAATGTCAACCCCTTCAATGATTGACTTGTATCCGAATCCCCCATTAGTTCCAATAGCACGCTTTTCACAGTTGGATACGCACTGTGACAGCGACGGCTGACCAAAATGGCATATATTGGAAGCATATAGAGCCTTTTCGAATGAAGCACCTGCAGCAATGATATCTGCAGTCTTTGGCATGATCACCTTTAATTTGATGCCGGTCTCTTTAAGCTCATTTATAAGCATCTGCTGACCGTTTGCACCGTCTACTGTAACCATGGCAATATCAGCCTTTCTAAGAAAGTCAATAATCCATCCGTTGCCTTTTCTAATAGGTCTGCATCCAATGACATCAACTAGTATATTGTCATCTTTTGTTTTGACTGCGACCGACATAGAAACATTACTGCCGTCATGACCATACTTTATGCCAACAAAGAGAGGACCCTTGAACTCTGGAATAGTCTCTACTTTCAGAGCGTTCCACTCATTTTCTGATATTGCGGATTTCTGGTTATACTGAAGCCATAGACCGAATCGCTGTATATTGAAGTCAATTTCATCACTTGAATCTTCAGCAGCAACAGAACGCTCCTTCAGTGTCTGACCTAATGATGGGTTTGTCTCGTACCATATATCCCTGTCTTTTACATCGGACATATGTTCTACAGACCATTCAGCCCATCCACTTGTATCAGAACCTCCTGATAGACATTCCTTTCTCAGATTAACAAATACAGTACCTGAAGATACTGCAGTTGGTGGAGTACCACACATAAGTGTCTGAGGGTTCTCTGATGAAGTAACTACATACTGAAGCGCTGACTGCTGGTCTTCAGTGTATTCCTGAGCCTCATCCACAACGAGAAGGTCAAAGCCTTCACCAAGTCCTCCCTTTGATGATCTTGTTCTGAAGGAAGCACTTCCCCCACCTTCATCAAGGATTCTTATTGTCTCCAGTCCAAACTGGGCTGTAGCCGTATAGGACTTTTCATAGGTCTTTTCCTTATCTGCTCTTTTTACCTCAGTATAATCATTTTCATCAAGCATCTGCTTAAGCTTCTCCCACGAAGCATGCGATGTAGTTGTACGGTGTGCTGTATGTAGAATCTTTTCCCCATGCAGCAGTCCCCACAATTCTCTCATGACTAGGATTTCAGACTTCCCGTTACGTCTCGGTATTGAATATCCGTATTTTATATGGACCCACTGACCGTCATCATCGACAGCCATTATGTCCATCATCTGTATTTCCTGCCATTCCATAGCATTACGTGTGGTATTGTTGTATAGTTCTATAGCTTCATTTCCTAAAGTGCTCTTATAGGGGATAATGTAACTATTCGTAGGAGTCTGTCTGCCTATCTTATTAGACATGTGCCTTTAACCTCCTACTTTTGTGTAATTAAAAAGGTGTCACAATCAATTGACACCACCTCCTGGATATTAATTTTATTATCTGATAATTCTCTCCGGCTCTGTTCTAGGAATATTTAATTCTAGTGCTTTGCATATAATTTCGGATTCATTCGCGTCGGGATATTCATCAATCCAATCACACATTTCTTTCAAATCATCTTGATGAGACACTAAACTAAGGATTCCATCCACAAACTCTCTTTTATCTGTGATTGTCTTCTTAGGTAATAGAAATTGTTTTAACTTCATCTGCATTTCACTGTAATTCATACTATCTGACTCCCTTTTATTCTATTTTTTCCTTTTTAATTATAACATAGCTATCAAAGTCATAGTATATGAAGTAATATCTGTAATCACCAATTTCTTTAAACATATATGAATATGGTTCTATTTCTTTATGCTTCAGCCAAGTATTTAATTCACTTCTTATATGTTTTGTTAGGGGAATTGCCTTAAGTTTTGAGAATAATTGCAAATCTAATTTTAACATTCCTTTTGGATTGTCTTTTTTGTTGGATGCTTCTTTCTGAATAGATAATTTCTGAACTGAATCTCTATTTTCATTACTAGGTTCACTCCATTCTTTATTCCAAACATCCTGAACCTTCCCATCACTATTCCCTGGATCATATATAACCGTACATCTGCAGTTCTGATGTCTTCTGAAGATGTCTCTATCCATAGCAGGATAATATTCTTTGGTTCCTGCAAGACTTCTACACCACTTGCAGCATCCAAAGGATGCTCTTCTTACAATGACAGGCTTATATCCCATACTATAGTGAAGGTCTGCATTTGTTCTAGCACCTTCATCTACAATTGATAATGCATTGGTTATGACAGGCTCATTTAGATAATTCTTCACATCATCGAAGTATTCTGCTTCAGATACCTTTTTGATAAGTCCTAATGTCTTACTGACATTATAGGAAGGCTTACGTGCTTTTACATTTATGCCTGCCTTTTCATTCATGACATCCATTGCACCACATACATATGATGCAATAAGTCCATAATTATTCTCTAGTGTGGGATTGAGTATTGCACTCGCAATATCATAATACATTTTGCCATCCGGAAGCACATCAGAAGAAAGATTCTTCATATATGCTTCAGCTAGAATCCTTCCAACTTCCTCTGCATATTCCATTGCCTTGAGATAATCACAATCCTTGTTTTTGATGGCTTCTAACAGTTTTCTAACCTTCTTAGAATTCTGATAACTTAAAGTGAAGCTCTTATTTATTTTTCTGAGCAGTTCTTTGGATAAATCACTGTTCATCTTCTTCACCATCAACTATATCTATGTCTAAAGGTTTTAAATAGGCTGGAGTTTTGTCATCGGAAGACCTGATTCCTGTTAGATCCTCAAGCGTACTCTTATCAAAGTAGTTAGAAATTGCTGTATTAATTTTTGATACGCCATCACCAATACCTGAAAGCATAGTTGCATCAACATCAAACGCTGGCTTCCATCGTACGGCGATATTTGCAAATTCAGTGCGCTTATATGACTTATTGTCCTCAACACATTTAGCCAGATATCCTGTATTAATGATGCCTACACTGAATGTATCCTGTGCACTCTTTGCCATCAGTCTAAGGCTTTCATGTGATGCTTTAATTCCTTCAGCACTGGATGGATTCTCTGTAGTGAATCCTAGATCATCCAACGTGAGCCCTGTCTCTCCAGCAAACATAGAAGCAAGAGTCTTGAGCACATCATTGTATGGTGACATTGACTGCTGATTGAACTGCCCTACTGTCGGAGCACCGCCGTCAGAATCCTTTGTAAATGCAAGCATTGAGGACATCGTAGCGCCCCACTTATCGAACTGTTCTACTTCATCATCTAATCCAACAACATACTTCTGAGGGAATGAATAAAACATGGAGCTTACACTCATAAGTCTCAATGCTTCCTTAGCATCATCAACATACTTAATGAGTGACTTTGATATGAGGCTTCGACCAAACGGCCTAGTAGCATCCGGATTATAGATAACAGGTACTAAAAGTGGATAAGGCGCTACATTAGCCATATCCATTGAGGGGTCATGCTGCCCTTTAATGTAGAAGGTTGTTGAATCTGAGGTGAAATATGCTTCTACTAGCGGGTCGCCTAGTTCAGTATCTCTTTCAAGAACTGCATATCCTTCCGTAAGCATCATTGTGGATGTGTCTAATATACCTGTAGCATTGGATCCATCTATTACCTGAAGTCTAGCGCTGCCATCATCATTCTTTGATATATATACAAAGTCACATGAAGAGATGATTGCGCCCTTGAACATCTGATCAAAGAGCACATCCCTATTATTCATTCTGAAGATCTTATCAAGGTTCATGATATCGTCTTCACTGAATCCATTGAACTGAAGACGGTTGGATAATGTATCAACGGCCTTTGGAATCCATCCTACCTTCTTGCTTATGCTTCTCAGCTTTTCAGGTAGGGTGTTAGTCTGATAAGGGTCCATTTGGTCCTTCATGTCATAATATTTATAGCATTCCAGTACCTTTGTTCTCTTATGTGAAAGCTTCGCTCTCAAGTATTCAATTCCTTTATAATTCATATATTTTTACCTGTTTTTTTCCTTTCTGAGAGGCTTTTGAAGTGATTTAGAATTAGTGCCCGAGATTTTCAAAACCCTTGTCAGCGAGAAATTATCGTAGTACAAGCGCTTCTAAGTCTTCAGGACTTAGGGGGTTACATAGCCCCTATTTTTAAGCAGCAAAAAAGACCATCAATAAAAATGGTCTTAAGATGCTCTATATGTAGTCCAATCCACCTTATGAGGAAGATCATCGTTCATTATCTGACTGTCTCTCTTTACTTCTATTCGTCTGAAAAGCTTGTCACTCTTTTCGCGGTTACAAATCCAATGTGCAAGCTGAAGGTTATCCATGTCACTTGGATGTCCACCTTTAGCAACTGGAATGATGTGGTCAATACATGGAGACATGGGATGAGGATACTTCTTGGTGAAGTCAACAGGCTTGCCACATATACCACAGACTGTCTGTGTAGCAAGTATCTTCTTCTTATTTATAAGAAACTGTCTTCTATGACCAGCATTATCCTGGTCAGGTCTGTATCCTCTAGCCATGATGTTTCCTTTTGTTCTTTTCTAATGATTTAGTAGATTTATGTTTAGCATCTATATGCTTGCTGAAGTACACGTCAACGTGTTCACGTCCACAGATCATGCAGCGATAGAACACAATCTTCTTATCACAGTGACGCTGATCATCATACTTAATCTCATAATGATCCTCATAAAACTGATGCCAGTGACCTCTCATTCCTTGTGCCATGCCTAATCCTCACAAAATAAAAAACACTCTAATGAGTGCTTGGGATAATAGTTCTCTCTCAAACTATTTCCACATGTTATATGTTAACACCTTTATATTACTAATGCGTTTTGATTTCATGACTTTTCTATACTTTCTGTTATATTTTTATCATTTATAACTTCAGATAATTCGATGATACCAGAGCAAAGGAAGTGTCTTACTGTTCCTACTGAATACTGCATCAAGTCGGCTATATCATAATCACTCATTAGTTCGACATACTTATAAAACAATGCGTCACGATGATTCATGTTGTCTAGTTTCTCAATATCCTCACGAATAAGAGACATCTGAGCAATATACTTATCCTTCATCATGATGTAATCGTTCTGAGTTTTAGGCTCTGAATATGAACCGCTAGGACTGTCATCATATCTGATTGATTTAACATTAATCATCTTGTTATTGATGTACTCCACTCGATTGCGCATATTCCTATAGCTTTTAAGATAGTTTCTTGTCTCTTCTGGCGTCATCTGATTACCTCCTATTCAAAAATGAAAAATAAATAAATCACTATCACCAATACAAATAGAATAAAAAACAATTTAATTTCACTCCTCCTTATCTTTTAAAGTATATACATAATATTTTCTTGGGGCAGTGTTAGGATGCCTTGCATTGTATTTATCGCTGTGCTGATTGCTTGCCTTGCAGTAGAAACTAGCTAATCCAATGGATAGCCTATTAGCGCATTCTTCAGCAGTGCCTGCAACAATTACATTGTCATTCATGTCATAGACAACATAGAACTGCCTATCTTCATAGCTTGCTCTTTTCTTTTCTTTCTTGTGTACTTTTCTATGAGCAAATACATTTGCCATATATTCCTCATTATCGTATGCACTCCCTATTTTAATAGGTATTTCATTTGAAAATACACTTTCATGCTTATATATACGTTGCCATCTATGTTTTAGAGCTAATTGAGTAGCATCAACATACTGACTTATCTTTTCTATTGATCCAGTTATATCGGTTCTTTTTCCGTTACGATATAAAACAAAGTTTCCCATTTAACCTCCTTTCTGGAGAAGAAGAAAACAGGCCTTTACTCTTCCTATTGGTTTTCAATTTGTGTCTTCTCTTCTCCCAGCAACACCATAGCTTTTTAGTTGGATAGCAAAATTAGCGCTTCATACTCTTATTCTTTGCAAAAGAAGGTGAATGAGATTGAAGCAAAGCCATGACACTGCTGTTGTTTGTTGGTTTTAGAATAGAAAAATATGTTAGGGCATCAAGTTCATGAGAGGATCTTGCTTTTAGAAACAAATCTATTAAGAGTAATCCATATAGATTTTCTTATTTTAAATTTTCTTATGAGTTAAATATAGAGAACTCAATGCCCTGTGTAGTTATCTTAAGTCTCCTTTATAGTTGTCTTAAACTTATATTCAAATAGCTTCTTCTTGATTTTATAGACGGGGGTTCTGAGACCTTTGACGTCCTCTATGACCTTTTCATCATCTCTGTAATAGACGAAGTCGGCCACGTATGTGATTGGTCTTCTTTTCCTCTTCTTTCCATCAATTACAATTTCAAATGACGGTATAAGTTCAAATTGAACCTGAAGAGACAGGTCCCTAATGCTTCCCATCTCTTCGAGTTTCTTGAGTTCTGTATATCTCTTTGCTTCTTTTCGGCTGTCAAAGACAATGCCGTCAACAACTGCCTTCTTAGCCTTGTATTTATTCTTGATCATTAGAACTGAATATCATCCTCTTCTAATTCGTAATTATCATCCTCAAACTGCTGGATTGGTTCATTATGCACATAACTGTTTGTTTGTGCTTGTGGTGCTGCAGTAGCTGTATTACTATCTCTCTTTGTATTAATAAACTGTACAGAGTCAGCAATTACCTCAGTAACATATACCTTCTGACCTTGATTGTTCTCATAGTTTCTTGTCTGAATGCGACCATCAACAGAAATGAGGGAACCTTTAGAGCAATAGCGCTCTGTGTTTTCTGCAATCTTTCCCCAGCATACGCAGTTGATAAAGTCAGCTTCCTGATCATCGCTCTTGAAGTTTCTTTCTACTGCTAGATTGAAAGAAGTAACAGCCTTCCCACTCCCTGTTCTTCTTAGTTCAGGGTCTCTTGTAAGTCTTCCGACTAATAAAGCACGATTAAGCATTAATAGTGTTCCTCCTTGTCTTTTCTTGTCATAAGTTATTATTCTCCTTATCTTCTTC